>OMJG01001411.1_pt1 | contig 13910 bp, 10 predicted proteins | sample 1646431 | NCBI WGS metagenome assembly OMJG01 (sample SAMN03771674, study PRJEB25209) | food metagenome | isolation source: Cotija cheese | place: Mexico:Jalisco,Michoacan | collected 2011-12-12
ACGGTTCCGTACGTACGGTGGTGTGGGAGGTCGATAGTGTGAACTATCTCCTACCTGATTTGCAGATCCAAATCATTCATTGTACTCATGTGAAGCCTCCTTTACCTCATTAATCTGTAGCTGCTGAACATCCTTGCCGGGCGCAATCACCATCAAGTGATGTGGCTTGCCAAGCAGTAGCCGGAGCAATCGTTCCCGGATAGTGATGTTGCGCATACTGACAACACCTTCTTGGTGAGGGTGCTTAGTGACCTTGATTGATACCTTATTTGCCATCATCTGGTCTCCTTTTGTTAGGTTTCGTGAGTTACTTTACTCCTCACACCTATTTGCCAGAAACAGCAAAAAAGTGAACCTACTGTGGTCCACTTTTCTCAAATTAATCTTCAATGTTGTAAAATTGGCGCAGCTTTTTGATAGCAGCTTTCACATGTCGACCGGCCATAACCTTGCTGATACCCATCTTCTTGGCAATTTGATTTTTCTTGACGCCATTATAGTAATACTGAGTCACGGCATATTTTTGTTTATTCGTTAAGGTAGCTAAGGCAGTCGATAATTGCCCAGCTAACATTTGTCGACTTTGACGGTCTTCTTTTTCAACGATTTTATCGAGTAGGCTATCCTCACCATAAATCGAGGTGACTTCAATAGATTCGCGGTCCGCCAGGGTGTCCATCATATTCATATCTGGATCAGATGGATCTTGCTTGAAGAACTTATTTTGGTGACGTTCGTTTCGGTGATCGGAATTATATTGTTGGTGGTCAAAGTCGAAAATGACATTGCCTTCAGCTTTAGTGATCACTACTGTTTGGTTGCCCATATGCTTTACACGGACGATTAGCTTGTTATTTTGTTCACCGACTAATTCGTACTCACTATTATTTGTCTTCATTTAATAAAACCTCCGTTTGGGATTTCCCAAGCGAAGGAATCGAAGGCACATTAAAAGCCATTAGGGTGTGTTAAACAGACCTAAACGAAGAGATCGCTTGGGTACTGCAACAGCGCCTTACTAGTGGCTTTGTTACAGAGTGCTATTCAATTCGGCGCATGCTAGTAATGGATGTTAATCACTCATCCCATGCTCATCAGCTAAAAAAATGTGCGAATGCAAAAATAATTATCCGGGAAGCGGTGTCAGTCTGGTATAATTATTATTGTTAAGCACTAATCTCTAGCTGATATTTGAATAATAACAAGATGGGCATAAATCAACCTCCGAGTTTTTATATGAAACTTCGAAAAACTCCAAAAAAGCTGGGAAGCAAAATGGCAAAAGAAGCTAATTTCACTTATTTAATAGATTTGGTCAATCCTTATTTACCGGATGCGGCAGATACTTCAAAAGAAGAAACAGTTAGCTTGATAATCGAGCATGCGTCAGATAACCAATACTCACCCACGCCTGCCTCATCAACATTGAATACGTATGCCACTGATGGAATCTCCAGATCTGCTTCTAAAAAACTGCTGAACTTAATACACAAAGAAACATCTTCGCTGGAAGAATATTTCAACAAAATTGGCGCAGATCAGTTAACTTTGATTGCTAAGAAATTGAAGAAGGATGGAATTTCACCAGATGTGTATCGAGGTAAAGTACCAGCATTATTAGCCAACTTATTTACTGAAGAGTTTGAGAAAGTAGCGAGCAGAAAAAATAGGCGAAAACAAAAAATCCCCACAAAAAGTGAGGATAAGGATATATTTACAAAAACTGTTTCAGATGAGACGTTCTCAACAGTCTTTCGTCAGGTTAATGCTAGTGAGATAGATGCTGTGAAAAATAGAAACTCAATTCATGCTTTTGTTTTGAAACCAGAGCTGTTGCCTTTTAGCTATACGAATTTAAAGAATCTAGTGACATCCAATATTACTAGCTATGCAATAGCCCGTGGAGTTAGCAAAACAGATGTTGTAGGTTTGCAAGCAGCCAATTTACTAAGAAAATATGCTAAAAGTGGTATTCCAAATAATTTACTAGGTGAATTGCTAGCATATATTTTTTTAGAGCATGAGGATAACGCACTTAAACTCTATACCAGGGCGGAAATTTTAAAAATCAAGCGAACGATCGACAGCGAAGGCATATACCTAAAAAGAGACCAAGGTAAAACTCAACTAATCCTTGGGGCATCACAATTAAACAATAATCTCGAGGATGCAATTAATAATGTAGTGAAGAAGATAGCAACTTTTGATAATAATCGGTCCAATGAGATGGTACTGGCTACCGACATAGTTGACCGTTCCATTCTTCGGACACAATTTGGTGAAGATAAGAGTAATGCCATTATTAAGTTAATGGCACCAACTGAAACAGACTTTGAAGATATTGCATCATATGGGATCTTTATTGGCTATAAGTTTAGAACCCAATTAGATTTAGACAATTGCACGCAAGAAGAAGCAAAAGAGAAGTGTCGACAAGCTATTAATTGTGATTTGGAACAAGCGATTAGGCAATTGAATATAGTTAGTCAGCAGCATCATTGGCAAAAATCGTCGTTTTATGTGTACTTGTTACCTTTTACTAATGCTGAAGAGGATACTCATGCGATAATGAAGGATTTGATAGGAGAATAAGAGTATGCCACAACAAGAAAAAAGATTGGGCGAATATCTTTACGAGTATTTAGAAAATGATGATTACTTACACAAGCTGATGAGTATTTTGTCTAAGCAGTATGGTTGTTGGCTATTTCATCTAGATTGGAAGTTAACAGGAAAGCAGAAACATGATCTTCTACGCTTCGCCGATTTGCTATCAAAATCAATCAATAAAAAGGGAGACGGTAGGCAAAAAAATAGTGCCTTGAAAATTGTTGCTGCTCTATCCAAAATGTATCCTAACGATCCTGAGGTTTCACTGATTACTAATGAGGTTTTGACCAGCTTTAACAACTTTTTGCCTCGTCAAGGACAAAGCTATACGCTAGTTCCAACAATTGAGCAGCTATGGAACGAAGCCTTGGTAAACTATCAAAAAGAGAAACGCCAGATTCCTGGAGAAGAAAGTAAGTCGTTTATCGGTAAGCAAGATATAATTTTTAAGTCTTTGAGCAATGAACTTACTAGTTTTTCAGCTCCAACATCGATGGGGAAGACCTTTTTAATTGAGAAGTATATTGAGCTTCAAGTGAAGGAGGGTGTCGTAGGCAACTTTGCGATCACTGTACCAAGCAAGGCACTCATTGCCGAAGTAAAGGTTCAGCTTATTAAGGATTTAGGGGCAAAATTAGGCGAAAAACAATATCGAGTCATTTCTCATCCTGAAGAGTACAGGGTAGATTATGAGGGAAGCTATATTTGCGTAATGACTCCTGAACGCCTATTAGCCCTTTTAACACAATATTCAGAAGCACGGTTAATACACTTGTTTATTGATGAGTCTCAAAAAGTTACAGAAGCAAGTTCGCGTAGTGTCTTTTACTATGAAATATTTGACAGGGTTAGTGCATGGGAAAATCGACCGAAGGTAACCTTTGCCTCACCATTGATTCCAAATCCAGGAATATTTAAAAAGTTAGTACAAACAGCCGCATCGAATGATGGCCTTCGCATTGTCGAATCCCCAGTAACCCAGGTGGAAATTATCTTTGATCGCTATGCTAATAAAGCGGAAGTATATGATGATTTGAATCAAAATACTATTCCGATAGGTAAATTTAAAGAAACGCTATCAGTACCAGATATTATTCGGAAGATGATAAGCATTTTAGGGAATAGTAATTGCAACTTGGTTTATTATGGTTCAAAAGTCAGTGCCATTTCAGATGCTGTGGTTGTTAGTCGTTCAATGGAAGAAAGTAACGATCCAAGGTTGATAGAGTTAGCTGATTATATTTCACGTAAAATTCACCCTAAATACATCTTGGTAAAACTAGTTAGAAAAGGAATAGCTTTCCACACTGGAGAATTGCCAGTTGACGTTCGCATTAGAATCGAGGAAGCCTGTCGGCAAGGAATCTTAAAGCTGGTTTTCTGCACCAGTACCCTACTGGAGGGAGTAAATTTGCCGGCTGATAATATTTTCGTTACTACGCTGCAAAATGGAAAAAGGACGCTCAGTCAATTAGACTTCTTGAACTTAATTGGTCGAGTGGGTAGGTTAGGTCACTCCATGCTAGGAAATGTCTTTCTAATTACTGGCGATACAGCGAATTCGCATAGTAACCGTGCTGCTTATTTATCTAGGATGAATAACAGACTAAAAAAAGCTAAGTTATCTGTTGATGTTATTAAGCCTAAGCAAGCGGCAGCAATTAAGAAGAGCCTAGAGAAAGGCGATGTGCGTTTAGATAGCATTGAAAAAGATAAGAACTATGATTTAATTCGTAAATTATCATTACTTTATGTCAAGGAATTACGGAATGATCATCATGGAGTAGTTAGAACCCATTTAGCAAAACATATAACCTACAAAGAAGAACGAAAAATTTTACAATCCTTACAAGAACGATATGCTGACGAATTAGAGGATGATATTAACTTCTCTTCTGATCAGTCTGAAAGTCTTAGAAACAAGATTAGTCAGGAAAATATTAAAGGATATCCTAATATTCATGATGGGGAGAAATTGAGGTGGCCGGAAGCCAAAGCTTTTTTACTCAAACTATCAGAAATATTTAACTGGGCTATTTATGAATCCGACTTTGTTAAGTCAAAACAAGACAAGGAAACTCAAGATAAGGTCATCGAGGATGACGCTAAAATAGCCTTACTTTGGATGAGTGGGTACAGCCTGCAACGGATTTGCGACTTTGCAATTCAAATCCGTGATCCTGAGCGTGGAGATACAAGATTTCTTAATAGGGTAAGGCAATACCATGAGAATACCCCTAATATTGACTGGGAGACTATAACCATTAATTTAGTGATGAAAAGATTGCAAAATCTTCAGTTTGTATTAGGTAAATATTTCTTGAAAGTTACCCAGGAGTTAACTAAGAGTGGAATGCCACCTCAGAATGACTGGTATCGTTTCATGGAGTATGGAACAGATAGTGACTTACGGATTTGGTTACAGCAGAATGGTTATTCCAGAGAATCCTCAGAATATATAGAAGACAATAAAGATGAATTTATCATTCAAACCGATAATAATTACTTTGTCTCCAAGAATATTTTAAAAGCGAACGATCTTGATGCTGTTAGTGAGACTAAGGAAATTGAAATAAACGTTCCAGAAATTTTTATTTAGAGGAAGTAATCATGAATAACGAAAACTTAAGCATCAGTTATAACAAATTATGGAAGCTGTTAATTGATCGTGGCATGAAAAAGAAAGATCTACAACAGGCTAGTGGAGTTAGTGCCGCTTCAATTGCTAAGTTAGGTAGGAATGGTAATGTTACGACTGAGGTATTACTAAAGGTTTGTAAGGCCTTAGACTGTGATATTAGTGACATTATGGAGATCGTACGAAAGTAACAGAAGGAATAATAAAGGAGGATAGGGGTGACATTTATTTAAAATGAGCAAGGAAGAAATAAGCCTTTTCGATGATCAAAAATTTGAAACCGATCATAAAAAATTTGAATTAAAAGCAATAGGTAATGATGGTCATCTAATTAAATCTAAGGAACGAGTTCAACATCATGGTGAAGTTTTTACCCCTAAATGGATGGTGAAAAAGATGCTGTCTGAACCGGCTATTCAAGAAAAGCTTCATGATCTGCATGCCACTTTTTTTGAACCTAGTGCAGGCGAGGGTGCTTTCTTGAAAGAAGTTTTGCACCAGAAATTAGGTTATGTAGACAAAATATCTAACAAAACTACATGGAAAATCAATGCTTTGTGGGCTTTGATGAGCATTTATGGAATTGAATTGCTTGAGGATAATTTGATAAAGGCTAAGAGAGCAATGCTGGACGTTTTTGTTAATCACTATCAAGCTTTTATGCAAAAAGAATTAAGCAGTAATACTGATTTGTATAAATCCGCAAAATATGTGATCAACGCAAACATTGTTCAAGGAAATACTCTTTCTTATAAGAATGATGAAGGAAATCTGATAGAGTTTAGTAATTGGATTCCCGTTGAAAATCAAGTTAAGAGATCAATCTTTACTTATAAGTCACTGTTTAATAATGGAGATATAGGAGATACGAACGCTAATATTGGTCAATTAAGCCTATTTGACAGTTCAGAAAGCGCGAACGAGAAGCTAGATAGTTTAAAGATAACAACTAAGATATACAAGGAGCAGACAAATGAGTAAAAAATTCAATTTTGATGTTGTAGTCGGTAATCCTCCATATCAAGAAGATACTAATGGTGCTGGTCAACAAGCAAAGCCCTTATACAATTTATTTGTTGAACAGATTGAAGAAATGGGTACACCAATATCTTCAATCATTATGCCTTCTAGATGGTTTGCTGGTGGCATGGGACTCAATAAATTTCGTGACCTTATGATGAACGATAATCATATTAAAAAAATAGTTGACTATCCTAATTCTAAGGAAGTATTTACAAATACAAGCATTGGTGGTGGTGTTTGCTATTTTGTAAGAAATACTGGTTATTCGGGGCCTTGTGAGTTTGTAAATGTATCTAAAGGAAAGTCGAATGATATGAGAAGAACGTTGAATGAATTTCCTGTCTTAGTCAGATACAATGAAGCAGTTTCTATAATAAGAAAAGTCATGCCTAAAAATGGCGAAAGTGTTTCTACAATAATGAGCTCATTAATGCCTTTCGGCCTGAACACTAGTTATAGAGGCTCTAAAATTAAACAAAATGATTCTGATCTAACATTATATGCTAGCGGAAATAGTGTAACTTATATTTCACGGTCGGATATAAGCAAAGGTGAAGAATTTGTAGATAATTACAAAGTAATTATTAGTAAAACAGGTGCGGAACACGCTGGAGAACCAGATAAAAGCGGAATGTTTAAGGTAATCCCTTCAACAATGAGAGTAATCTCTCCGAAAGAGGTTTGCACACACTCTTATTTTGTCGCAGGACAATTTGATTCACCTGAGAATGCTAATAATTTATTAAGTTATTTAAAAACAAAATTTGTTAGATTTTTAGTATTGCAGTCTATGAGTGGTATCGGATTATCTCGTCAAGTGTTTACATTTGTTCCAATGCAGGATTTTAGCCAAAGGTGGAACGACAATAAGTTATACCAAAAATATTCTTTGACTCAAGATGAGATTGATTTTATTGAATCAATGATAAAGGAGATGGACTAGACAATGGCAATGCCTAAAATTAAATCATTCAAACGAATCATTCCAATGATTTATGCCTACACCACTCCTAACGATATTTCCCATAACGGATGGACTAAGATAGGTTACACTGCATCACAATCTGTTGAAGATCGAATTAAGCAACAGAGCCATACTGTTGATGCCAAAGTTAAATTATTATGGCGTGGCAATGCTCGATATGAAAATGGGTCCGATGAAACCTTTACCGACCATGATTTTCATGATTACTTAACCCAGAAAAAGCAGATTAAACGGAAACCTAGGACAGAATGGTTCCATATTGATGGACCAACATCTCATCACTACTTTCATGAGTTTGCTGATCGTGATTATGGGGATATTCAAGGTAATGATAAGCATGTTCAGTATGAGCTTCGTAAAGAACAGCAAAAGGCAGTCGATCAGACAATTGCTTACTTTCTTAAAAATGGTGAAGGTAGCGAATTCTTGTGGAATGCTAAGCCACGGTTTGGTAAGACGCTCACTGCTTATGATTTAGTCCGTAAGATGCAAATGCAGAATGTACTGGTAGTTACAAATCGGCCCAGTATTGCAAACTCCTGGTTTGATGATTTTGATAAATTTATTGCCTGGCAAACTAATCTGAAATTCGTTAGTGAAACGGATGCCTTAAAAGATAAGCCAGTACTTTCTCGTCAGGAATTTATTGATTCCATTTCTGATGGCAATGATTATGGTCAGGTTGTTTTTGAGAGTCTTCAAGGGTTAAAAGGTTCGGTTTATTTTGGTGGAGAATACGACAAATTAAAGTGGATTGAAGATCTTAACTGGGATTTATTGATCATTGATGAGGCACATGAAGGTGTGGATACTTATAAGACGGATAAGGCATTCGACAAAATCAAACGTAAGTATACACTTCATCTTACTGGTACGCCGTTTAAAGCCCTAGCCAAAGGTAAATTTGCTGCAGATCAAATCTACAACTGGTCTTATGCTGATGAACAGCAAGCCAAAGCCGATTGGAATGAAGATGCTGAAGGTGGTAGCAATCCATATGCTGCAATGCCACGTTTAAACATGTTTACTTACCAATTATCAGAAATGATGGCAGACACTTTAAAACAGGGTGTTGATTTAGACAATGGTGACAAAGCAGACCCAGCATTTGATTTAAATGAATTTTTCAGAACGCAGAATGGTAAATTTGTTTACGATGAAGCAGTGGATCATTTTCTTGATGCATTGACTACTGGAGAAAAATACCCATTCTCAACTCCAGAATTAAGAACAGAACTTGCACATACTTTCTGGCTGCTTAACCGAGTAGATAGTGCTAAAGCTCTGGCAAAGAAATTGAAGCAGCATTCTGTTTTTAAGCATTATCATATTATTCTTGCGGCGGGTGATGGCAAACTTGATGATGACCAATTAAATGATGATCAACTTGAGAAGGCCAATGAAAAGGCATTTGATAAAGTTCAAAAAGCAACTAAAGAATATGATAAAACTATTACTTTGAGCGTTGGTCAATTGACTACTGGTGTAACAGTTAAACCTTGGTCAGCCGTTTTGATGCTGTCCAGTATGAAGAGTCCTGCTGAGTATATGCAGGCTGCCTTTAGAGCACAAAATCCATATACTTTTGAGCGCAATGGTGAATTAGTGCAAAAAGAAAATGCTTATGTTTTTGATTTTGACCCAACACGGACACTGACTATCTTTGACGAATTTGCTAATGACTTAATGGCTGAAACTTCAAATGGCAAAGGGACCGCTGCTGAGCATGAAACGAACATTCGTAAACTACTAAATTTTTTCCCAGTTATCGGTGAAGATGACAATGGCAAGATGGTCGAGCTTGATGCTAAGCAAGTTATGTCTATTCCTCGTCAGCTAAAGTCACAAGAAGTTGTTAAACGTGGCTTTATGAGTAACTTCTTGTTTACCAACATTTCCCGAATTTTTGCTGCGCCTTCTGAGGTACGCGAAATATTAAATGGCCTAGTAACAGCAAAGGAGGGCAAAGCTAAAAAGAATGATCGAGATGCTATTGAAGGCGCCGAAGAAGTTTTAGTTAATGACGATGGTGAAGTCGAAATCCCTAAAGAGAAAGTAATTGGTAAATCTAAGGATCTTTTTGGTGACAAAGTTTACTCTGATTTAGGAAACCAGTTAGTAAACTCGGTGACTGATACTGACAGTACAGACTTTAAGTCAGCTGCTAATTCCATTTCTAAGAAAGTCAATGATTCTCTAAATAAAGAAGTTGTTAATAGAGTTGCTAATGATTATGGCCTGTCCAAGAGGGAAGCTAAAAAGCAACAGCAACGACTTGAGAAGGAAAATGAACAGGCCTTAAATAAGATTGCTGATGAACTTAACGATCAAAAGAAAGTAGCCGAAGTTAACTATAAGAAGGAACAAGCAACTGCACGTGATCAAGCAGAGCTTAACGAAGCTAAAACAAAATACGAAACTACTGTTCAAAATATTGTGGATGATTTTGGTAAAAGAGTACAAGACCACGTCCAGAAGACAGTTGAGGATATTCCAGCTAAAGTTGTTGAGCGTGTTGAAAAGCATGAGGAAGAGCAAAAATTAAATAACGTTGAAGAAGATGCTAGGGCACACTTGCGTGGCTTTTCTCGTACAATCCCAAGTTTCATCATGGCTTATGGTGATAAGAAATTAACTCTACAGAATTTTGACGATTATACCGAAGATGATGTTTTCAAAGAGGTAACAGGCATCTCAGAGGATCAATTCCGCTTCTTGCGTGATGGTGGTGATTATGTTGATGCCAAAACTAATGAAAAGAAGCATTTTGACGGTCACTTATTTGATGAAGTGGTGTTTAATGATTCAATTCAGCAGTTCCTTGAAAAAAAGGATCAATTAAGTAACTATTTCGATGACAATAGTAAAGAAGATATTTTTGATTATATTCCGCCACAAAAGACCAATCAGATTTTTACACCCAAGGTAGTCGTTAAGCATATGGTGGATGATCTTGAAACAAACAATCCAGGTATTTTTGATGATCCCAATAAAACATTTGCCGATCTATATATGAAATCAGGACTGTATATTACTGAAATTGTTAAGCGGCTATTCCGCAGTGACAAGATGAAGCAACTCTTCCCAGATGACCATGAGCGTATTAAATATATTATGGAGCACCAGGTATATGGCTTTGCACCAACAAGAATTATTTATCTAATTTCAACTAACTATATTTTTGGCTTTGATAAAGAACTAAAGAATAGCTTAATGGAGAAGCATTTCAAACAGATTGATGCCGCTAAGTATGCCAAAGAGGGTACGTTGCAGGAAGTTGTCCAACGAGAATTTGGGGAGGGAAAATAGATGAAAGCTGATAGTATCCATCTATTTGATTTCCTAGGAAGTGGGAAAACTATTTTTGAAATCCCTGTTTTTCAGCGAAATTATGAATGGGACAAAGCACAGTGTGAGCAGCTTTTTAAAGATTTAACGATAGCTGCACAAAACGATACTGATCATTTTATAGGTGCGATTGTTTATGTTACTGAAACTGGCAATAAGATGAGTCATATATATCGCATCATTGATGGCCAGCAACGTTTAACTAGTTTGACTCTGCTACTAAAGGCATTATCGGATGCTGATAAACAAGATCAGGCTGAAATTGAAGAAGAATATTTAACCAATAAGTATCTTGATGACAATAATCACCTTAAGGTAAAGCCGGTCGAGCATGATTACGAAGCATTTGAATCCGTTATGAATGGGATGACCGATTATGATCAGCCGTCAAAAGTCATCGATAACTATCGACTGTTTCAAAAGTTGATTAGTAATTCGGACATTGATAGTTCTAAGCTGTATGAATCAATGAATCATTTCAATATGGTTTATATTGAGTTGAGTAGCGATCCAAATGAAGAAAATCCACAAGTGATTTTTGAAAGCTTAAACTCAACAGGTGTTTCACTTTCATCCTCAGATTTGGTGCGAAACTTTCTTTTAATGAAACTAGATTCGCAGGAGCAATCCGAGCTTTATAAAAAATATTGGGTTAAGATTGAGCGGATGTTTGCGACTAAGACTTTTGCAGAATTCATTCGACATTATCTAGTGTTAAAAACCCATGTATCAGTTAAGAGAAATAATGTTTATGGTAGTTACAAAGATTACTTTATTGCTGAAAAATTAAACTCTGAAAATGCGCTAGCGGATTTGTTCAAGTTTGCAAATTATTATGATCAGATATTGAATCATAAAACTGAAAATAGTGAGTTCAACAGAATTTTGGACCATATTAACGTCATGGATAGTAAGGTGGTTTTCCCTTATCTGATGCTATTAATGGATCTAGTAAATTCTGGTGAAATTAAACAAGAACAGGCTAACGAGTTAGCACATAACTTAGAAAGCTACTTATTCCGCTTAAAGGTATGCCAATTACCAACGAATGGCTTAAATAAAATTGTTGTTGGACTTTGTGATTTGTCAAAGGTAAATGGTAACTTAAAACTAAGATTGTTGCGCTTGCTAAAGGCTAATTTCCCTGATGATCGTAAATTATCCGATAGCCTGATGGAAGTGGATCTTTATCATCAAAGGAATCACTTGGCTAAATTAGCTTTAGTTATTCTTGAAGCGCACCGTACTAAAGAAACAATTAATTTTGACGATGCACAAGTAGAACATATTATGCCTCAGCGATTAAATGCTGAATGGAGATTACAAGTTACCAACGCGGATAAGGTCAAAGAGCAATTTGGTGGTACACTGGGTAATTTAACGCTTACAAAGTACAACCAAGAAATGAGCAACAAGCCTTATGGTGAAAAGAGAGAATACTATCAAGATTCCAACGTGTCCCTTACTAGAGAAGTGGCAAAAACTTATGATAAGTGGGGTAAGGAAGCCATCACTGACCGCACTAGAAAGCTTACTGATGAACTAATAAAAATCTTCCCAATGCCAGACATAAAAGAGGTTAATGAAGATGAGATTACTGGTGAATACACAATAGACCAAACAGTTGATGTCACTGGTAAGAAACCTGTTCAGATTACCATTAGTGGAAATGATTATTCGGTAAAGACCTGGCGCCAAATGTTAGTTACTTTTCTGAATGATATTTGGAATAAAGACAGTTTGAATTTTGACCGCATCAAGGAAAATAGGCAAATTGGTAGAATGCTGTTTAGGGTTAATAGAAATCCGGAAAAGTTGGAAAATGGAACAGAAATTGAAACCAACTTCTCGGCTACTGTTATCTTAGCCATCATTGCAAAAATATCTGAAATCTGTGATATTACGGATCAAGTATCTTATACGGTTAAGTAGACAATTTTAAGGGTATTAGCAGTGACAATTTACTGCGAGGGGGGATGATAAAAGTTGAGTAATAGAATTGAAAAATTGAAACCAAAAGAATTTATCAAGAGATTTGAGCAACTTTTGCTTGATAAAGAAACAAATAGAATTTTAATTCGTGGATATTTTGATGATGATAAATTACTTTTAGCGTTTAGTTGCCTTTATGATTTGAAAGAATTTAATAAGGGTACTATTGTAATTGGTAACACCACTGTTCCTAATGAAAGGGAATTCCTTGAAAGAGGACTTCGCGAAGTAGTTCCAAGGTTCAATTTAAGAGATTCATTTAACGTGTATGGGATGATTACTAATTTTGTTCAGTGGAGTAGAAATAGAGACTTTCTATTCGGATTTGATAAAGATTTTGCAGTTTTTCATCCTGTGCAGTCTGTATTAGATGGTACAGATTTTCCCAAATTTTGTGCTGCATTAAAAAATGTCAGAGCAAGGAAAAATATTCTTATAACCACTAATGATGTCAATAATAATGCTAAAAAACTTTATCCACATATAGATTCGACTCTTATTTTGGATACAACAAGTATTAATAAAGAACATGAAAAAACTTACAAGGTAATTCAAAGTAATCTTCAGGCTGATCACAAAGTTTTACTATATTAAATGTCAAATGACTTTGTTCTTCCGCAGACACTCTGATTTTATTTTGAAACTTATATGTTCCCCCGATTTAAAATTGAAGTGCAACACTTGATAACTAGACCAATTAGACTAGCTTAAAAGGCCATGAAGGCCTATTCTTATTATTAACGACAAAATCAACAGATAAGGATAGGTGTCTTCATGACCCAAACTAAGAATATCATGCCTAAGCATTACCAACAACTCCAATCTTTTGAACGCGGTCAAATTGAGTCCCTGACTCGATTAGGATTTGGCGTTCGTCAGATCGCCAGCCGGCTTCACCGGAGTCCCAGCACCATTTCTCGCGAATTAAAACGCGGGTTAACCACCCAGATTGATTCCCAGAAACATCGGTCATATCAGAGCTACTTTGCCGAGCGCGGGGCGGCTTACTATCGAGAACAGCGGGCCAAGTGTCACCCCAAAGGTTTACTGCAGCGGGCTGCCGTGTTCTTCAAGTCCCTGCCGAAAGCTTTAAAAGCTAAGCCACGAGTTTTCAGTGTCGATACGTATGTCCACTATTTCAAAGCTCATTACCCGGGCTTTCCCTGCCCATCAACGGCTACGGTCTATCGGTACATCGAGGCTGGCAAGCTCCCGGAGCTTCACAACTATGATTTACCCATGAAGCTACGTCGCCGCGTTAAACGCCCGAATCACCGACATGCCCGCCTGAATAAAAAACGGCTTGGACAGTCC
>OMJG01001414.1_pt1 | contig 13888 bp, 18 predicted proteins | sample 1646431 | NCBI WGS metagenome assembly OMJG01 (sample SAMN03771674, study PRJEB25209) | food metagenome | isolation source: Cotija cheese | place: Mexico:Jalisco,Michoacan | collected 2011-12-12
GCATGACAACAACAAAAAGTAGTCCTTAAGGGAAAAGTATGAATAATTCAGGTTTATGAATCTTTATATCAGCTTTTTAATTTGTTTGCTGAGTTTTATAAAGTTGACAAAATAACCGAGGTTAAAACTCTCAAAGAGAAAAATTTAATTAATCTAAAAAATTCAAAAAGATAGAACCACTTACGCAGCTTAATGGCTGCTTTTTTTGTGCAATGAAAGGAGTGATCACAATGAAAATGCAGAAGTATGTAAGACGTGCGGTGGAAGTTAACGCTATTCAGTTCGATATCAGGAAAGCAGAGAATAACTGTTTATATTATTATCCAATGGTGCAAGATATGTATGATCTAACAAGCGCAGAGTTACCAGATCATCGCGCAGGTGAACGGTTCAGTTTAAAGGATCTACATCATAGCTCAGTCATTCATGATGGAGATTACATTGTGCAAGGAAACAACGGGCAGTTCTATATCGTTGATAAGGGATCCTTTGAATTAGGATATCAGCCTATTGATCCAAGACAACCAGGGTTCAATAAGTTTCCTAACCTCGGCCTAACAAAAGAAGAGACCGAGGCAGCAACTATAAATTTGAATGGAGATGTTAAAAAATGAAATATTATTTTGTTATCTGTTCTAATTTAAGTATGGCAAAGAAACGTCTTGATAAAGATCTAAGGTTACTGGTAGATGAAGGAGTTTCTTGTAACGCATATATTCATAACTTAACCATTAAAGTAGGCGACACATACAGACGTTACGTTACGCCTAACACTAAAATGTTAGACGGGTATCTCGTTGAAGGAGCAGAGGTTGATTCATCTGCATGTATGCACGCTGACTTGAATAAAATAGTATGGGTACTTGAAGTTTTAAGACCTGGACATCTAATGATTAAAGAGACACGTGATGGTTTATGAAACCCAGTAAGTTAGTATTCGTGGGTGGTAAGCCAACCTTAGTGCCATACGATGAGCATGTGCGCAAAGACAACGATCAGCAATACAATTGCAACCGCAAGAATGATCAGTCGGATTATTTGAAGTTCTATCACAGTAAAGAATGGCAGAACACAAGAGCAACTGTCTTAGCTCGTGACTATAGATTGTGTCAACGTTGTGGGCTTGAAGGTAGTCTGGTTGATCACATCATACCAAGTAAAGATGATTGGCAAGACAGAACCAACATTGATAATCTACAAACACTTTGTCGTGATTGTCATAAACTCAAGACCAAACGTGAATGGATCAAGCACAACAAAGGAAGTGATCGATACATGCAGATACACATTGTCTGTGGCTTGCCTGCTTCAGGTAAGACTACTTATGTTGAACGTCATCGAGGCACGCATGACCTGACATATGACTATGACTCATTGATGCAGTCACTGTCTGGTCTACCATCACACGAGAGGAACATTGATGTGCATGACTATGTTGTCTTGTTCTTTGAACAGTTGTTAAGGAAACTTAAAGCGGAACAAACCTTTGACAATGTTTGGATCATTCAGACTTATCCAGACAGTAAGATCGATACATTACTTAGTAACTATCATGACATTGATCACATTCTAATTGATACAAAGAAAGAAATTTGTATTGAAAGATTAAAAGAACAGAAAAGATTCAACGAAAATACACGAAAAGCATTTAACTTATTCTCACAAAAAGATTTCAGTAAATTTCGTCGACTGAAAACCGGCAACTAAATGGGAGAGGCAGGGGTAGGTCAGCCCAGGTACCCCCACCCAAAATTATCGGGGGCGGGTTGATACCCCACGGAAGAACGGACGGCCTCTTTTTCGCATCCCAAATTCTATCAATTTTAAGCCTCAAAGTGGGGATGCGGTGGGAAATTACTATCAGAAAGGAGTGAAAGTGGGAGATGGCACGAAAACAAAAACTATTGCGAGAATCGACTGGTCATTTGACTGTGGTTCAGCAAGAAGCCAAATATAAAGCGGAAATTCTAGCGGCGGATGGTTTGCCGAAACTACAAGTAACTCCGCCTAATCACCTGAAAGGTGCTGCGAAACAAGAGTATAAACGGATCATCGCTTCATTGGGAAAGTTACCACTTCGCAACCTTGATCGAGTAGAACTAGAAAATTACTGTACTTGGTATGGAATTTATAAAAAAATATCGCTAGATTTGCCAAAAATAACCGCAGATATTGATTATAATCGCCAAAAATACGACTATTTTGAAAAAGATTACTTCAAAGCTGCTCGTGGGCATGATAAAGACCTAATTAAGGGGTTGAAAACTAGTCTTAGACTTTATGGAGGAAAAATTGCCGACCTGGAAGCACAACAGGACAAGCTGATCCGAAATTTGGATAAAGCAACGAAGAACATTAAGAGCTTAGCTTCTGATTTAGGGTTAAATGTTAACTCACGAATGCAGATGAACATGCCCAAAGCCGAAGATGACCAAGGTAAGCACAGCATAATGGAGATGTTTAATTAATGAAAAAATTTGATGATCCGTTAACTGATTTTGTCACACGTGTTCTTGATAGTTCATTAGTCGTCTCCAATGCAGTGTTATTAGCAGTCAAAAGACATGATGCTGATCTCAAACGTGAAGATTGGATATGGCAATATGATCCACAGTTAGCTGGTCGAGCGGTAATGTTCATGGAAATGCTGGGTGATCCTAAGACTGGTAAAGCGCAGGAATTAGCACCTTATCAAAAGTTTATCATCGGAAGTATCTATGGTTGGGTCAGTAGAAAGAATCCGGATACCAGACGTTTTACCGATATTTTTATTTCTATGGCACGTAAAAATGGAAAAAGCTTGCTGATTTCTGGTGTTATTTTGTACGAATTCTTGTTTGGTAAATCGCCAAAATTTAAACGACAATTATATACGGCTGCTAATGATCGCAAACAGGCTGGTATCGTGTTTGGTATGGTCAAGGATCGGTTAAAAGCATTGTGTCGCAAAGACGATGAAGTTAAGCGGTCAGTTAAGATAAGGCGTGATGAAATTGAGAATCTTAACGATGGTTCGATCATTCGTTCATTCTCACGTGATGCTGGTCTGGTCGATGGTTATGAGCCCCATGTGGCTGTGGTCGATGAATATGCTAACGCTAAGACTGATGAGATGATTGAAACCCTATCATCAGGACAATTGCTGTTGCCTAGTTATTTAACATTTGTAATTTCGACAGCTGGCTTTGACATGAACGTCCCTATGCACACGCAGATGTATCCATACGCTAAAAAAGTCCTTGCCGGAGAAGTTGTGGCCGATCGTTATTTTGCTTTTATTGCTGAACAAGATAGTACAGCAGAAGTTGATGATCCGAAAATGTGGCTTAAATCAAATCCGTTGATGGATGTTGATGCTATGTACGATCAGATTTTTAATTATTTGAAAAACAAATTAACTCAAGCTAAAGAAGATGGCTCTCTTAATTCTAAGTTAGTTAAGAACTTCAACATTTGGCGACAGGCTTCTGAAGAAAGCTATATGGATGTTGAACATTGGAACGCTTGCCAGGTTGATGAGCCAATTAATATTGATGGTGAGCGTGCATGGATCGGTGTCGACGTCGGGAAGACTTCTGACCTGTATGCTATTACATGGTGTGTTCCGCAAGAAGGTTTTTGGTACGTTGATTGTCATGCTTTTGTGGGCACTAAGTATGGGTTGGATAATAAAATTAAGTCCGATCGGATGGATTATCGTCGCTTAGAACAAGAAGGTAAATGTGACATAACGAAACTTGAATCTGGAGTGATCGATGTTGACCGTGTTTATCAATGGTTAGATGAATTTGTAACTGAACATAATTTAGATGTACAAATGATCTGTTATGATCCGGCACAATATGGAACGTTACTAACCCAGATTGAAAAAGGCCATCCAGAATGGCAACAAGCTTCAATTCGGCAAGGCACATTAACGCTATCAGCACCAACTAAGCAGTTCCATGAAGATGTAATCGATGGTCGAATCAAGCATAACGGCAATGATATCTTAACTGCTGCGATCAATAATGCGGTGTTAAAAAGTGATAATAATGGTGTTCGTATCGATAAAAACAAGTATTCCAATAAAATTGATGCACTCGATGCTTTGCTAGATGCTTTTGCAATTTGTTTTAGAGAAGATGTTGATAATTACATTACTGATGATGAGATTATTAACGGAGATTTTGGATTTTAGGAGGTGGTGTGTTGAAGTTTTTAAAATTACTACAGAAGTTTTGGAGTATCAATGAACCGCAAGTCTTGATGATTTGCGGTTTTTCTATGCTTTCAATTGGTGCTTTTAAGTTATCTGAAATAGCTGGCTGGTTTATTTCTGGAAGTTTGGTCGTGATCTTAGCACTGCTTTCTGCGTGGCTGGCAGGAAGGGGGTGAGATAAATGTTGTTTAACATGGAAAAACGCGATAAAAGTGCTGACTGGGCGATGGGCTTGATCAATGATGGGATCTTGCCTGGTTATTCTACCGGGTCGTATGTTGGCGTTTCAGCATTAAAGAATTCAGATGTATTAACTGCAGTCTCGTATATTGCGTCATATGTGGCAAGGTTTCCCATTATTGAGCGTGATTTAAAAGATAACATTGTTGAAGATAAGACTCTTTATTTAGTTAATAAAGAGCCTAATTCAATGTTAGACGCTTATCATTGGCGTTTCATTATGGCAGTTAGCGCGATTTTAGCAAACGATGGCTTTTCACGGATCGTTCGAGATCCTTTATCTGATAAGCCGGCATTAATTCAATATTATCCAACTAGCCAAGTCTATATTGATGATTCTGATACGAATAACATCAAGTATGAATTTACGCCTTTGAATGGAAACAAGACGATCGTTGAAGAAGCTGCTAACGTGATCCATTTTAAATTTTTTACGTACGATGGCATTCATGGCCGTTCGCCACTGTTAAGTTTGCGCGATGAAATCAATCTGCAAGAGTCTGGTATTCAGACTTTGACTAAATCCTTTAAATCTGGGCTCAAGGGCGGAATTTTGCACGCCAAAGGTAAATTATCCAAAGAGTCAAGAAAACAGGTTAGAAAAGATTTTGAGTACGCTCAGGCGGACGCTAATGCGGGTAGTCCTATCATTACTGATGATACTTTTGATTATCAGACGCTTGATGTGGATACCAACATTCTACAGTTGATCAATTCCAATAATTATTCAACGGCGCAAATTGCAAAAACTTTGCATATCCCAAGCTACAAGTTGGGGATCAACAGTCCTAATCAATCGGTTAAACAATTAAATGAAGATTTCATCAATTCGGACTTGCCGTATTATTTTAATCCGATCCTTGCCGAATTTGAGAGCAAGCTGTTAACGGCTCGTAAGCGTGCCAAGGTGAGCTTGAACTTTGATACTAGGAAAGAAACTGGCTTATCCATTACAGATGCAGTGAACGCTGTTAAAGGGACTCTGCTGACACCTAACCGCGCCTTAGCCGAATCTGGGCGTGCAACTGTTGACGATCCGAACATGGACAGAATGCAGTCAGATTTGAACTCAGTCTTTCTGGATAAGAAAGAAGAATATCAGCTGAAGGGGGGTGAAGTTAATGGCAAAGAACCTGGAAAGTCGACAGATTCAAACAAAAGTGGAGCTGCGACAGAATGATGAAGGCGAAGAAAAAGTTATCGAAGGCTATGCACTAAAGTTCAATAAGGACTCTGATGTATTAGCTGGCTTTTTTCGTGAAAAAATCGATCCTCACGCTTTAGACCATGCTGATATGTCCAATGTAGTAGCAACCTTTAATCATGATCAGAATCAAGTTTTAGGACGTTCAGGGGTCAATCTGGAGTTAGAAGTTGATAACATTGGTTTGAAGTTCAGAGTTAAACCGACAGATACACAATTGGCACGTGATCTTATGGCAAACATTGGTGCCGGTATTATCAATCAATGTAGTTTTGCGTTTACGATTGCACGTCAAAAAGATGCCGAAGAATGGTCAGAATCGGATGAAGATGGTGTGGAATATAATCGTTTAATTCGGGCAATTGATCACTTGTATGATGTTTCTGTAGTTACCACTCCCGCTTATCCTGATACAGAAGCAACTGTTGGTGCTCGAAGTAAAGAGTTAGTTGAGTCATTACGTAAGGATAAAGAAAAGTGGCGTGATGAGAAACGTCAGATGTTATTAGATGTGGAAAAACAGGAGTTATTGAAAGGAGTAGATACTAAATGAATCTACAGGAAAAATTAGCAGAATTACAACAAAAAATCGAAGAAAAAAGTAATTCTATCAAAACATCAAATGCAGAATTTCGTGAAATGCTGGAAAAAGCAAACAGCGAAGAAGAATTAACTGCAGCAAAGGACAAACGTTCTGAAATCGAAAAAGTTGAAGGTGAAGTTCGTAAGTTACAAGAAGAAGCTGATCTGATCCAAGCGGCTATCGATGGTGATGATAATTCCAAACCAGCTGATAGTCGTAACAAGAAAAATAAAGCACAAGAATATCGTGATGCAGTAAATGCTTATATTCATTCTCGCGGGCGTGAACGCGATGGCTTAAACTTTGAAAAGACCAATGTTGGTGATTTCGTAGCTATCAATAATCGTGACATTGACCCTACTACTGATGGGGTTAAAAAGCCAGATGTTCAACCAACAATTGCAGATAAAATTTCTTATAACCCACAACGTGAGTTACAGACAGTTGTTGATTTAAAACAGTTTGTCAATGTTTTCCAAGCACAACACGGTAAAGGAACATATCCAATCTTGAAAAATGCTACTTCAACGATGGATACTGTTGCTGAATTGGAAAAGAATCCAGCAATGGCTAAGCCGGACTTTACCAGTGTTGAATGGACAATTGAAACTTATCGTCAAGCATTGCCACTTTCTCAAGAGTCTTTGGATGATTCCGAAATCGACTTAATGCCAGTTGTTGAACAAAACGGTCAGCAAATCAAGGTCAATACAACTAACGCTGCTATTGCTAGTGTTATTAAGACTTTTACTGGTAAGGACGTTGCTACAATTGACGACTTGAAACATATTATCAATGTTGACTTAGATCCAGCTTATGATCGTGTCATGATCGTTTCTCAATCGTTCTACAACTGGTTAGATACAGTTAAAGACGGTAATGGTCGTTACTTGCTTCAAGATTCAATCCTGACTCCATCTGGCAAAGTATTATTGGGTATGCCAGTTGCTGTTGTTGCTGATACTGATCTTGGTGAAGCTAACGAAGCACATGCCTTTATTGGTGACATCAAGCGTGGTGTTCTATTTGCTAACCGTGCTGATTTCATGATTCGTTGGGTCGATAATGAGATCTATGGTCAATATTTGCAAGCTGGGATGCGTTTTGGTGTTGCTAAAGCAGACGCAAAAGCCGGTTATTTCTTAACTTACTCAAAATCCTAACGCCTGACGGTATCGCTTTATCACAAAAGACAATGAGCGGTACCGCTGGCACTACTAAATCAGTGACCGCAGCTTTGATACCTGAGGGCGCTTCGGGATATGTAACAGCAACATCAAGTGATACATCAATTGCTACTGTTGCTAAAAACAGTGATGGTAGTTTCAAAGTTAGTTTGGTTGCAGCCGGTTCAGCGACAATCAAGTTTGCTGCTGGCAAATTAACAACCACATTATCTGTTACTGTTAGTGCTGCTAGTTAGGGGGGGGGATTTAAATGACCCTTTTGACAGATGACCAATTTGCAACGCTCAAGAATTATTGCAAGGTCGATCAAGGCTTTGATGATGATGTCTTACTAGATATGGTCGACTCTGCAGCTCTTATGATCACACGTGCGGTTCAGTTTGGTGCTAAGCCAGAGATATTTATTGATGATCCACGCTTTAAGATTGCGTTGATGAAACAAGTCAAAGAAGACTATTATCAGCGTGGAATTACTGCGGATAACTACCGGCCTGAATTAACGAACAGTATTGCTGACATTGTTAATCAATTACGATCTGAGGTGATTGACAGTGAAGACAGCTAACATGACCGAACGGATCACGTTTTATTCTCCTGGGACTGGAGTTGTAAACGGTGTGCCTGTTAATAGTAAGTCTAAAGAGGAGTTTTCTTGTTGGGCAGAAGTCCCCAAGGTTCCATTGCGAGAGTTTGTCAATCAGCCCGATAAAGTCGGTTATCGTAAGAATTCGCCTGTTTTTGTGATCGCATTTAAGCAACAGAAAGAAATTCAAATGGATTGGACAATCAAGTGGCGTAAACAAGATTATGAGATAATTTCAATGGATCAAGATTATCGCACAAAAGATATTATCCAAATTTCAGTGAAGGTGGTTCAATGAGTGTTGAAGGTGAAGCCGAAATGTTGCTCAATGTACAGAATCTAACTAAAGGTTACGATCGACGTGCACGAGCAGCAGTTCGTGAAGGAGCTAAAGATTTTGCGGATCAACTGCAAGCCAATACTCCAGTTTCTGGTGAAGATCATAGCGGGCTGGAGCATTTGCAAGCTGCAGTTAAAGTTGCCGGTGTTTCTATCAAGACTGGTGATTATTCTGCTGATGTTGGTTATGACAAGACCAAAGGGCCAATTGCTCACTTTCCAAATAGTGGGACTTCCAAACAGGATCCCCAACATTTCGTGGAAAAAACACAAAGTGAAATGCGCACACAAGTCCTAACGGACTTTATCAAAAATTTAAGAGTGGGTGATTAGATTTGCTTGCTGAACAACGAACCTATGAGCTTCTGACTAGTAATCAGGACCTTGTAGGCTTTTTAGATGAGATCAGAGGAAAGCCAATGAGTTTTCCCTATATTTTCGTTGGCACTCCAAATGATACATTTCATGCAACAGAAAATGCACCGTGGATCAGAATTACACGGATCCCTGGGGAGTGGTTTGATAGTGCTGACGATGAACGAATTATTGAATATCCAAGAGTACAAATTGACTTTTGGATCGCAAAAGAAAAATTACCTGACCTAGATGAGTTGGAGTCAATGATTTATCAAACAATGCACGATGCTGGTTTCGAACGGTATTACGTGGATCATGTTGAAGATTCTGATACACCAAATCTAATAATGGTACAGGGCAATTTTGAAGGATTTATTCCAGAGGAGGAATAGAAAATGGCTAAAGGACCAGTTAAATTTGGCGCAAGTAATTTCGAATACGGCGCTGTTGATGAAAGTGAATTAGTACAAGAAACTCGGAAAGTTCCAGGCTTATCCACAATTAAAGTTGAATTAACCAATGAGATGAAGACAATCGCTGCGGACGATGGACCATATGCTGTTTTGTCAGGCGGTATTACTGAAGCCAAGGAAACTATTGAGATCTACGATGTTGATTCTCAAATGAAACAAGACCTATATGGCATCAAAGTCGTTGGTGGTGTTGAAGTCTACAACAAGAACTTAGTACCTAAGGATGTGGCTACTTTGTTCAAGACGAAGACATCAAATGGTAAAAACATTTGGTTAGCAATGCTGAAAGGCAAGTTTACGCTCCCGAGTGTGGATACTAAGACTGTTGACGGCACACCAGATCCAAATGCCGATTCAATTGAAGGATCATTCGTACCACGTGGTGACGATGATGATGGCAACGTTGTTTTGATCGGTCGTGAAGACAATAAAGATTTTGACTTCGGACAATTCCACAAGTGGGTCTTCCCAGCTACCGAAGAAGAGGCAACTATTCCGGATACAGTGTCAAAACCCTAACCCCGCCGAATGGGGTTGAGATCAGCCCTAATTCAACAAGCGGGGTTGCCATGTTTAATTAAAAGAAAGGAGAATGCTTTTTGGCAAATGAACCCGAAACAGTAGCTTATGAGATTTCTGATAAATCAGGTAAGACAATTGTGACTGGAGAAGCTGATTCAAAAGAAGTTGTAATACCCAACTTAACTCCTAATACCGATTATGCTAAAGGAAATTTTAAAGGACGAAAGATTGATCCAACTGGTGAATGGAAGCCTAGTGATTATATTGATGTACCGGCATTTAAAACCAAACCAATCGCAGTCACTGGTGTAAGTTTGGATAATACAACTTTGTCACTAGAGACTGGAAAAACAGGCACTCTAAAGGCAACTGTAGCTCCAGACAATGCAACCAATAAATCAGTTAGTTGGAGTTCAGACAACACGGACGTTGCCACGGTAGACAGTTCTGGTAAAGTAACTGCAGTTAAAGCAGGTACAGCTAAGATCACTGTTAAGACTACCGATGGATCTAAGACAGCAGTATGTACCGTAACTGTTAAGGATCCAGTAGTTCCTGTTACAAGCGTTACTCTTGATAAAACTGAGTTATCAGTTGAAGAAGGAGCAAGTGGGCAATTAACTGCCGCAGTTGTACCAGGTAATGCGACTGATAAGACAGTGACATGGAAATCCGGCAACGATGCAACAGCTACCGTTGATCAGAATGGCAAAGTTACAGGTGTTAAGGCTGGTACATGTAATATAGTTGCTACAACTAAAGACGGTGCCAAGACTGCTCAATGTGCAGTAACTGTAACAGCAAAAGCCGAAGAACCGCCTGCTGAAGGATAATTTCATAATACAAATTAAGACAGAGACGATAAAAATGAGACGAAATAAAAGGAGAATATCAAAATGTATGAATTAGAATTAACGATTGATGGCAAAACGAAGAAATTTGTTCGTAATGAAGAACCAGTATTGCATGACATGATGCAGGCTTTGAAAGTTCAGTATGTTCAGACTCGAATGCTCCAACGTTCAGATGGTGAGATCCCTCAAGATGCTGATGACAATGAAAAAGCTATTGCTAATTTTGCTGTTAATTTTTGGCATGGGCAATTTAAGATCGGTGATGTTAAACAAGGGTGTAATTTGATAAATATTGCCATTCGTGATTCTCTAGGTGGATCTGAAGATGATTCTGAAGAGGAAGATTCTGAAAAAAACTAACAGCCGAGGACATTCAGAAGGCAATGGATGAGCTTGATGCTATTTATAAAGTCCGTTTGGACGAAGGTTATAAATTATATGAAGTTGATCACATGACTCTAGATGACCTCGAACATTTAACACAAATTTATGCAGAAAAAGAACAATACATCGATGAGGCGTTTCCGTTCTTATTCTAGCCAGAAAGGAGGAATAATAATATGGCAAGTGGTTCATTAGGACATTTAGCTGCGACTGTTAGTTTGGATATAGATCCATTCAAATCGAGTGCTCGTGCGTTGAATGCACAGATTAAAGCAACTGGTTCCGCTTTACGTGCTCAAAAATTTGCCATTAAAGGTTATGGCTCAAGTTTGAATGGTATGAAAGCTGCCTATGGCTCTATGGGTCAGCAGATGAAGAACTATGAAGCAAAGTTAGCTCGACAGAAAAAGGCTTATCAAGATTTGAAAGGTAAGACTGCCAGTACCGCTGAAGAACAAGCCAAATTAACCACACGACAGGCTAATGCAGCTAATCAATACAATCGAACCTCTGCAAAATCTGAACGATTAAAAGCTCAAATGGAACGTATGAATCGTGAGATTACTTTGCAAGACAGTGGTTGGTACAGAGCCAGTCAACGAATGAACAAAGTTGGTTCTGGAATGCAAACCGTTGGACGGAAAGCGCAAACGGTTGGTAGCACTTTGACACATGGTATAACCATGCCAATTGTGGGAATTGGTGTTGCGGCTGTTAAGACAGCTTTAGACTTTGATCACCAGATGAATCGTGTAAAAGCTATTTCTAGTTCAACCAGCGGGGAATTTAAAGCCATGAAAGCTGAGGCTATTGATTTAGGCGCTAAGACTCAATTTAGTGCCGGAGAAGCAGCGGCAGGTATGGAAAACTTGGCATCTGCTGGCATGAAACCACATGAGCTCATGAAGGCTATGCCTGGTGTACTTGATTTAGCCGCCGTTTCTGGTGGTAACGTTGCCGCATCTGCGGACGCTGCCGCTAGTGCTTTAAACGCCTTTGGTTTGAGTGCTGATAAGTCAGGACACCTAGCTAATGTCTATGCTAAAGCTGCCGCTGATACTAATGCTGAAACTCAAGATATGGCAGAAGCAATGAAATATGCTGCTCCCGTTTCTCACAGTTTGGGTATCTCACTCGAAAATACTGCTGCAGCTATTGGGATAATGTCGAATGCAGGCATAAAAGGTACTCAAGCTGGTACAACATTACGTGGTGCATTGGCTCGACTAGCCAAACCAACTAATGCCATGAAAGGCGTTATGGATAAGTTGGGTATTTCTTTCTTTGACTCTCAAGGAAAAATGAAACCAATGGGTACTATCATTGGCGACTTAGGAACTTCCATGAAGGGCTATGACAAGAAGACTCAAGCTGCAATGTTAACGACTTTGTTTGGCAAAGAAGCCTTGTCAGGCATGATGGCTTTAGTTCAGGCTGGGCCTGATAAATTCAATAAGTTATCTAGTGGGTTGGAACATTCAGACGGTGCAGCTCGTAAAATGGCCAAGACCATGAATAATGATGCCAAAGCTTCCGTTGAGAATATGATGGGTTCTTTGGAAACCGCCGGTATAAAAATTGGTAAAGCCTTAGCTCCTTCAATTATCGATATTACCAAAGACGTTTCTAAATTAGTCAATAGTTTTACAAAACTAAATCCTGAGACGCAGGAAATGATCGTTAAGTTTGGCTTAGCTGCCGCCGCCGCTGGACCTTTAATTTCTACTTTCGGAAAAATATCAGGTGGTATCGGTGGTACTGTCAAGAGTATTGCTTCCGTTGTTGGTGGAATTAATCGTATGCGTGCCGCTGCTAAATTAGGTGGCACTGGTTTACAGATTTTGAAATCTGGCTTTAGTCGGGCCGCCTTTGACGCTACTCGTTTTGGTGGCACTGTTTCTAGCATGGGTGAGGCTGGCTCAGCTGCTGCAGGTGGATTAGGCTTATTAAATCCTGCCGTTTTAGGCGTAACTGCCGCCGTTGTTGGTGGAATTGCTGTCTGGGAACTATGGGGCAAAAAAGCTGTTGCTAGTGCAGAACGTACGGGACGTTGGGGTTTTGATGTTGGTAAGACGGCTGATACTGCTTTAACTAAGTTCAAGGGCACTTCTGATGGCATTAATGATGCTTTAGATAATTTAGACGGTAGTTTCAGCACAAGCACAAGTTCAATGTCTAAGAAGTTTGATCAAGAATTCAGCGATATTGAAAAGTCTGCACACGATCATATGCAAAATGTTAAGAAGTCAGTTAAAGGTTTAAGTCCTGAAGTTGCAGCAGCTGTTGAAAAAGAAGCACAAAAAACAAAAAGAACTTTAGCTAAAATTAATGATGATGCAAAAAAGCATAACGCTGAGGCACAACAGATTCTCAAAAATCACAATGGTAAGATTGCTGATCTCAACGACAACGAACGTCAATTATTGAAAAATGACCAGTATGCTATGCAACAAGATGAGATCAAAGCTCTAGGTATTACTGGCAAAAAGAAAAAAACAATTATGGCTAGTCTAAACAAATACTATTCTAAAATGTCTCAAGCTCAACGTGATAGTCAGATTAGGAACTTGAATGAAGTGTCACGAACTACGACTAAAAGTATGGCCAAACAGCAACGAGCTTTGAAAAAAGCGCTTGATAGTGGTCAGATCAGCCAAAAAGAATATAATGCTGGCATGGAAGCACTGCACAAAAAGACTGCTAGTGTAATGGATAAAACTGCTGCGGAATATATCAAAATTGAAAAAGCTTCTGGCAAATCGACAGCAACCATTAAACAAGATATGTTACAGCAAGGCTTATCTTATAAAAATGGTATGGCTTATATCAAACAGTATCGTCATAGCGTTGAAACGAATGCTGATACCATTATTGATACAACTGGGAAAATGTCTGAAAAGACACGAAAAGCTGCAGATACTTGGAACAAGTTAGTTTTCGACCCTAAAACTGGAGAAGTTA
>OMJG01001416.1_pt1 | contig 13881 bp, 7 predicted proteins | sample 1646431 | NCBI WGS metagenome assembly OMJG01 (sample SAMN03771674, study PRJEB25209) | food metagenome | isolation source: Cotija cheese | place: Mexico:Jalisco,Michoacan | collected 2011-12-12
CCTGAATCCATCACTAACTGGAAGCCAATCCATAAATTGTTCACATTCTTCTTTAAGTCCTTCATACACATGTTTCTTCTGTTTCAATGCTTTCTCCCTAGCATCTAATAGTGGTAATACTTTACCCGAAGGTACAACCTTCACTTTTTTCTCCTTAACCTTCTCATTCAACTCAATTAAATTAGGAATAAGTTGTGTTTTCAGTAGGTTATAATCCGTTTCTATCGGTGAATTTTCTACTAATTTTTTTGTAGTTTCTTTAATGTCACTTGGAGTTAAAGCATCAAAAATGCCGATTGCTGCAACTTCTTCACTTAAACCTTCAATCAACTCTTGGCGCTTATATGTTAAAGTATTTTTTCGCTCTTTCATGGCCTCTTTAATTCGACCTTCATACTCAGTATTTTGCTTATGACTTTGCATTAATTCATCTAAATTAATCATAATATCTTCATACTTATACTTTGCTCTAAAATCATTTTTTTGAATAGCATTTAACATTGGCTGAATAATTTTCATATCTTCTTTTGCCGTTTTCTTTAAAACTCTTATCGTCAATTTTTCATCTTCATTCGATTCATCATATAGTGCTCTTTCTTGAGCCAATATAAATAGATTAACAGCGACTGAAGTAATCCCCTGACATTCATTATAGAAAACCTCTTTAACGTCCTGTGTAAGCTCTGAGTAAGTTTTAAGACATTGTAATTCCCATAATGTTTCTAAAAAGAACTCCCATTCTTCACTATCCTCATTCATGCGATCCCAAATAATCGAACCTTCACTGGCTGCACGACGAGCCTGACGGAAGTTTCCTTTAAATAATTGTTGAGCCTTAGATGTACCGATCAAAACTGTTGGAACACCAACCGTATTAGACAAGGTGACAAAGAAATTAAGCATCTCTTCTTTGTCATTTTTTGCATGTAATAAATGTTGAATCTCATCAATTACAAGTACGCCAACACCATACATACTAGCTAATGAAGTCATATGTAACAACATAGTTGATGTTACACGGTTTAAGTAGCCAAATTTCTCTAAATAACGCGTTCCTAATAAATCATCAATCGCTTTAAAGAAGCTTTTACATAGTGTGGAAAGGCTGCCGTCATACGGACAATCAATTTTTAGCCAGACAATTTGTGTACGATTAAATGGTTGTTCTTCATACTTCTCATGCTTAATTACTTGTGGATACATTAACAATAAGCGTTCAATTGCTGTTGTTTTTCCGATACCTGAAATGCCGATAATAGATAAGCTATCTGCTGTCGAACGAATGTAATTTAAGCGTTCATCTATATATTTATGAGCATCTTCTTCATCTTCTCGTAATTGGTGTAAAACTCGAATACGTTCCAAAAATGTTTTATCTAAAGGGTTTCTGGCTAAGTAACCTCTACGAATCAACGTAGATAATCGACGTTCTACTTCGAAATGAATAGGTAATGGCTGAATAAAATTTTTTATACGTTTAAGCACATGATAGCGAATGTTTGTCGCACTCTGCTTATCTTGATTTGTGATTCGTGGTGTCACCATAAATCGATCCATCACATCATCTTCACTCAAAATAGGTGGGAGCGCCTCAATGAAGGGATTTTCACTGTACTCCGACAGCAGTTGCTCTTTATACTCAGCTTCTTCTAAGTTGCCTTTTAAAACTACATTAGTCATCTTTTCCAAACTGCTCATCTCGCTTCTTCTTCAATTTTTCAATAAGACGTGACGACGATTTTTTCGGTGGGTGTTCTTCTAATTTTGTTCTTGATTTAAAATCTATAATTTCTGGTGAATGTTCAGCTACTGTAGGGGTTAAATCAAACTTTTCTTTATTTCTATTCGCTTCTTTTTCAATTTTTTTATTATCACGTATAGCTTCAATCTTCTCTTTTTTACTTATAGGTTGGTGCGTAACTTGGTTTTTCCTTTTGACAGCTGATTTTATAATTTGATCCATCATTGTATCAGCGTTAATAGTTAGTTGTACTTGCTTCGATCGGTTCTCTTCTTCTAATTCGTTACGCAATTGTTGATGAAATATAACTTCTTCTAAAAAATCTTCTTGATATTGCTGACTCGGCTCTAATAATATACACGTTTCAAAACCCATACCATCATCATTTGGAATATATATTTTATCTAAATGTCGGGGATCATAGACAATATCAATGCTTTTATTTTTCAACTTTGCATACCATTGTTCTTCAATTGCTTGCTTTGAACCATATAATAAATTTTTAAATTTAATACCTGCTTTAGATATAGTGGCTTTACCTCTTGGTAACACATTTAATCGTAAAATCGCTCTGTCTATTGTTCTTAAACGCCCTTTACGATTTTGTACGCCCCAATTCCATAAATTAATAGGTGTTGGTACAATTTCATCTGTAATCATCTCTTTTTCCATTGGATATTTATCAATAATTTTATGATTATGATGAAGTATCATTGTAATAACTAGTGCTGTAAATTCTTTTAAGTTTAATGTAGCATCTAATCGATAATCTCGATCTCCTCGTTCTCTATACTCTTTTTGAATAGCACCAGGAGCTTTTTGCTTAACTTTTCCATTTATCGTGCGGAATTTACGCTCAACAATCCCTTTTAAATCTCCTCGATAGGCAGTCGTGTTTTCAATTTTGATATTCAAGTTATTAATGAGCCCTGCAACCGAATAACCTTCAAATTCTCCTCGGTCAGCAATGATTACTTCTGGTAAATGATGTGTCGGCCATTGTTCTTCTGCAATATCTACTCCATATTGTTTACAAAAATCAGCCTTATTAGCCACCATATTATCTAAAGCCATCATAGCACCTAGCCAAGACGGTCCTTCAAGTCCGACATATAGCCCTGTAATCATACGAGAATAAACATCAATAATTGCATAAACAACCGGTCTACCAATAATTCGATTTGCATCAAAAGAACTCACTAAATAAATATCCGCAATCGTTGCATCAACTTGAAACCTCGTACCTGGTCCGTTTGTTTCAACTTTAGAATTGCTTAAAATAGGGCGATGCTTTAACTCATAATCTTTCGCACTCTTACGAAATGTTATATCTTTTTTAGGATCTTCTAATTTTTTAAACCAATAATAAAATTGATTATATGAAGGAATCAAATTGGTTTCCCATATACGATACTGTATCTCACCATTTTCTTTGTATCGTGTAGAATAAAAATCTCTCAAAATAAAATGATATACATCTTTTAAAGAATAGTTATTATCTCTGCGATAGTATTTATTAATCGCATGCTCAAATTGGATTTTAATCTCGTCTGTGATGTTGATCCCGCTTCGCTGTTCTCCACTTATAGTTATTCTACGTGAACGACCAACCTTATCAATACTTAACTTTTTAGTTTTGCCTCTACCACCGGATTTTGCATAATCAGGTAACATTGCATTCTTATTCATCCCACGCTGCCAATAACGACTGAGGAGCTTTTTTACTTTTGTAGGCGTGACATCTAATTCCTGAGCTAACTCTTTAATTTTTATTTCTCTACCATTCTTCTGAAGCAAATCATTCATATGTTTTAAACAATATTTTTGAACAATATCCCAATCTAAATCTCGTTTCTGAATTTGAATATCTGTTAAGTCTTCATCTTCAATTACACGTGCAAATGGATCCGTAATAATAATCCATTCTCTTTGTTCTACGTCTGTTAAAAACGATGTGAATAGCTCTTTCTTAGGCATTGATGTAATAGCATCCACATTAACGATATACACATATGATTCTTTGATTTCAACAATACGTATTCGTTTTGAGTCCTTCACAGATTGCAACACTTGATTAATATAAATCATCCGTATTTCACCTGCTTTAATTTACTTTCGTCAAAGGTTTGAATAACCATAGTTTCTTCTACATTTAGTGGTTTTAACATATCTATTTGAATGATATTTTGAGCCAACAAATGATAAAACAATGTCATTCCACTACCAAAAGGCAGGTGCACTTCTTTATCAAACACACTTGTGATTTCTCGAATGCTTCTACCCTTATCTAACACTCTCTTCAATAATTCCAATGCTAAATCTTCAATAGTTTGCGAATTAATATTTTGGAATGCATCATATTGTTGAATATCATAATAGTCATGTATATAACTAATATTTCGTGCCAGTGTTTTAGGTATTTCTAACTCCGTCACAATACCCCAGTCAACACCTCTTTTTTTCCAATAAACACGCTCAATTTCAAACTTCTCAAGAACCCGTTCTTTTAAAAGTTCATCTTTCATTTTTATTGTTCTGGCAAGCTCTACGCTATCTTCGCTTTTATTTACTGTTAATAAAAAATCTGTTGTCATGACAATTGGTTCACCAGTTTTCGGATCAGTTGGATGTTTAATTCCTAATTCATCGGCAATGACAAGTGTTTCTTCTAACGGCAACAGCGGATATTGTTCTCGAATGTCGACAATAGAATCCGAAAATTCAGTTAAATAGAAGTAATTTCGCTCCAAATCCGATAAAAATTCATGTTGCCTACCAGTTTTAATACCTTTTAAACGAGTAGATCTTCCAAGTGAGGAAACGTCTTGAATATTTAGCCATGGCTTATAGTCAGCGCCCACTCCTGAACCACGACCTTCTTTAATCCACTTTTCAACTTTAGATGTTCTAGTTCTTTTTGACATAAAAACACCCCTTTAGATTACTATAATCTAAAGGGGTAAAACGGTGCAACTTTTTTATAAACGGTATAACTTTATTTAAAACGGTACATCTTTTTTATCAACGGTACGACTTTATTTCAAACCTACAAGTAGCTCAGGTGTTCAACATCAATCTATTCAACTGTAACTGATTTAGCTAAGTTACGAGGTTTATCTACGTCACAACCTCTGTGTAATGCAGCGTAGTAAGAGATTAATTGTAATGTGATTACTGATACAAGTGGTGATAACATTTCATGAACGTGTGGTATTACATACGTATCTTGATCGTGTTCTAAACCTTCCATAGAAATAATACATGGATTAGCACCACGTGCTACAACTTCTTTAACGTTACCACGAATTGATAAGTTAACTTTTTCTTGTGTAGCTAATGCAATGATTGGTGTACCTTCTTCAATTAATGCAATTGTACCGTGTTTTAATTCTCCTCCAGCAAATCCTTCTGCTTGGATATAAGAAATTTCTTTAAGTTTCAATGCACCTTCAAGACCTACATAGTAATCCATTGTACGTCCAATAAAGAATGCGTTACGTGTTGTTTCTAAGAAATCTTTAGCGATTTGTTCCATTTTAGGCGCATCGTCAACAATTGCAGTGATTGCAGTTGTTACTTTCGCTAATTCAGGAATAATATCTACGCCAGTATTTTTGTTATGTGCATTCGCAACTACTTGAGAAAGGATTGCTAATACTGCGATTTGTGCTGTGTATGCTTTAGTTGATGCAACAGCGATTTCAGGTCCAGCGTGTAAAATTAATGTATGATCCGCTTCACGAGATAAAGTTGATCCTGGTACATTTGTAATTGTTAATGCTTTGTGACCTAAACGTTTAGCTTCTACTAATACTGCACGGCTATCTGCTGTTTCACCTGATTGTGAAATAAAGATGAATAATGGTTTTTCAGATAATAAAGGCATGTTGTAAACGAACTCTGAAGCTACATGTACTTCAGTAGGAACGCCTGCCCATTTTTCAATATATTCTTTACCTACTAAACCAGCATGATAACTTGTACCACATGCAACGATATAAATTCTATCTGCTTGTGCAACATCTTCAATAATTTCTTTATCGATTTTAAGGTTACCCTCTTCATCTTGGTAGTTTTGAATAATGTTACGCATAACACCTGGTTGTTCGTGAATTTCTTTTAACATATAGTGATCGTAAGTACCTTTTTCAACGTCTGAAGCATCGATTTCAGCTTTATAGCTATCTCTTTCGATTACGTTACCTTCTTGGTCTTTGATGATTACTTCATCGCGTTTTACGATAACAATTTCATTGTCGACTAATTCTTTATAAGTATCTGTTACAGCTAACATAGCAATTGCATCTGAAGCAATTACGTTAAATCCATCACCGATACCAACTAATAATGGTGATTTGTTTTTAGCTACATAAATTGTGTCAGCATCTTGTTCATCTAATAAACCTAATGCATATGAACCATGTAATAATGATAATACTTTATTGAAAGCATCTTCTGTAGTTAATCCTTCGTTTGAGAAGTGTTCAATTAATTCAACAATAACTTCAGTATCAGTATCTGATTTAAAAGTGATACCTGATAAAAATTCATTTTTAAGTTGTTCATAGTTTTCAATAACACCGTTGTGTACTAATGTGAAACGACCTGATGTTGATTGATGAGGGTGAGCGTTCTCATAGTTTGGCACACCGTGAGTTGCCCAACGTGTATGTCCAATACCAATATTTCCATCAAAGTCATCAGAAGCTGCTTTACGTAATTCAGCAATTCTTCCTTTTTCTTTAAATACTTTAATTTCTTCTTCATTTCTTACAGCAATACCAGCTGAATCATAACCTCTATATTCTAATTTTTCTAATCCTCTAAGTAATAATTCTTTAGCATTTGCTGTACCTATATATCCTACTATTCCACACATAATCAAAATTCCTCCAATTTTAAATAAGCGGTCAGACTTTTAAAATTTTAGTCTAGTCGCTTTCAATACTCTGTTCAATTTATGGCTATTTCAATGGCTTTGGACATACAGTCACCTATATGCTTTAAACATTGAACTTCGAATGGGCCACATCCGGGATAGCATCCGCCGATAATTCGATAACTATCCTCCTCGTCAACAAAGTTCATAACACTCATTCAGCATGTATCTGATTATACATGCCTCTTCAATCGCGTATGTTCTTTGTTCAGGCGCTATAAGTTTCCTTATTTCGATAAACCTCACAATCCTCCTTAAGCAAGCTCTCTTCATTCTACAATGAAATTGTATGTTGTGCAATTATAATACTATATTTAGTGCAATTTTCTCATAAAAATATAATAATAACAGTTGTAATAAATAAAATAAAAAATCTGAGACACATAAAAGTTGTCTCAGATTAATAATATATTTATTCAATTCCCATTTCTTGTTCTACTACTTCTGCAATACTGTTAACAAATCTTTCTGCATCTTCTTCTGTTTTAGCTTCAACCATTACACGAACAAGTGGTTCAGTACCTGATGGTCTTACTAATATACGACCTTCGCCATTCATTTCAACTTCAACTTTAGTCATAATTTCAGAAACTTTAGCATTTTCTTCAACACCATATTTATCAGAAACTCTAACGTTTACTAATTTTTGTGGATATTTTTTCATTTTACTTGTTAAGTCACTTAAACTTTTGCCTGATCTTTTAACGATACTTGCAAGATGCGCACCAGTAAGTAAACCATCACCAGTCGTATTATAATCCATCATAACGATATGACCTGATTGTTCTCCACCAAGGCTGTAAGAACCACGTCGCATTTCTTCTACAACATATCTATCTCCAACTTTAGTTTTGTTAGATTTAATACCTTTTTCTTCTAGTGCTTTATAGAAACCTAAATTACTCATTACTGTTGAAACGACCATGTTATCTTTTAATTCGCCATTTTGTGCCATATCTTCAGCTAACACATACATGATTTGGTCACCATCAACGATTTGTCCTTTATCATCTACAGCAATGATTCTATCCCCATCACCATCAAAAGCTAAACCAAGGTCTGCACCATGTTCAATAACAGCTTTTGCTAATTCTTCTGGGTGTGTAGAACCAACATTTAAGTTAATATTATAACCATCTGGCTTACAACCGATTGTTTCGCTAGTTGCTTCTAAATCACCGAATAAATATGGCGCAAGAGAATAAGTAGCACCATGTGCACCATCTAGGACAATTTTCAATCCATCTAAATCTCCATCAACAGTTGATTTAATATAGCTTATATATTTTTGAGCACCTTCAAAGTAATCCGAAATATGATTTAATTGGTTACCTGTTGGTCTTGGTAAATTGTCTTCTGTAGAATCTAATAACTTTTCAATTTCTAATTCTTCATCGTCCGTTAATTTGAAACCATCTGGACCAAAGAATTTAATTCCATTATCTGCTACTGGATTGTGTGACGCACTGATCATAACACCTAAATCTGCATCCACTTCTCTCGTTAAATAAGCTACACCTGGTGTTGAAATAACACCTAATCTCATGACTTCTGCACCAATTGATGAAAGACCTGCGATTAGAGCTGCTTCTAACATTTCGCCAGAAACACGTGTATCTCTACCTACTAATACTTTAGGGTTTTCACTACCATGTTTCTTAGATAATACATAACCACCAAATCTACCTAATCTAAATGCGATTTCTGGTGTTAACTCAGAATTAGCTACACCTCTAACACCATCTGTACCAAAATATTTGCCCATTATAATTCTCCTTTAATTCCATTAGTTTTTAGAAGTTTCTATTTTTGCTTCGACATTTTTAAATTCTGCTTCGTCCACACCATCAGGCAAGCTAAGACTTATTTTTTTAGATGTATCACCGTCAACATTTGAAATATCGACAGGTACATCTATTGATCCTATACCATCAAGAACGTTTCTCGAACCATATATTTTAACTTCGGTTTTATCTAAAGTAATATCATCAATATTTATATTTTTAGATGCACTACCTTTTGTAACAGGATTTAATGTCACAGTTTTACTAGATCTTGCAACTTTAATATTGACGTTAACAGTATCTGGTCTAATCTGTACGTCTAGTTTATTTAAATTGCTATCAAGTACACTGATACCCGCTTTTTCAGTCGTATCATCTGTTAATTGCTTCGTCTCATCTAAAGTAGCTTTAACATAAGCAATTTTATTAAGTTCTTCTTGTCCACCTGTAATCGTTACTTGTGATGGATTAACAGTTTCTCCTACTAGCTCATATCCAGAAGCAATTCTGTTTTGGTTAATCTCTGCTTCAATTGGATATTTTTTAGAAACTTTGTCTTGTAACGTTACATTTGCGCTTTTAGGCACAACTGTCGCTTTAAGTTCATCACTAAGTCCTTTGATTTTAAAGTTTTCTTTATATTGTCCTACTGATTTGTTTTTCAAATCCAATTCTACTTTAAAATTCAATAATTTTTCAGCTTGTAATATTGTAGATTGTGGACCAGAAACTTTTACATCCACAGTTTTAGGTGCTCCTGATAAATATAATTCTTTCGTATTATAAATTGTATCTACTGGAACATCTTCTATTACATGATCTGAACTTTTCAAAGCATTTTCTGAAAATAAACTACCAAACACATTATTCACAGATAAGAACATGAGTAGCGCTAAAATTAAAGCTACAAATCGTAAACCCCATTTAGATTCTAGCATCTACTTCACATCCTTTCTGTTTTGAACAGAACCAAACCAATGCTCAACTAGTAACTCTCTAAAGGCTTCACTTGATATTTCTTTTCTTAATCGACCATCAATTGTTACAGATATTGAACCTGTTTCTTCTGATACTACAACTGTAAATGCATCTGATACTTCTGAAATCCCCACAGCTGCTCTATGACGCGTTCCTAAACTTTTAGAAATTTTTTGACTGTCAGATAACGGCAAATAACTTGCTGCTGTAGCAATTTTTTGTTCACGTATGATCATCGCACCATCATGTAATGGTGTATTTGGAATAAAAATATTTGTGAGTAATTCTTGAGAAATATCAGCATTAATAGGTATACCTGTTTCTATGTAGTCTTGAAGTCCTGTTTCTTTCTCGAATACAATTAATGCACCTATTCTTCTTTTAGCCATATACTGAACAGCTTTATCAACACTATCAGTTAACCTTTCTTGTTCTGCTGATGTCGCTACATTTACTCGTTTAAATAGACTTCCTCGCCCTAATTGTTCCAACGCTCTTCTAAACTCTGGTTGGAATATTACAATGATTGCTAAAAATCCCCATTGCAATACAAAATCAAATAAAAGCGTAGTCGTCGTCAAATTCAAAAAATTACTTACTGTTCTACCAATTATGATGAAAAATATACCTTTTAATAGTTGTATCGCTTTTGTACCTTTAACGACTGTTATAATTAAGTACAATACATACCATACAATAATTAAATCAAGTATACCTGTTATAACTTTTAAGGCACTTAATTCACCAAAAATGTCAGGTAACTGCATAGTATCTCCTCCGTGTTTCATTTACCTAGTGCTTATTATAACAATTTTTGAGATATATTGTTAATTTAATTATATATAAAACAAAAAAAGCCTCTATAAAAGAGACTTCTTTATTAAAGTATATTTTATCCGTGATTGTCAATTATAATAATTTCTCTCCAAAGAATGATCCCATTAAGCCAATTGCTTGATGTGCTGTTTTATTATATTCATCGATTAGAGGATTTACTTCGACTAAATCAGCAGATACGATTAAATTTGACTCATGGAGTAACTCCATAGCTAAATGGCTTTCTCTATATGTTGCGCCTCCTGGTACTGTTGTACCCGTACCAGGCGTTTCGACTGGATCTAATGCATCAACATCCAATGAAAGGTGTACACCATCCGTTTTATCCTTCAAGTAATCTATCGTTTCAGATATAACTTGATTCATGCCAAGTTTATCTATATCTGCCATTGTATATGTACGTATACCTGATTTTTTAATATATTCCTTTTCACCATCATCTAAATCTCTCATGCCAATTAGAACGATATTTTCAGGTTTTACTTTGTTCTTATATCCACCGATATTCATTAATTCTTCATTACCTTCACCTATTAAGACTCTTAATGGCATTCCATGAATATTACCACTTGGTGAAGAATCTAATGTATTTAAATCTCCATGTGCATCATACCAAATAACACCGAGATTACTATAGTGTTTACTGATACCAGCGATTGATCCAATTGATAATGAATGATCCCCACCTAAAATTAATGGAAAGTTACCATTATTCATCGTTTCATTTACGGATTCATATAAGTTATTTGAAAATGAAATTACTTCATCTAAATTTCTTAAACCTTCTTGTTCGCTTTTATATTTTTTCATATCAATATTAGGTGATTCTACATTACCTTTATCTATGACATGGTGACCTATATTTTCTATTCTTTCAATCAAACCAGCATATCTCAATGCATCTGGTCCGAAATTAACGCCTAATTTTCTTTGACCAAAAGCAGTTGGTGCACCGATTATTTCAATGCTCTTTTTCATAATTTCAAATCCCCCTTAATTTGCATTACTATTATATTCTAGTATATATAAGCACTTACATCAAGCTATATAAGGGTTTGTGGATAATATTAATATATTCCAAATATTTATACGTATATACATCATTTTATGCATATTTTCATCAATAAAAAAAGAGACATTAGATTAACTAATGTCTCTTACTTATGAGCCATAGAGGATTCGAACCTCTGACCCTCTGATTAAAAGTCAGATGCTCTACCAACTGAGCTAATGGCTCTAAAACATGGTGCCGGCCAGAGGACTTGAACCCCCAACCTACTGATTACAAGTCAGTTGCTCTACCAGTTGAGCTAGGCCGGCTTTAAATGGTGGAGAATGACGGGTTCGAACCGCCGACCCTCTGCTTGTAAGGCAGATGCTCTCCCAGCTGAGCTAATTCTCCGATTTGTCATTTGCCTGGCAACGTTCTACTCTAGCGGAACGTAAGTTCGACTACCATCGACGCTAAGGAGCTTAACTTCTGTGTTCGGCATGGGAACAGGTGTGACCTCCTTGCTATAGTCACCAGACAAAATAACTTACTTATTTATGATACACGCTTAATTAATAAGGTGCAATAGTTAATTTTACACTTTGATGTAAACTTTGTCACATCAGCTTTTAGTGTGTTTCGTCTGTTTTTGACGACTTTTATATATTACTTCATTCAATTGATAAAGTCAACACTTTTAATCAACTTTTTTATTCTTCAAAACTGACATTTCTCGTGCCCTCTAATTCATAACACTTTTAGTATTCTATCATACACATATGTACAAAACCATACACATTCTATACAATTTTAAAGTACTTTTATAGCTGATTAAGATAAATTATACTAATATAGCAATTTTTGTTATAAGATATCTCAATGTCTATCGTTAACATTTCTCATCCGAACTACTCTATATACGTATCGTCATTTTCATCTATCAGCCAACTACCTTGTTTAACAGTCAAAAATAGCACCACTATCGTTAACTATTACTATCAAAAACATTCAAACACGAACTAATTACCATAATTAAGAAAACCCTCGCATACACATGTTGTATACACGAGAGCTCTTACTAACAATCAACGTCATTTATTTTTGTCTCATATAAGGGAATAATAATACGTCTCTGATTGATGGAGAGTCAGTTAATAACATAACCAATCTGTCAATACCGATACCAAGACCACCTGTCGGAGGCATACCATATTCTAACGCTTCAATGTAATCTTCATCCATTTCATGCGCTTCATCATTACCTTGCGCTTTTTCAACAAGTTGCGCTTCAAAACGACCTTTTTGATCAATAGGATCATTTAATTCAGTAAATGCATTTGCATGCTCTCTACCTACAATGAACAATTCGAAACGATCAGTAAATCTAGGATCTTCAGGATTTTTCTTCGCTAAAGGTGAAATTTCAGTCGGATGACCATAGATAAACGTTGGCTGAATAAGTGTTTCTTCAACTTTTTGCTCAAAGAATTCATTTAAAATATGACCATATTTCATTGTATCTTTAATTTCAATACCATGTTCTTTAGCTAAAGCTTTAGCTTCTTCATCACTTTTAACTTCATAAAAATCTACACCAGTAGCTTCTTTTACAGCATCAACAATATGCAAACGAGTCCAAGCAGATTCTAAATCAATCGTTTCCCCATTGTATTGTACTTTTGCAGAACCTAATACTTCATTGGCAATATGTCTCACCATAGATTCTGTTAAATCCATAATGTCATGATAATCTGCATATGCTTCATATAATTCAATCATTGTGAATTCAGGGTTATGTCTAGTTGATACACCTTCATTACGGAATACTCTACCAATTTCATATACTTTTTCAAGTCCACCGACAATTAAACGTTTCAAATGCAACTCAATAGCAATACGCATGTATAACGTTGCATCTAATGCATTATGATGTGTTACAAATGGTCTAGCAGCTGCGCCACCAGCAATTTGGTGCATCATAGGTGTTTCTACTTCCAAGAAACCTTTATTATTTAAATAATTACGCATTTCTTGAATGATTTTACTACGATTAATAAATGTACGAGTGCTATCTTCGTTCGTAATTAAATCTAAATATCTTTGACGATATCTCTGTTCAATATCCTGTAAACCGTGGAATTTATCCGGTAATGGTCGCAATGATTTAGTTAGTAGCGTGAATTTCTTCGCTTTAACCGATAATTCGCCAGTATTTGTTTTGAACATTACACCTTCAACACCAACGATATCGCCTAAATCAGCATTTTTCCATAAATCAAATTCGTCATCGCCAACTTGATCTTTACGAACGTAAATTTGAATTTGTCCAGCTAAGTCCTGAACGTGTGCAAATCCTGCTTTACCTTTACCACGCTTAGTCATTAATCGTCCAGCTATAGCGACATGACTATCCGCTTCTTTTTCTACCAATTCTTCTTTAGAATACTGGTCCCACTCTTCTTTCAAATCACTAGATAAACCTGAACGGTCAAATTTAGAACCAAACGGGTCTATACCAAGATCATATAATTCTTGTAATTTTTGACGTCGAACCAACATTTGGTCATTCATTTCTTCTGACATAACTTTCTCTCCTTTAACTTGTTGTAAT
>OMJG01001417.1_pt1 | contig 13876 bp, 14 predicted proteins | sample 1646431 | NCBI WGS metagenome assembly OMJG01 (sample SAMN03771674, study PRJEB25209) | food metagenome | isolation source: Cotija cheese | place: Mexico:Jalisco,Michoacan | collected 2011-12-12
GTGACAGGACGCCCTCGCGTCCCATCCGCAGCTTGCGGGGCACCGCGGTGGCCAGGGTTCCCAGCAGGGCCGCCCGCGACGGGCCCAGCACCACACACTCGGGGGACGCACCGACCAGGTCGGCGATCGCCTCGCGCGCGGAGGTCACCGCGGCATCGCCGCGGGGACGTCCTGACTCCCCCTGCAGCGGCGCGGCGCGGAAGGCGCGCGCCACCGCGGAGCTGACCTTCTCGGGCAGCTGCGCCCGCTGAGCTGCGTTCAGATATGTCCAGCCCTCGGACGACGATTCGTAGAGTCCACGCACCCTGGCGATGTCGAACACTGTCCGTCGACCCCTTTCCATTGCTGTCACGACCGCCACTGATACTACATCCCGGGCCGGACATCGGTAGAAGATGTCTGTCGGCAAGGCCGGCGCGGCGCAAGCGCGGAGCGGTCGCGGAGTGGTCGCGGAGTGGTCGCGGAGCGGGTCGCACCCACCACCCCGGTTCGCGTGAGTTTCCCTCCCCGGCCCCACCGCGGGGTACCGTAATCCCGTGTCCGATTCCGAGAAAACCCCCGTCGCCACCTCAGCGGAGTACGAGCGTTTCGTCGCCGCTCCCGAAGGCGACTCCACACCTGCGTCGAAGTCCCAGACTCTCGGCGCCGCGTGGGACGACCTGAAACGCGGCTTCGGCCAGCGCGAACTCTGGCTCGCACTGGGCTGGCAGGACATCAAGCAGCGCTACCGCCGCTCCGTCCTGGGTCCGGTGTGGATCACCATCGCCACCGGTGTGATGGCCACCGCCCTGGGTCTGCTGTACTCCCTGCTGTTCAACATCGAGCTGAAGGAGTTCCTGCCGCACGTCGCCGTCGGCCTGATCCTGTGGAGCTTCATCGCCGGCTGCATCAACGAGGGCTCCCAGGTGTTCATCACCAACGAGGGCCTGATCAAGCAGCTTCCCAGTGCGTTGAGCGTGCACGTCTACCGGCTGGTGTGGCGGCAGTTCCTGTTCCTGCTGCACAACCTGGTGATCTGGCTGGTGCTGCTGGCGATCTTCCACATCCCGGTCGGGCGGGAGGTGCTGCTGGCCATCCCGGGCCTGGCCCTGCTGGTGGCCAATGGCGTGTGGGTGTCGATGTTCTTCGGCATCATCGCCACCCGCTTCCGCGACGTGGCCCCGCTGCTGGAGTCCCTGGTGCAGCTGCTGTTCTACATGACCCCGATCGTGTGGATGGACTCCACCCTGAAGGACCGCATCGGTGAGCTCGGCAACAAGGCCTACCTGGCCGAGCTCAACCCGCTGTACCACTACATGGCCGTTGTCCGTGGCCCGATGATCGACCAGCCAGTCGAGCTGCGCTCCTGGCTGATCGTGATCGCACTGACCGTGCTGGGCACCCTGTTCGCCATGGTCTTCATGCGCCAGTGGCGCTCCCGTGTGAGCTACTGGGTCTAGGAAAGCAGGAGAGAAGAGAATCATGGTTTCCATCGACACCTACAACGCCTGCGTCGACTTCCCCATCTTCGACGCGAAGTCCCGCTCCCTGAAGAAGGCCTTCCTCGGTGCGGCGGGCGGCGCCATCGGACGCAACGCCGACAACACCGTCGTCGTCGAGGCACTCAAGGACATCAACCTGCACCTCAAGGAGGGCGACCGCATCGGGCTGGTCGGCCACAACGGTGCCGGCAAGTCCACCCTGCTGCGCCTGCTCTCCGGCATCTACGAGCCGACCCGCGGGTCTGCCGTGGTGAAGGGCCGTGTCGCCCCAGTCTTCGACCTGGGTGTGGGCATGGACCCGGAGATCTCGGGCTTCGAGAACATCATCGTCCGTGGCCTGTTCCTCGGCGAGTCCCGCAAGTCCATGGAGCGCAAGATGGACGAGATCGCGGAGTTCACCGAGCTCGGCGACTACCTGGCCATGCCGCTGCGCACCTACTCCACCGGCATGCGCGTGCGTGTGGCTCTGGGCGTGGTGACCTCCATCGAGCCGGAGATCCTGCTGCTGGACGAGGGCATCGGCGCGGTCGACGCGTCCTTCATGGAGAAGGCCCGCATCCGGCTGCAGGCGCTGGTGGAGAAGTCCGGCATCCTGGTGTTCGCCTCACACTCCAATGAGTTCCTGGCGCAGCTGTGCGACTCCGCACTGTGGGTCGACCACGGGTCGATCCGGTCCTGCGGGCCGGTCGACGAGATCGTCGGGCAGTACGAGGGGCCGGGGGCGCAGGAGCACGTGCGCAATGTGCTGCGGGACCTGGGGCGGCTGTAGCGCGCCTATAGGACGGCTGCAGTCCGGCTTTAGGGCGGCGTGAGGTGCGGTCGTAGTCCGGCTGCGGCATCCCGATAACACTGCACGTGTGCTGCCGTAGCGTAGCGATGGCGCTACCCTGAGGGGTGTGAAGCGCCTGAAGCACATCTCCCGTCTACGCAGGACCGATGCGTCCACCGATTCCGGCACCGCGGCCGCGGGGAGAGCGGGAACAGCCGGGACATCCGCCGACGTCAGTGAGGACGAGCTGTCTCCCGAATCCAGGGAAGCCCTCAAAGGCATCGCGGATTTGGACGAGCCGGACGGAAAGCTCGCCCGTCAGTTCTTCACGGCAGTCGACAAGGCCTCCGAGGTCCAGGCCCCGGCGATCGAGAAGTACGTCGACCACATCCAGCGCTGGCACGGGAGAAAAATGGTCGATGAGCAGCAGAAGGTCATTGACCGGCACTTCCTCACGCTGGCGACCGGCACCGGGGCGGGAACCGGAGCGCTGGCCTTCTTCCCCGGTATCGGGACGCTCCTGAGCATGGGTGCGGCCGGCGGCGAGGCGCTCGGCATCGTCGAGGTCTTCGCGCTCTACACCTTGTCGAGCGCCCGGCTGCGCGGCATCGACATCAACCACCGGGAAGCGCGTCGACGTCTGATCCTGTTCAGCATCGCAGGGGCGGCCGGGAATGAGGCGGTGTCTGCGGCGTCGGGCGCGAGGGGGGTCAAGGGCCTGCGGAAGCTGAGCGGTGCCAGCGAGGCCGAGAAGCGGAACATCAACTCACGACTGGGACGCATCGCCTTCCGCCAGCTGCGACACCGGATGACCGGGGCCGCCTTCGCGAAGATGCTGCCGTTGGGTGTCGGTGCGGTGCTGGGCGCGCGGGCGAACCGGAAGCTGGCGCACTCCATGGTCCGCCACACCAACGCCGTGCTCAGCGAGTCGGAGAAGAACGACTGAGGGCAGCACCCCGGCCTGCGTGAAATGTGCATACCTGGAGGTACGGGTTCCGGGCGGTTCCCGTACCTCCAGGTATGCCTACTTCGGGCCGGTGGGGAGTAACAGGCCGTCCATGTCGAACATAGTGACGAGTCGAGGATTTCGTGTCCGACCCGTTCCATACGGTGAACAACTGAACATCAGACACCAGGGACATCACCCCTCATCTCCAGAAAGGCCACCAGATGACCAACCCCTACGCACAGAACCCCAACGCCAACAACACCTTCGACCGTCCGGCAGCACCCGCACCTTCTCCGGCGTCCACGTCCGCACCGTCGACCGCGCCCTCGGCGGCCCCGAAGTACGGCCCGCAGTCTGCGACCCCGCCGACCCCGTTGGCCCAGCAGGCCCAGCACCTCGCCCACCAGCCGCAGGGACAGCCGATGGTTCCCGCCCAGCCGAAGTCCATGGTTGCCGCACTGATTCTGTGCTTCCTCTTCGGCGGCCTCGGCATCCACAACTTCTACCTCGGGCAGACCAGCAAGGGCATCTGGCACCTGGTGCTTGCGGTGCTGACCATCATCCCGGTACTGGGGTGGATCGTCCTGGCGTTCCACATCTGCCTCGTCATTGCACAGTTCATCATGATCGCGACAAGCACCGGTTCCTACGGCAAGGCTCTGCGCGGCATCCGCTGACCCGAGGTCGACCGCCCACGGTTCACCATGGCGATACGGCGTATCCTCGCGCATCATTCATGCCGTGACCAGCGCAGCATTCGACGACATCGAGGCCCTGGAGCGCGCCCTGCTCCGGCACGGGTCGCCGATGGGCGCCGAGGAGTTCATCGGCATCCTCGCCGAAGTCGGCCGTGCCGCTGAACCCCTCACCCGTGGCGAACGGGACTTCCTGCTGGAGGACGCCGACCTCACCGCCGACGACCTCAACAGCCCCGCCCAGCAACGCGCGGTGAGCGGTGCCGCCACCGGAAAGGCACTCGCCGCCGCCGAGGTGGAGGAGGAGTCGATGACGACCGCCGAGGTCGCCCACTTCCTCGGACGCGCCGAGGCGAACGTCCGACGTTCCCGCTTGCAGGGCGACCTCTACGGGGTGGGCGCAGGCGTCCGAGGAACCTCATTGCGGTTCCCGACCTGGCAGTTCCCCGGGGATGCCCGGGCGGTCCCCGGGCTCCGAACCGTCCTGCCTGCCCTGCCTGACCACCTGCCGCCGCGGGTCATCGAGACCTTCATGACCACGCCCACCGAGGCGCTCGGCGGTGCAAGCCCGGTCGACTGGCTCTGCGCCGGCGGATCAGCCACTCTGGTCGCTGAGCTCGCCGACGAACTGGACATGTGGTGAACCACCCCAAGAACCCACGGTCGCCACGGCGGCCGTTGAGCATGGAGGCGGGCGACCTCGTCCTCGTCGACTCCCCGATCTGGCGCATCCACAGCGTCCGGACCAGTCGCAGAAACCACCCCACCCGGTGGGACCAGTTCCGCGAATATGGACCGCTGACGTCGATGCGCTGGGACCCACACCCCGGTCCGCGCGACACCTTCCCCGACCACGGCGTCTACTACGGTGCCGGTGACCCCGACACCGCCTTCGCCGAGGTCTTCCAGGGACTCAGGACGATCGTGCTCAGCGGCGACCGACTGATGACCGCCTGGACCCCGTCGCGTCCGCTGCGACTACTCAATCTCATGCCGGAGTCGGACTGGGCCATCCGTCAGGGTGTCAGTGCCACGCTTCCCCAAGCGACGAAGGCCATCTGCCGATCGTGGTCCCGTAGCATTCACGACCAGCTCGCCGTCGGCAACTCCCCGCAGGTCGAGGGGATTCTCACCCCCTCCACCGTGACCGGACAGCCCATGACCGTCCTGTTCGCACCCGCGTCCTCCGCCTTCCCTGTGGCGCCAGAGTTCTCCCGTCCGCTCACCTATCCGGTGGTGACGGTCCTGGCCAGACGAGCCGCACACCGGTTCCACTGGCCCTACATGGCACAATGATCTCCATGTCCGAACCCTCCGCAGCCGTCCTGAACCCGTCAGGCACCACCGCCGCCGTCATCGTCACCTACAACCGTGTCGAGCTGCTGCAGCACTCCCTGAAGGTGGTCTGCGACCAGACCCACCCGGTGGACAAGGTGATCGTCGTCGACAACGGCTGCCAGGACGAGGTGCGCGTCCTGCTCGAGGACCTCGCCGGCGACCGTGCGGTGTACGTCCCCTCGAAGACGAACCTCGGCGGTGGCGGCGGGTTCGCCCTCGGCTTCCTCACCGCACTCTCGCTCGGGGTCGACGCCGTGTGGTGCGCCGACGATGACGGACGGCCCGCCGACGAGAACGTCCTGGCCACCCTCTACGACGTCGCCGCCCGCCACCAGCTGGCGGAGGTCTCCCCGGCGGTGTGCAACATTACCGAGCCGGAGCGTCTGGCGTTCCCGCTGCGCCAGGGTGTGGTGTGGCGTCGCTACCTGCACGAACTGGAGGGCGACTTCCTGCCCGGCATCGCCAGCCTGTTCAACGGCGCGCTGCTCAGCGCCAAGGCGATGGAGGTCATCGGGGTGCCGGACTACCGGCTGTTCATCCGCGGCGACGAGGTGGAGTACCACCGCCGGCTGGTGCGCTCCGGGCTGGCGTTCGGCACCTGTCTCACCACGTCCTACCTGCACCCGGACGGTGCGGACGAGTTCAAGCCGATCCTCGGTGGGCGGATGCACACGCAGTACCCGGACAATGAGTCGAAGCGCTACTTCACCTACCGCAACCGCGGCTACCTGATGAACCAGCCGGGGATGCGACGGCTGCTGCCGCAGGAGTACGCCCGGTTCGCCTGGTTCTTCCTGGTGCAGCGTCGCGATGTGAAGGGTTTCCGCGAGTGGCTGTCGCTGCAGGCCAAGGGCCGGGCGGAGAAGTTCTACCGGCCATGAGTGTTCGGCGGCGCGCGGTGGCTGTGACGGTGGCGGTTGTCGCCGTTGCTGCCCTGGCGTCCTGCAGTTCCCCGCCGGATTACGTCGGCGAAGTCGGCACCATGGTGGATGCCGAGGGCGCCATGACCGTCTTCGTACACACCTGCGGCTACGACATCGACGAGGTTGCCGTCGCGTCCGACGACGACACGATCGCCACCTTCGTTCCGGACGCTCCGTTCTCCGGCGCGCAGTCCTTCACGCTCGGCGGGCCTGCGCCTTCAGGGTGGGACGCCTCGTCCGAGGTTCAGGATGCCGCGATGACCGCCGATCCGAACGCCACCATCACCGTCGAGGTCTCCCAACACGATCCCGGCGCAGACGAGCAGTTCCGGGGCGGGGAGGCCACCATGGAACGACTCCTCGACCAGCAGGGCAGGATCGTCATGGGAAAGCCGCACAAGAGCGGTGATCAGTCCCTCACCGACCCGCCGGAGTGGGACGACGCCTGTTCCCACGAATACGACAGCCCCGAGACCAAGGGCGCTGACGACTAGGGGCCGCCCACCGTTCCACCCCTCCCGACCGGACCGTCTCGTCTCCGCTTCCACTGCGCCCTGTCATGTGAAATCCCCATGCCTGGAGGTACGCTGACCGAGGTCAGAGCGTACCTCCAGGCATGGGAATTTCTCGAGTCCGGGAGAGCGACGGGGCATCGGGATGACCTCCGCGGCGGGGCGGCAGGGTGCAGTGAGCCGGGGCGGGCAGGCGCTTAGTTCTTGAAGATGATCGTGCGCTGGACGATGAAGTTGATCGCCGTGCCCGTCCCCTGCGCGATGATGAACGCGCCGGTCATGGCGATGGGATCTGCCCAGCCCCACCCGGTGAACAGGTGGTCACAACCGGTCTGCAGCCCGATGTTGACCACGAAAGTCAACGCATAGAGCACCACGACAGCAAGGAAGCGCTTCTTCGAGGCCTCCGACTGGAACGTCCACCGACGGTTGATCATGTAGGCCGTGGTCGTACCGGCAATGAAGCTGATGGTGCGCGCCACCGGGACCGGGAAACCGAAGACCAACTGGAACAGTGCCAGCAGCCCCAGGTCCACCACCGCCGACAGCCCACCAGTCAGCACGAAGCGGAACAGCTGGGTCTTCAGGTCCAGGCGGACGACCTCGCCGACCGGGGTGTCCGAACCGGCCGGGGCATACGCGGGCGTCTGGGTGGGTTCCTGCCCGAGAGCATCGGACGCACCGGATTCGCCCGACGCACCCTTGTCGCCGCTCGCGTTGACCTGCTCGGTCACATGTCCTCCTTGGAATTGTTGCCGGAGTTGGCACTCGCGTCAGTACTACCATCGGCTGGCAGCGGCGTCACATGCGTGGTCACCCGGTGGTCGCGGGCGGCGCGGAACGTCCACATCTTGTTGATCAGGAAGTTCACCGGGATCGCCACGATGACGCCGATCAGGTTGCCCCAGTAGATCGGGTCACGCAGGCCGGACGACCCGTCGAAGAACTCCCGCGACAGGTGGATCGGCGACTCCGGGTTGATCATCGCCGTCTGCACCAGCAGCGTGACCAGCAGGCCACCGACACCGACCAGCATGAAGGAGAACATCTCCTTGAACCAGGAGGACTTGCCGGCCGTCCGGAACGTCCACCGCCGGTTGAGGTTGAAGTTCCACAGGTTCGCCACCACGAACGCCAGCACGGCGAATACGTGGTACCAGCGGATGTTGTAGTTGGTGCCGAGCAGGTTGGCGAAGACCTCGTGGCCGTCGTGGTCCCACAGCCACTGGGTGGCTTTGTTCGCCACGACCACGACCCCGGCATTGACGACCACGCCGGACGCCCCGACGATGCCGAACTTGGTGAACTGCCGGACGAGCCGACGGGTGTGCTCGGTAGCACGCTGGACCGCGCTCGACCCGCCATCGACGATGTCTGCCGCGGGGCCCGCGGAGCCGTCATCATCGGCGGAGTCGGGCCGTTCGGCCAGGGCATCAGTCACGTGAGTCGGATCCATTTCGTCATACCAGCAGGCACCGGTAGTCAGCCGGTCGTTGTCGGTCATACGCTACTGCCCCCGGCAGTATTTTTCGACTACGGGCGTCCCCCGGGCACGTCCGCGGCACCGTCAGCACCGCCACCACCGTCATCGGCGTCATCGGCGTCATCGGCGTGACAGTCCCGCCGCTGGAGCAGGTAGCGGTACATCTCGAGTCGTTCCACCAGGCTGCACCGCCTCACCAGCGGCGTCACCCCGGACACCGTGGCATCCCGCTGCCCCCACACGTCCGCGCCGCAGGTGGCCAGTACATGCCCGGTCGCCGCGGACAGCTGGCGGATCTCCGCGGCATCCAGCGGGTCGGACGACAGTTTGCCGACATCCGGGGCCAAGTCGGCGTCCGCCCGGGTGAATCCCAGGGCGGCCATCAGCATCTCGCTGATCTCGTCGGATGCGGCCCGGTCCGACAGTGTCGACAGCGCCACGATCCGGGCCCATGCGGCGGCGCGCCCGACCGGGGTCGTCTCCGCCGGCAATGTCGACAACACCGACTGGATCCCGTCGGAGACCTGCGCCGGACGCTCCAGATCCAGCGCCTGCAACAACGGGGTGAACTCGTACAGGTCCCCGGCGAGCAGCAGGTCGCGCAGTTCCGGGGTGATGCCCGCCAGGATCTGTTCGACGGTCTCCTCGCCGGTCAGCGTCACGTTCACCGCCGCCAGGTCGACGTCTCTCGGGATGCCGGACGCACCGTCCTGCCGTCCGTCCCCGGTTCGGACGCCCTGCTCAGGGATGAAATCACCGGCGAGACACACCGCCTCCGGGGTGTGGTCGTCCCTGGTCATGGAGCCGGCGGCGGTGACGCTGAACACTGCACCGTCGACGACGAGCGTGGCTGTGCCATCGCGTCCCAGTGCCTCCCGAAGTGGGGTGGCGATCGGGGCGGCGGTGCGACTGTAGACCCGCAGGCGGTCGCGGCGGCGGGCGCGTACCGCCCAGGCCACCCCGTCCGGTGGAGAAGTCACCCGGGAGGACGCTGCAGAAGATGCGGCAGACGCCGTCGTCGGCCGCATCGCCGCTGATCCGGAGACCGCGCCACCGACCACCGTGTCCCCGGCGTCCTGCAGCATCCGCACCGCACCCGGCCAGGAGAAGGCGATCAGTACAGCGCGGACCGTCTCGGCCACCGACATCGCACTGTTGACACCCAGTGCCCTGGTGAAGTACCCCTCACCGGGCCGGTGGTGCTCGGCCAGGAGAAGGAGGGTGACGTCCTCATCATTGGTGTCGTTGGTGTCGTTGCCTGCCTCACCGTCGGAATCACCGCCGCCGTCCGATCCCCGCCGTGACGCGCTCCGCGCTGTATTTTCGACCGCGTTCAGCAGCGGTAGCGGCACTACCGACGCCAAGCCGTCACTGACCGACGCGCCGCGGGCGCGGTCGGGCCAGAGAGCATGCCGTGCGTTCATGCCACCCAAGGGTAGCGGGGTTGGCCACACTGTGCCGGGGATGAACTGTCGCCCACGCGGGGCAGCAGTGGGCTGGTGGTGGGGTAGCAAATGTGCGTCCCATGCGGCTAGCGGAGCACCACCGGCAGGGCCCGCAGCTCACCACCGAGCCGCTGGGCGCGCAGCTTCTCCGCGGCATTCCAGTCCCTGACCAGCCACCGAACCCCACGGGCGGTCGCCATGCAGGCGGTGACCGCGGCCGCCGCATCCCCGGTCAGCCCCTGCGGTGCCGGGCCGTCCTGCGCGGCGAAGGAGATCTCGCCCCACGCCGGCTGACGCTTGCCCGGATTCTCCTCGGCGAACTGCTCCTTGTTGCGTTCCAGCTCCGCCGTCGCATTCTCCAGCGTCGCCTCCAGGTCCACCACCTGTGCGGACTGCGGCAGTCTCGCGAGGGTGGCGTCCTGTGTGTCACCGGCGACGACGACCGGACGCGCCAGCAGCAGTTCCAGCACCGCATCCCGGTCGTCGCGCTGCTCGATCCAGTCGGCGTCGGCGGCGAAACCGTGGACACCATCCTGGTCGACCAGCCAGGCGCCGCTGAAGTCACCGAGCAGGACGCGGGCGTCAACCTCCACCTGCCACACCGCCGTGGACTCCCCGACAGTCGCCGCGACGAGCAACGGCGGGTCCTGGGGACGGGTCGCCCCGGCCTGGGAGGCCTGGGAGGCCTGGGACTGCTCCGACTGTGCTGACTGTGCCGGGTTTTCGCTCATCATGCCTTCCCATTCCCGGTGCGACCGGCCTGGCGGCTGGTCAACACCGTGTTCACCCCGACGGCCACCCCGGCCTGCAGCAGCCCGTTCACCGTATTCGGTGCCTTCCGGCACAGCGCTCCGACGAGGGGCAGGCGTCCGCCAACCTTGCGCACCGCCGACTCCCCGACCGCGTCGAACTTCTCCGTCAGCCAGGCAGTGAGGGCGACCGGTCCGGCCACCGCGCCGAAGACCATCACGGCATTGGACACCCGCTTCGCGACGGACTGCTTACGCCAGGTCGCCGCAGCTTCAGCGAAGTTCGCCGAGATTTCCTCCCGGGTCTCCTCCGGGGTCGACCGGAACTCGCCGACGACAACCGGGGCGACCGCGCCGACGAGGACCACGGCTTGCCCGGCGCGGCGCAGCCACGGTGTCGACACAGCGTCCCGCAACCCGTAGTAGCCCAGGGTGGCCGTCACGAGGGTCGCAAGCTGGGCGGGCGGCATCGGCTCGTTGGCGCTCGGCGGTGCGGCTACTGGCGTCGCTGCGGACGGGTCGGTCATCGGTGTGGCGCTCCTGTACTGGTCGCGGTCGGCACTGATCGGGGTCGGCCGGGTTCTTCCCCGAGTCTAGGTGAGCGTCCGGACACGGGGTATCGTCAGTGACCATGTTCGGACGAGATAAAGGCACAGGCGAGCGCGACAAAGCCAAACAGCGGATGCGGCGCAACATCGCCAAGGCCACCAAGGGCGAACCGGCCGGCTCCAAGGGCGCCCGCGCGGAGACCAGCGTGGTCGGTGGCACCGTGGAGGACAAGCACTACGAGGCCGCCCAGCACGCCGAGGCGCCGATGAACGAGTTCATGGTCCGCCTGCTCGCCCAGGAACTGCCGGTGCTGGACTCCGTCAGCCGACGCATCATCAACCAGGAGCTCCGCGAGCACAAGGAGGCCGGGAAACCGCAGATCACCTGCGTGGCCGAACTGCCGGAGACCGTCCAGGAGATCCTGGGGTTCTAGGGGTTCTAGGGGCTCTAGGGGTTCTAGGCAGCGCCCTTCCACCTCAGTCCAGCGACAGCTCGCGCATCAGATCCGCGTAACGCTGTCGCACCTGCTCGTCCTCGGCATAGCGGGATGCCGCCGCCATCCGGTGCGACACCGCGTCCACCAGCCACGGGGTGTCGGCCCGACGCGCCTGCTGCACCACCGACTCGAAGATCGTCAACGCCGCATCGTCCCGGCCCTGCACGTGCAGCAGCAACGCCTCCTCGGTCAACGCCTCCAGCCGGGCCCCGCCGGTGCGCGCAGCAGAGTCCTCGGCGGTGTCCCCAGCGGCTGCGCCTGCACCCGTGTCGGACGCTCTACCAGCGGTGTTCCCGGCGGTTTCCGCGGCCTTCGCCTCCCCGGCCGCCCACCCGGTGAGCTCCAGGGCAGTGTCGACCCGCTCAGCGTGCACCAGGCCCCGGTTGATGACCAGCACCCCGTCGACCAGTTCGCTCGCCGCCCGCTGCGGACTCGTCGCCTGCGCCAGGTACTCGTGCGCCTCGGCCAGGCGGGCGCACTGCACAGGCCACTCGGAGTCGAAATGCTCCGCGGTCAGCGCGGTCGCCAGCCGGGTGGCCTGTAGTTCGCGGCGGAAACGGGTCGCCGGGAAACGCATCCAGTCCAGTTCCTCGACCTCGTCGAAGCCCTCGATGATCATCGCCGCACGCGGGAAGTCACGGTCGTCGAGACAGGCGGCGGCGCACCTGACCTGGCTTTCCGCGGCGTACTCCCACAATCCCCAGTGCTCGGCGGCCGCCGCGGCCTCGGAGTGGGTCTCCGCGGCCACCCGGTGGTTGCCCAGGGCGGACAGGGTATCCCCGCGGCCGGAGAGCAGTCGGATGCGTCGGGTACGGAGGTCGTCCTCCACATCGACGCCATCCACGGCGTCCTCGGTACTGGTGCTGGCGCCTGCATCTGTGTCGGCGCCACCGCCGCCGGGATCCGTCGCAGGACGCTCAGCCTGCGCCTGCTCCACCAACTCCAACGCCCGGTCGTAGATGGCCAGTGCCTCGAAATACACCCCACTGCCAGCCATCGCCACACCCAGTTGACCCAGGTCGTCCAGCAGATCAGGGGCGTCCTCCCCGCCCAGCTGCGGCGCGGCGACGGGGGTTCCGTCCGGCCCGGTCGCACCGTCCGCCGAAGACGCAGGCGGGACCGGCGGCAGCGCCAGGGCCACGGCGGTGGTGTACTGCGCCACGGCGTACAGCGCCTCATTGGCGGTGGCGTCGAGCTGGGCGATACCAACCATCAGCCCGGTGCCGACCTGCGGGACCGCCCGCGGGGCGAAGCGGGTCACCCGACGCAGCGCCCGCAGCCCCAGCGACAGCGCGTGCAGGTCGGGGAACACCCCGCCCATGAGGATGTCCTGCTCGATGATCTCCCGGACGATCCGGCACGACCCCTCCCATTCGCCAGCGATGGCATGGACCCGGTTGGTCAGGATCTCCACCGGGGGCGCACCGGCGTCCTCCGCCTCGTCCTGGGCGTCCTGCCGCAGGCTCAGGACATGGTCGATCTCGACGATCACGGGGTCGGTCGGACGCTCCGGGTCGGCGTCGCTGTCAACATCGCTGTCGACGTCGCTTTCGGCATCGAGGTCACTGCCGCCGTCACCGTCACCGTCACCGTCCTCGTCCTCATCCTCATCCTCATCCTCGAAGGCCGCGATGGCCCGCTCGTAGCGGTTCACCAGCTCCGTCAACAGCACCGCATACTCCCCGTCGCCGCCGGCGTCGCGCAGCTCGATCAGCCGGTCCACCCCGACCGCGACCGCGTCAGCCAGGCCCAGCGTCGAGTAGAGCATCGTGGCCAACAGGCCGTCCTCCGTCCCGAAGTCGGTGACGTCGACCGGACCGGCCACCGGCACCTCAGGTGTGGGGCGTCCGGACAGCTCGCCGGAGAAGTCCGCGACCTCGGCCGGCAACTCCAGCTGGTCGTGGTCGATCCAGCCCGGCAGACGCGGCGGCATCGGTGGGATCGCCGTGAGCACCGGGGAGTTCAACCTGGTCTCCGCGGTATCCGACAGGGCCGTCACCGAGTCGCCCTCCGGCATCACGTGCAGGCCGAGACCGATCGTGGACTCCGAGTCATTGTCATTACGCAGGTCCAGTGCCGCCGCGGCCTCGCGGGCGGTCTGGCCGGTCCACGCCGCCAGCTGCGCGACCGTCGGCGCGCTCCCCGTCGCCGTGCCGGACGCCGCACCCGGCACAGAGCCGGCACCCGCAGCGTCCCACCCGATGCGGGACAGCCAGTGCGACACCACCGGCAGGGACGCGAACGCCGGGCGCACCTCGCCGAAACCCGCCGCCACGCCCGCCTCGTACACCGTGTGCAGCCCGGCGAGCAGGTGGATGTCCCCTTCGGCCTCGCGGCGCTCCAGGCCCAGTACCGGCAGCAGCCGATCGACCAGGCCCAACGCCGTGCGCTCCCGCCCGGTCTGGGCGAGGAACTCCGCGACCTGCAGCATCGCGTCCGACAGCATCGGTTCGCCCGCCGCCCGGTCGGCGACGAGACCGCCCGCGC
>OMJG01001418.1_pt1 | contig 13874 bp, 15 predicted proteins | sample 1646431 | NCBI WGS metagenome assembly OMJG01 (sample SAMN03771674, study PRJEB25209) | food metagenome | isolation source: Cotija cheese | place: Mexico:Jalisco,Michoacan | collected 2011-12-12
TTAGTTAATTCTTCAGTTTTTGCCAATTCTAAACGTACAGAAATCCAATGCGTTTTATTCATGTGATAAGCAGGTAAGAATTCAGGAAATTCATGTAAGTTAGAAATGGTTTCTGGGGGTAATTTAATATCTATCAGGTCTTCGACACCAGTATCTTCCGGCACATCAAGTTTTGCTTTATCCACGTCCATAATAATGGCATACCATTTTCTACTGTCTTGATGCCGCAATACCACATATCTCGGATACTTCTTCCAAAGATATTCTGGCTCTGTAAGATATTTATTTTTAACATATTCAAAAATATCAGTACGGTTCATTCTTTACACCCTCCTTGATTACTACGCCAACTTATACTCTCGATACTATCATTATTTTTAGTACCTTCACCATACATAACATCGAATCATTTATCATGATTTGCAGATTATCCCTGAAATACGATATCCTAGCATTATAAAAATAGGAGAATTGTATATAATTGATTGGCATTACAGCATCATTACTTTAAGTAGTTATATAAATTTTGCATTGGCTATTATTGCAATAACCAGTGTACTTACATTCTTCACAAAGGAGGTCGCATGAGTCGAACAAATAAGTTTTGGATCTCGCTAGGCATTTTCATTCTTGCTACCATTCTTGATATTGTATTAGACCCACAATGGCGCAGTTTAAGATATTTTATACTAAACATAACCGAAATGGTCTCAATGATTTGCTGTTTCGTCTATTTTCCAAAAGGGAAACAACACTAATTTCCTTAATACGAGACCTCTTTGATACGACAGATTCGCTCAATTTGTCTGGGACACTTTAATTGAATAGAAAGGTTTCCCTAATACAATTAGCAGTATAACAATTTTTAAAGGAGCGATTCATTATGTCTGATTTAGAAATTAAATGTTTTATCGATGGTCATCAAATATACTATGATCAATTAGAGGCAATCGAATACGAGCGTGCCAAACACGTTTTACATGAAATGAAAAGACTAGGCGGAAATGTAGAAAATCGCGGTGAGGCTTTAAGTGACTTTGATATCGATGCCTTATCTATTCAAGAAGCCCTAAATATTAATATTCAAGCTCGCAGTCAGTATAGTGCTTCAGAAATGCAGGAGCTTTATAAAGAGCCTTTAAAAATGAGTGATGACATGTGGAAAAAGGCTAACTACGGTTTTCATTTTGGAAAAGATCGAATGCAAAAAAGTCACGTAGATATGGAAGTTCACGGTATTGATCCGAAGTTTTTAACCAGTGCCACAGAAAGCTCTGAAGATTTAGAAGAACAATCGGCTAAGTTTTTATATACTATGAATCCAGAACACTTTTGTATACAAAAAACTGAAAATGGACCAGTAGGTATGGAAACATTTGGTATGTATGGAGAACCATCAGCTATGATTATAAATGTTGATAATGATCTTAAAACTCAAATTGAGCCGGACCCAACCTATCCAATTAAATCAGCTGGTTTTCCAGTTTTGGCCAGTGATGGTAGTCCTATGCATAATATTCCCTATCATCAATACAAGCCTCTTGAGGATGGCATCAGGATTAAATAAGCTGTTTTATTGCCACCTAAAGCTCCTAAAGAAATCGCCAGTGGACAACAGTGGCACTTAGCAATTGAATTTTGGGAAATGATAAAAACTGCGGGTAACATGTAAAATTAAATTATTTAACTAATTTTTGAATATAGTACCAAATAGTAAAACGCTCCCGTCTACTTATCTTAGATCGGAGCGTTTTGTTATGAACTAATTTAATTATTGTGCAGTGTAACCACCGTCGGCATTGATCAATGCACCGGTAACGATTGAAGCCTCATCACTGGCTAAGAAAGCAACGACATTCGCAATTTCATCTGGTTCAGCTAAACGACCGATTGGCATTTTACCAACCATCGAATCAGTTGTTTCCTTAGGCAATGTTTTCAGCAATGGCGTGTTAACATAGCCTGGCGCCACTGCATTAAAGCGAATACCTTGCGCGGCATAAGTAACAGCCTGCGACTTGGTATAGTTCGCAACCCCAGCCTTAGCTGCTGAATAGGCTTGTGACTTTGCACCACCGACAACACCTAGGATAGAGCTCATATTGATGACACTGCCACCACCAGTTTGTTTCTCCATTTGTTGCACAATGTATTTGTTTGATAAAACAACACCAGTTAAATCAATGTTAATAACCTTTTGCCAATTATCCTCATCTAATTCAGAAACAGGCGCTTTTTTCTCAGCGACACCAGCATTAGCAACTAGAATATCAATATGCTGCTATTTAGCGACAACCTTTTCAACTAATGACTTTAAAGAAGCACTATCCGTCACATCTGTCTGCACAAAATCAATTGCTGAATCTTCCGGTGCATTAATATCAGTCGAAACTGCTACAGCACCTTCTTTAACAAACTTTTGTGCAATCGCCAAGCCGATTCCTGATGAACCACCAGTAATAACTGCAACTTTATCCTGTACACCATTTGCCATATTATTTTCCCCCAAAATATATCTTATTTTTGTATCTCAATGTAAATCAAACTATTATAACTAGTTGACTTACTATAATGCACAAAAAGCTCTCCCCTCATTATTAATCTAACATTATTTATATAAAAATTCATAATTTAAGTTTTTACTTTTTATATGCTTTCTCGAATGAGTACATCAACAAAAGCATCAAATGAGCCATTAAAATAGCCACGCCACCTGTCACAATAAAAGAGGTGTAATTGACATAGCTACCATCAACAAGCGTTTGAATACTAAAATAAGCAAAATTGATTATGAACGCAGCCCCAAAACGAACATATACACGGTGAGTGAGCCTAGCAATTAGCAGCGAAAACAAAATAATACCAATACCATACAGTATTGATCCAATTTCATCAAACATTGAACGATGTTGAATAATGTTAATCAAGGTTTGCAGAACAATTACCCCAATCGATATGCCGAACGAATAATAAAACGGATGTTGTTTAAAAAATTCATTTAACTTTTTCAATATAATTCCTCCATCCTCGTAGTATAACATACTCATTAATGCTTACTTTTAGAATTGAAAAGCATTAAAAATTGGCCATATCCATTGTTTACGTTGTAGCTTTGTTAGAAGACGTCTACCGTCTTGTGATAATTGTTGCTGATAAGATAGTTGACGCAAAGTGTTGATGATAACAAGTATTTCCTTCTCTTGAGAAGTTTTTTGTGCATTTGATTGCGTAATCACTTCACGCACCAAATGAGTTTCATCATCCGTCATATTTGGATGTTTGGCCGTATATTCCAATAAATATTTCCTGAAATCCTGCCTAAACATATAACCCCCTTAATTTTTTACTACTTATGATGCTGATTGTATCGTAAATCCTAATTTTTAACTGGATTTGAATATAAAAAGAGCCCCGAATCTACCTTTTTAATCGGTAGACTCGCAGCTCTCTTCTAAAGTATCAACTGTTACTGTTTTTTAATTGTCGTCACAAATTTATCAAAGAAATCCCGTTCATGTAAATTACGATTACACTGTAAACTATCTACACAAATATAATTCCCCCTCTTCGTATATCGGCCGTCTCCCCGACGTTTATTTAACGCCAAGAACATCGACACATTTTCTTCATGATGACAAATAGCGCAATACCCTTTAACAACTGGACTTGAAACATCGCCCACAAGTCCCAGTAGCTGTTCATTCTCATAATACAAGATATACTTACGTTGTGTTGCAATATCATTCCAAGCAAAGAATGTATAATCCCGCCAATCAACCACCGTCAAATCAGGCAATGTTAATTTTTTCGTTTTACGAAAAACCTGCGCGATTTGCTTCTTATTAGGTTCAACAAACGGTACAATAAATGGTTTCAATTCTCGAACCATCTTTTCAGTTGCCCGGTGACGCAAGCGACGGTCCATAATATTTGTCAATAATTGATCAATTTCTGGATAATTTCCCGGTACTGTTTCATGAATTTCCTCTGCTGCTAATTCTTGTAAGGCTGCAACAGTACTTAAATCATTCACCGCTTGATATTGATGAACTAAGTTATACACAATTTCATTGATTTTCATGTATTGATAGGGCTGCATAGTTAATGTCATTTTTATTTCCTTTCGTTTCTTCCGATCAGAATCATTAGAAAGAAAGTTTCTAGTGATTCAGTTAACAACTGTTAACCGCGTCACTAGAAGATACTAAACGTATCATCTTATCACCTCCTAGGGTCGTCTTAGTCTATCAAACTCCCTAAAGAAAAGCAATTTAGAATATAACCGTTAAATTCGTCGGTTGCGCAATATGAATTTCAGGATGATTCATAATATACTCGGCAATCAAATCTGGTGTTTCACGTTGCACTTCACGCACAACTTTATCTGGTGAAAACATTGGGAAATTTCCAGCACCACCAGCACGATAATTATTCATCGACACTTCATAAGTTGCGGTCATATCCAGAGGTTGACCATCTTTTTCAACTTTAACGACACGATGCCCCTTTGGTTGATGAATATCAAAGGTATAATCAATCCCGCTCCAAACATCATAATTATAATGTTGTACCTTAGGGTTGGTAAATAATGGATTAATCATCAAATCCCCATCCGCTGATAGTTGGAAGTAACGTGCATTGACCTCTAAGGCATCTTTGATATCTTGCCCCGTTAATTTTTCTACGACTAAAGTATTAGGAAAAATATAATTGGTCATAATATCACGTTGTGTCACTGCATTACCTAATCCACGCACCTCATCATTAAATAGAGCTGTATTCGCAATCGTCGTATGAGTTGCTGACATTTGCACACGATTAACTAACTCAATAAACGGATGATTATGTGAACGCGCCTCAAAATGATTTGTCACCTGCATATTATCACCAACCTGACCGACCGGCGTATCCAACCATTTGTTTACCTTCTCTTGTAGCGGATTAATCATCGCCACAATATCGCCACGTTCAGGTTCATCGCCTGTTGCTAATAATTCCGCTGTGGCCGCCGTACGATGTTTCTTCTCATCCAACGTTAGTGTCATCAACCCAACATGGTCACCACGATAGCCTGGCTGAGTTGTTGGTACACCGTGAACCACCTCAGCAATTTCGCGATGTTGATGACCTGTTACAAGTGCATCAACTCCTACTAACTGTAATAATTGATAGCCCTGGTTCTCCGAAGTGACACGCTCTAATGGCTTACCAGTTTGTAAGTCTTCGGCAAAGCCACCATGATACGCCAGTACTAACACATCAACCTGTGAACGTATTTCAGCAATATACTTCTGGGCAACAATGACTGGATCAGCAAAAGTCAGACCTTGAATATGTGCAGGCTGTTCCCAGTGTGGAATGTATTGTGTTGTTAGGCCAATAACACCAATTTTGACACCTTGCCGTTCAAAAATCTTATACGGCTGACCCACGAATGGCTGTTGGGTCATTTCATCCAAAATATTAGCATTCAATAAATTTGGAGTCTGAGCAAACACTTTTTCGATATAAGCACGTCCAAAATTAAACTCATGGTTACCAAGAATGCGCACATCATATGAAATAGCATCGGCTAATTCCTGATAAATACCTGTCTGGTCGGTGGCAACCTTTTCAATATAGTTAGCTAATGGTGAGCCTTGAATAAAATCGCCATTTTCAATAGTTAAGGAAATATCACCAGATAACTTTGCTTGTTGCTGATAGTCTGCAATGACGGTTGCTGCCCGTGATAACCCTAAGCTATCATTTAATAATGGCCGCCGAAAATCATCTGCTCGTATATGCCCATGAATATCTGACGTTGACAATATTGATAATTGCATATTTTTCTCCTTTTTATTAAAAAAAGCTGGTACCACATCGTGTGCCAGCTTCCATCATTCGTATAGTGATATGTTCATTAGACTAAACGCTTACGTAATTGCCCAGATAAGAAATCAATAACGGTAACCATCACGATAATGCCCAAAAGAATAATACCAACCTTTGGCCACTGACGGGTTTGCAAAGCGAAAATCAATGGTGCACCAATCCCACCAGCACCAACAATTCCTAGAATAGCTGCAGAACGCACTGCAATCTCAAAACGGTAAAGCGTATAATTCATAAACTCTGGCATAACTGCTGGAATCGTTGCTAAAGTTAAACCATCTAATGCTGAACCGCCCGCAGCCACAATGGCTTCATTAGGACCTCGATCAATATTTTCAATGGCTTCCGAGAATAGCTTTCCTAACATTCCAATTGAATGGATCGATACGGCTAAGACACCCGCATAAGCCCCCGGTCCGACAGCTTTGATAAACATAATTGCCAAGACAATTTCTGGAAAGACACGGATAATTGTTAAAATCAGCTTACCAATTGTTGAGCGTGGCGTAAAGAGACCCTTCTTTGTGCGAGCCGCTAAAAACGCAAATGGTAATGTCAGTATGGCTGAAATAAAGGTTCCCAAGAAAGCAATCGCCAATGTTTCAATCAAAGCACTAACCAAGTCCTCACCATCACCAGAATATACATATGACCAATCCGGATGGAAAAGTCCGTGAATAATGGATTTAGTTACCTGCATCGCTTGGGGTTTAACTGTTGATAATGGAATACCTGAAAAAGCCCAGACAAATAGTAGCACCACCAAGATTGCTATTATCCATGGACCATATTTTTGCCACGGATTTCGTTGAATTTTTTGCATTATGCCAACGCCTCCCGTAGTCGATTAGAAACACCGTCAACGATAATAACAACAACCAAAATAGCTAAAATCACTACGGCTGTCCGATCGTAACGGAATAGCGACAATGTTTGATCCAAATACAAACCAACACCACCAGCTCCTAGATACCCTAGGACCGTTGAAGCACGCACATTGATTTCCAATGTATAAAGGAAATAACTTAAGAATTGATTCATAACTTGCGGAATAACCGCAAAAACAATTTTTTGGACACCATTGGCACCAACTGACGTTAAGGCTTCAATAGGACCATCATCAATAGTTTCAATGGCTTCATAAAACAACTTAGAAATCATACCAAAACTAAAGATAGTCAATGCACCGACTCCAGCCATAGGCCCGATACCAACAATGGCCACAAATACGGCGGCTAACAATAAATCAGGTAATGCACGTACTAAATTCAAAAAGAAACGAATAATCCCTCGTAAATAAGTATTTTTCACAATATTTCGTGCGGCTAACAAACTAAATGGTATGGCGATAATCGTTCCTAGCAAAGTACCCACCAAAGCCATCTGAATCGTTTCAGCAATTGGTGTAATAATGGCTGAAACAAATGTCCAATCTGGATGCATCATCCGAATCAGTAAATCCCAAAATTGATCCCAACTAAAGTTGGCAGTAGCACCGGTATTATAGCCTGATCCAATAAAAATTAAGACAAATAGGAGGACAGATAAAATGCCCTTAACATGCCACTTTTCACTGAATTGGCGTTCAGGTAAAGTTGCGTTCATATCCTACTCCTTATCCCCTGTTTCAGCGTAAATACCATCAAAATCATCAGCACTAACTTCAGCAATGGGTTTGTCATACACTAATTGACCATCGCGCAACCCAACAATCCGCGTTGCATATGCCATCGCCAACTCCACACTGTGCAAATTAACAACAACTGTCATACCCATATCATTCAAATGCTGCAAGTCATCCATCACCATCTTAGTGGTCTTGGGATCCAATGACGCGATTGGCTCGTCAGCTAACACAACATTGGGTGACTGCATCATCGAGCGGGCGATTGCCACACGTTGTTGTTGCCCACCTGATAATTCATCAGCACGTGTGTAATATTTATCCGACATGTTCACACGCTCCAAATTAGCAGCCGCTTTCTCTTTATCTTCCTTAGAGAATAAGCCAAATGTACTTCTAAACGTCGAGTAATAGCCTACTCGACCAGCTAAAACATTGCGAGCAACCGTTGCTCGTTTCACCAGGTTAAAGTTTTGGAATATCATGGCAATATTACGACGTTGCTGGCGTAATTCTTTTCCCTTAGCCTTGGTAATATCAACATCATCCAGTAAAATTTCACCTTCACTAACATCGTGTAATCGATTAATTGCCCTAAGCAATGTACTTTTACCAGCCCCAGATAAACCAACTATGACAACAAATTCACCTGATTTTATATCTAAATTGATATGATCTAATCCAACTGTTCCATTAGGATAAATCTTTGATACATCATTAATTTTTATGGTGCCTACACCACTACTCATACTTCTGCCATCCAATCTTATATAGCCTCACAGCAATATATTTTAAAATATGTATAAAACAAGGCTCGCCATAGCATCATTGTATGACAAGCCTCACTTTCAGAAATGCTGTTGTATACGATTACTTAATATCTTCAACCTTGTTTTGGTACTTACGAACCGTATCAAAGTTTGAGTCTTTTGATTTTGTAACACCTGCCCAGCTATAGACATCTTTCATGACCTTCTTACCCTTATCAGTCTTTGAAACTTTGATCATAGCCTTCTGGATAGTCTTTGAGTCAGCCTTTGAAACACCTTTACGTAAAGTAATTGTGTCATTTGGAATCTTGGTTGTGTACTTTAGCACACGAGTATCTTTAAAGACATCTGGATTATCTTCCTTAACTAAGTTACGCGCATCATCAAAAACGAAGGCGGCATCTGTATCACCATTGACAACTGAAATCACACCTTGATCATGCCCTTTAACAGTTACCAAATCCGAATTTTTGACAACATTCATGCCCTTCTTCTTCAAGTCAACAACTGGGAAGATGTATCCAGCATCAGAAGTTGGGTTTTGGACGGCAATCTTCTTGCCCTTCAAGTCCTTAACATTCTTGATACCTGAGTCCTTCTTCACAACGACTAATGCACGATAATAATCAACGAGCTTATCTGTATCAGAACCGTCATTCTTCTTATCGTTAATACCGTAACGTTGTGATTGCAAAATCACCTTAGCACCATATTGCTTGTGGGCTTGTACATACGGATCTGGTGGTAAGAATCCCATATCGACCTTGCCCGAACCCATTGCTTCAACAACTGTATTGTAGTCAGTTGAAATTGTTACGTGAACTGGAATACCTAATTCCTTCTTCAACAACTTCTCCAATGGCTTTGCTTTAGCTTGAATTGTATCTGCTTGAGATGAAGGTACGAATTGTACATTCAACTCTTTCAAATCAACTTTCTTTGATGCCGCATCGACTGATAGTGCTGGTACAGCTGATACGACCGTCGTTGCTAACATAGCAACTGTGGCTCCTGCAACAAGTCTCTTAAACATGCCCTATGTACTCCTTAAATGTTTGTCTTGTATACCTGTGCATACGATTTCTTAAAGGTCACTTAAATAATAACAACGAACGATAAATACGTCAATAGTTTTAATCGTTCACTTAATATTATAAAATAAAGAATTAAATTTTATTTTATCTATTCAAGGTTCGCTTTTTGTGCTTTTTATATAAAAAAGCAGTAAACGAATATTTCGTTTACTGCTTTGAGTGATTTTAAATTTAATATCCAACACCGGCATCACCGTAATAATCGGCGCCGCCACCAGTGGTATCAGTACCATCGTATGTGCCATCTGTTGTTGTTCCATAGGTACTATCTGATGATGTTGTACCATACGTACTATCAGTTGACGTTGACGAGGATGTATTATCTGATGGTAGCCCATTAGCCGATAGTAATGATTCAGGAACATTACCACCATATAGCATTCCTGTTTTTTTATGCTTCAATCCCAATGATGAACGCAAAGTATTGGTAACACGCTGTTTCTCACTTTGTGTAATTAACTCTGAAGAACCAGAAGTTAATGCAACTGAAGTTCCTTGCGCATTATCAGTCTTAATCGTTTTCGCCGCACTCAAGTACTTTGAGGCAACGGTCAACATATCACCAAATGTCAAATCTGTCTTCGTAGAATCAGAGATTGTACTCAAGAACTTTTGGTTCACTAGCTTTGTCGGGTTACTTTTGGCCTTATCCACAATGGCTTGTAATACCAAACGCTGACGTGCTTGGCGACCGTAATCACCTTGTGGATCATCATATCTCATACGAGAGAATGCTAGTGCAGCAGCACCATCCATTTTCGAGTATGTCTTCGTAGAACCATTCTTATTTAGTGTATAAGTAGATGAATTCTTTTTAAAGTTATAGATAATCTCACCATCGTTATGAGCAGTATATGGATTATAACCGAATGTTAGTGGTGACTTCACTTTTACACCACCTAATTGGTCAATAACCTTCTCTAACCCATTCATATTAACTAACGCATAGTAATCAATAGGGACATTTAACCATTTTTGAATCGTTTTGATAGTTGTTTTGGCTGAACCATATTCATAAGCTGAATTCAGCTTTTGTGGGAATTGATTTTCATATCCGATTGGGGCAATAACCGAATCACGAGGTAACGACATAATCGTTACCTTTTCCTTTTTCGGATTAACAGTAACTAACATCAATGAGTCAGTACGGCCTTTATAATTTCGATCTAACTCCCCTGTATCAGTACCTAGCAATAGGATTGAAAATGGCTTTCCTTTTTTAATAACCTTAGATACATTACGTGTTTTAGTTAAGCCAGTTCCTTCAAAGGAGCTATCAATCGCATTTTTAGTATTACTATAAGCAATACCAAACATCACTCCAGCTGCTAAAACAAGTAACGCTATCACAAATAGGATGGCATTCCGAATAGGGTGTTTTTTACGCGGACGCGGACCATGATTACCGCCACCTGGCGTTAAACCTTTAAGGTTTCGTGGGCCACCTTCGCGTTTTTTACGCTTATTCTGTTTAGTCTCAGCTTCACGACGAGCCGATCGAGTTTGTGGCTCATTATCCATGAGCATCTCCTCTCTTAACTTCAATAATTGATTAATTCCATATTGTCTTGCTCAAAAATTAATCTTTTTGATTTTATAAAAGATTTCTTTGAAAAAGCTTATAGCAACTTATATATCTTACCATAATTTAAAATCTAATATGTACAATCTATAATCAAAATTAAGTAGTTTGTGATAATTTATACGACTAGACTGCGACTGGTGCTTTAATACTAGCATGTGGGTCGTAATCATTAATTTTAATGTCCGCCATCGTATATTCTGCAATGTCCTTAACTTCTGGATTCAGCGTAATCGTTGGTAAAGGCCGCATCTCACGTTGTAATTGCTCCGTCACTTGTTCAATGTGATTTGAATAAATATGCGTATCACCAAAAGTATGCACAAATTCACCGGGTTCCAACCCCGTCTGAGCTGCAACCATGTGTAATAGCAGTGAATATGAAGCAATGTTAAATGGTACTCCTAAGAAAACATCCGCTGACCGTTGATATAATTGTAAGCTTAACTTACCATCTGCAACATAAAACTGGAATAAAGTATGACAGGGTGGCAGTGCTTGGGTGGGAACATCCTCTGGGTTCCAAGCTGTGACAATCAAACGACGTGAATTAGGATTTTCTTTGATCTGTTCGATCACATCTTTAATTTGATCAATAAAGCCACCTTGGACACGACGCCAATGCCGCCATTGTGCCCCATAAACATCCCCCAACTCACCATACTTTTGTGCAAATTCATCATCATTTAAAATACGGTCAACAAATATGGCATGTTGTTCATCATACTGTGTTTTAAACGCCTCATCTACTAATGAGCGACGACCGAAGTCAGTCATATCGGGACCATCGTAATCTGCTGATTCGACCCAATTTTTAAACGCCCACTCGTCCCAAATGTGATTCTTATGTTCCAATAAAAATTTGATATTTGTATCACCACGTAAAAACCATAATAGCTCACTTTTAATTAACCCAAAGGGCACACGTTTTGTCGTTAGCAACGGGAAACCTTCACTCATATCAAAACGTACCTGACGACCGAAAACCGAACGTGTACCTGTTCCTGTTCGATCACCTTTCACAGCACCATTATCTAATATATCCTGTGCTAAATCTAAATAGCCTTGTTCATTCTTACTCATATTAGTCTCCGTGACCTTTCTGCTATATGTAAGCGGCAAAATCAATTTTTTGTAGGTCGGCCTTTGTCGCAACGACTTGTTCAATGGCAACGTTTTTATCCTGTAATAAATTCGCGACAAAGTCATCATTATGATAGTTTCGCAAATAATTAATTTTTGTAATCCCTGCTTGTAAGAGTAGTTTTGTGCAATGTACACATGGAAAATCTGTTACAAAAACCTGTGCACCATCAGCGCTAATACCCATCTTGGCAAGTTGCATTAACGCGTTTTGTTCAGCATGGACTGCACGAATACAATGTCCGTCCACTACTAAATCGCCAACCTCTGTACAATGTGGTGTCCCTGAAACTGAGCCATTATATCCACTAGCAATAATACGGCCATCTTTAACAACTACAGCTCCCACATGAAGGCGGGTGCAAGTACTACGGGCTGCTAGCATAATTGCTTGTAACATAAAATATTTTTCCAAAGTTATTCGTTTGTCTTGCATTTTAAAGACCCCTCTTAGTCTGTCTTAGTTGTTCCTAATATTATCAAGGATAGAACTTAAAGAAAAGTCTTGAATTTTCTCAAATAATTAAAAATACTCTGCACCTTTGTATCTACAATTTTTGTACCAAAATTACCAGAATAAGTCTATCAAATTTAAAAAATCATTGTTGCAAATAGCTAACACCGACATAATTGATTTAAAATTTAATTTATGGTAAAATTAAACCAAACTTACTTTGTCCAATTTTAGGCAAAAAACACGCAGCGATTTCATTTGTCGCTGGCTATGGGGGTGCCCCATGAGAGGAGTTCTTATGCCTGCAGCATTAGCAGAAATTAAGCAACAATTAGATGCACACATCGGTGAACAAATTACTTTGACAACCCATGAAAGTCGTCACCGCACCATTGAACACCAAGCAATCGTTCGTGATACCTTCCGTTCAGTCTTTGTTCTTGATTTAGAACAAGATGGTCACGAATTTGATCGCACTTCATTTAGTTATACCGATGTTTTAACTGAAAACATTGAAATCGATTTTGCATAATATAAAAAACGTTAGTCACAATGAGCTTATCATTATGGCTAACGTTTTTTATTTATTCTGTTAACGTACTATCTTCTTTAACTAGACGTACCACTTCAAATTCATTAATATATGCTGCTTCATAATCAAGTGGTGTCAGCTCGAAGTTTTCCAGTTGTAATGTTTCTCCAGCTCTTATTTCAGGGAATTGTTCAATAACAAATCCTGTCAACGTGACCATATCTGATTTATCAAACGCGCGAATATCTGTTTTAAAGTAGCGTTCAAAATCATAAACTGTCATTTTTCCAGATATTTTATAATGCATCCGTTGTTTATCATCCGAACCTAGTTTTTCAACTAAATCATCCACGACCCAGTCTACTTCATCACGAACAGAACCAAACAATTCTTCGTAGATATCTTTATCGGTCACAATACCAGATGTTCCACCATATTCATCCTTTACAACAATCATAGGAGTTCGTTTTGAAATCATTAATTGCAAAACTTCTTGAATTGGCATATTTTCAGGTACATTAGGCATATTACGAATAATCTTACGAACTGGCGTCTGCCGATCCACTTCTGTCTGACGCATAATATCGTAGTTAAACACGTAACCCAAAATTTTATCCTTATCACCATCCGCTACTACCGGAAAGCGTGAATGTTTTGTCTCAAAATAAGCATGTAAAGCATCATTAACACTATCTCTGACGTCCACAACAAATAACTGCGTTCGGTCAATCATAATATCATTGACAACTTTATCATTCATTTCAAAGGCACGTTCCATAAAGACATAGTCTTCATCTTGTA
>OMJG01001420.1_pt1 | contig 13861 bp, 10 predicted proteins | sample 1646431 | NCBI WGS metagenome assembly OMJG01 (sample SAMN03771674, study PRJEB25209) | food metagenome | isolation source: Cotija cheese | place: Mexico:Jalisco,Michoacan | collected 2011-12-12
GGTGGTTGTGGGCGAAGGCGGCGGCCCGCAGCTGCTCATGGGCCCGGTAGGGCTCTCCGAATGCCAGTTCGGCGGCGCAGTGGGCCACTGCGACGAAGGGCCAGAGCTCGGCCTGGACGCTGGCCGGGCCGGCCAGCTCGAGGGCAGTCTCGGCCGCGGGCCGATCGAGCCGGTCGACGGCCAGCAGAGCCCTGGCGACGTATTCGCCCAGGTAGACCAGATAGCCGGACCAGCCCGACCGGTCGGTGAACGCCGCGGTGCGTTCCAGCCACTGACCGGCGAGGTCGATGTGGCCTTCCAGCACGCTGAGCATCGCGGCATTGGCGGCGGCATTGGCGCCGGCGAAGTGGCGGTAGGGAGGCTCCCCCATCTGGCTGTAGGCGGTGGAGTAGAGGGTCATCGCCCGGGCGAAGTCGCCGCGCAGGGTGGCGGTGAGGCCGCGCTGCATCGACAGCTGGCCGGGCCGGGTGGCCGGGCGGGTGGTGAGCCCCCGGCCCTGCCGACCGAGCTCCTCGAGCCGCTGCTCCACGGACTCGCCGATCTGCTCGGCGCCGTCCAGGTCGCCCTGGATGCGGTAGCCGATGACCAGGGCGGAGCCTATCGCGACGACCTCGTCGGAGGAGGTCGCGTTCCGCAGCACGGCGGCCGCATACCCGGACATGTCCGCGCTGGTCTCGACGAGACCCCGCTGGTCTGGTTCGGCACCGGCCCTCTCGGTCAGGTGCTCACTGAGCAGGAGGGCGTTGAACAACCAGGGATCGGAGATGATGTGCTGCGGGTTCGCACCGCGCAGGGTGGTGTGGATCTGCTCGGCCTGTTCGGGGGTCAGGGCGTACCAGACCTTCGTGACGAGATCGACGATGCGGCGCGCCTCTGCCTCGCTCGGCCCGGAGGTTGCCCCTGGCAGGTCGACGCCGTGCTCGTCATCAACCACCTTGCCGCACCATCCTTCGTCGCGATCCGGGCCGCTCACTCAGCGGCCCGCTCCATCTCACTCCTGCCCGGCTCCTCATTGTCGCGGGACGGGGGTCCGCCCAGCACCGACGCGGCACGGTCAAGGGCCGCGGCCAGCGCGCCGAGTTCGGTCGGGTCCAAGGTGGGCACCAGGGCGGCGAGGACCTCGCAACGATCGGCCCCGGCCTCGTCCAGCACCTGCCCGAGCTCACCGGCCATGAAATCGGCCTTGGAGCGGGCTGGCCGGTAGATCCAGGCCCGGGACTCCTGATGGCGGGCGACCACATGCTTCTTGGCGAGTCTGTCGAGGACCGTCATCACCGTCGTGTAGGCGATCTTGCCGTCGGCCAGCAGGACCTCGTGGACGTCGCGGACCGACATCGGGTCCTCCCTGCTCCACAGCACCTCCATGATGCGGTGTTCGAGATCCCCCAGTACGGCCATGAGGTCAGTGTAACGACCTCGGTGGTTGGATACGACGTCGCGTAGTACGGAGCCCGGAGCGCCGACCCCGGTGCGAGCCTGACACCGGCGTCCGATAGCCTCTCAGGCGCGGCGTCGCGTGGACTCTTACCGTCAGTAATAGTAGGTTTCGCCCTATGGATGCCCAACTGATCGCCCGATGGCAATTCGGGATCACGACGGTCTACCACTTCCTCTTCGTGCCGATCACCATCGCCCTGTCGATGCTGGTCGCAGTGCTGCAGACGATCTGGTACAAGACCAGTAACGACAGGTACCTGAAGCTCACGAAGTTCTTCGGGCATCTCTTCCTCATCAATTTTGCCCTGGGCGTGGTGACGGGCATCGTCCAGGAGTTCCAGTTCGGCATGAACTGGTCGGAGTACTCCCGCTTCGTCGGCGACATCTTCGGCGCCCCGCTGGCGCTGGAAGCCCTGCTGGCCTTCTTCATGGAGTCCACCTTCATCGGCCTGTGGATCTTCGGCTGGGACAAACTGCCCAAGCTGGCACATCTGGCCTGCATGTACCTCACAGCGATCGGCACCATGATCTCCGCGGTCTTCATCCTGGCCGCCAACTCGTGGATGCAGAACCCCGTCGGGGCGACGTACAACCCGGCCACCCGTCGTGCCGAGCTCACCGATTTCGGCGCCCTGTTCACCAATCCGGTGTTCAAGGCCACCATCTTCCATCAGTTGTCGGCCTCCTACATGGTCGCCGGAGCCCTGGTCGCCTCGATCTCCTTCTGGCACCTGTCGAAGGTCGCCCGCGGACGGCGGACCTCGCAGCTCAGTGACGCCGTCGAGGTCGAGGAGGCGCGCACCTGGCGCTGGGCCACCAAGTTCGGGGCCTGGGTGCTCATCATCGCCGGCGTGGGCATCGTGGTCTCCGGCGACTACCAGGGCAAGGTGATGACCGACGCCCAGCCGATGAAGATGGCCGCGGCCGAGGGCGCCTACGAGCAGACCTCCGACTTCTCGATACTGACCATCGGCACTCTCGACGGCTCTGAGGAGGTCTTCGCCATCAAGATCCCGGGCATGCTCGGCTTCCTCGGCAACGGCAAGTGGGGGTCGACGATCCAGGGCATCGACGACCTCAAGAACGTCGACATGAACCAGTACACCTACCGGCGCAAGGACGGCACCCAGACCGAGCTGCAGTCGTCCTACCAGGAGGTGCTGAGGAGCCACGTCGCCAAGGACGGCATCAAGCTCGAGCCGAACATCCCGGTGTCCTACTGGACCTTCCGGATCATGATCACCCTCGGCATGATCGCGATCCTCGCCGGGCTGGTGATGCTCGTCTGGCTGGCGAAGGACCGCAACCCGGTGCACCGCCGATGGCTCAGCCTCGTCCTGGTGCTCATCCCCCTCACCCCGCTGTTCGCGAACTCCTTCGGCTGGATCTTCACCGAGATGGGCCGCCAGCCGTGGATCGTGGCCGGCGTCCTGCCCACCCTGCCGGCGGTCTCGCCGGGGGTCTCGGCGGGCACCGTGCTCTTCTCGACCATCCTGTACACCCTGCTCTACGGGGTGCTGGCGGTCGTGGAGGTCGGCCTGTTCTGGAAGGCCATCAAGGAGGGCCTGCCCGACGTGGCCAAGGCCGATCTCGATCAGGACGAGGATGAACCCTTGTCCTACGCCTACTGAGGGGTTGCCCAATGTTCCCCATTCTTGAGATCGCCCATTCCCCGCTCACCCCGGTCTGGTTCGTCCTCATCGCGGTGCTGTGGACCGGATTCTTCTTCCTGGAGGGATTCGACTTCGGCGTCGCCATGCTGCTGCCCTTCCTCGGCAAGGACGACCGCGACCGCCGCACCATGATCAACACCATCGGCCCCACCTGGGACGGCAACGAGGTGTGGCTCATCACCGCCGGCGGCGCCATGTTCGCCGCTTTCCCGGGCTGGTACGCGACGATGTTCTCGGGGCTCTACCTGCCCCTGCTGCTCGTGCTGTTCGGGCTGATCCTGCGCGGCGTCTCCTTCGAGTACCGCAGCAAGCACCCGACCTCCCGGTGGCGCACCTCCTTCGACTGGATGGCCACCATCGGCTCCTTCCTGCCGACCCTCGTGCTGGGCGTCGGATTCGCGAACTTCGTCCGCGGCATCGCGCTGGGCCCCAGCCCCACCCTCAACGGCGACGCCCCCCTGGTGACGACCTCCTTCTGGGGGCTGTTCACCCCCTTCGCGCTGATCGGCGGGATCCTCTTCGTGGTGCTCTTCTGCGCCCACGGGGCCGGTTTCGTGGCGCTGAAGACCACCGGCCACATGCACCAGCGGGCCGGCCGCACGGCGTCGACCCTGGGTTGGGTGGCAGCGGCTGTGATGGCCGCCTGGGCGCTCATGTTCAACCTCATGTACGCCCCCGAGGGATCCCTCCAGCACACCCTCACCTGGGTGCTCGGGATCCTGGCGGTGCTCCTGGTGGTGGTGGCCGCGACCCTGTCGGGACGCGGGCGCGACGGTTTCGCCTTCGTCCTCAACGGCGCCGCGATCGCCGCGATGATGGCGGCGATGTTCATCAAGATGTGGGGCAATATCGGCTTCCGTCCGGTTGGCGTCGGCTTCGACATGTGGATCGCCTCCTCGACCCCCTACACGTTGAAGATCATGACGATCAGCACGGCGATCTTCCTGCCTCTCGTGCTGGCCTACCAGATCTGGAGCTACTGGGTCTTCCGCAAGCGCATCTCGAAGGAAGCCATCCCCTCGGACGCCGTGCCGGCGTCGGCCTGATCGCTGGTGGCCCCGCCGCTGGATCCGAGGCTGATCCGCAGAGCCCGGGCGACCGTGCCCTTCCTGGTGGCGCTGTGCGTCACCGGGGTGGTCACGGCCGGCCTGGTGCTCGCCCAGGCGTGGCTGCTGTCCCGGTCGGTCTCCTCGATCTTCGCGACCCACCGGATGGACGGGGTGGGTCGCTGGGCCGCGCTGCTGGCGCTGGTGTTCTGCGGCAGGGGGTTGACGTCGTGGGCCACCGAGTGGTTGTCCCACCGGGCCTCGGCGGCGGTGAAGTCGCAGCTGCGCGGTGATCTGCTGCGCGCCAGGCTGGCCCGGCCCACCGACTCCTCGACGCCATCCGGCACCCTCATCACCCTCATCACGACCGGCCTGGACGCCCTGGACGGGTTCTACTCGAAGTACCTGCCGCAGCTGGTGCTGGCAGTCATCGTGCCGGTGGTGCTGGCGGTGGCGATCGGCACCCGCGATGTGGTGAGCGTGGTGATCATCGCGGTGACGATCCCGCTGATCCCGCTGTTCATGGCCCTCATCGGCTGGCGGACGGAGGCCGCGGTCCGCAAGAGGTTCCGCGTCCAGACCCGGTTGGCGAACCACTTCGCCGACCTCATGAGCGGCCTGCCCACCCTGCAGGTCTTCGGCCGGGCGCGGGCCCAGCTGGAGGGGCTGCGCCGCACCGAGGAGGCCAACCGCACCGAGACGATGAGGACCCTGCGGATCAGCTTCCTGTCCTCCTTCGCCCTGGAGCTGCTCGCCACCCTGTCGGTGGCGCTGGTGGCGGTGACCATCGGATTCCGGGTGGCCGCCGGCGGAATGGACCTGCGGACCTCCCTGTTCATCCTCATCCTGGCTCCCGAGGTGTACCTGCCGGTGCGCGAGGTGGGAGCCCGCTACCACGACTCGGCCGACGGGATGGCGGCGGCCGAGGCGGCCTTCGCGGTGATCGACCGGGCGCAGGGCTCCCCCTCCCCCGCTCCTTCCACCGGCGCGGCCCCCGCCCCGAGAGCGACCCACTCCCCGAAGACCCACTCCCCGGACACGAGCCTTTCCGCCGGAGCCGTGGACCTCTCCTCCCCCCGCGATGTCCCCGTGGCCCTGGAGGACCTGCGTCACACCTATCCCGACTCCCCCGCCCCTGCCCTGGACGGTCTGGACCTGCGCATCGAGCCCGGCTCGCTGGTGGCCCTGGCCGGGCACTCGGGCGGCGGGAAGACGACGGCGCTGGACTGCCTGATGGGATTCCTGAGACCCGACTCAGGTCGCATCCTTGTCGGCGACGTCGACCTCGTCGGAGCCTCACAGGACACCTGGCGGGCCTGGCGACGACGTCTGGCCTACGTCTCCCAGGATCCGGCGATGGTCCGCGGCAGCCTGGCCGACAACCTTCGGCTGGGAGCCGCCGGGGCCACCGATGAACAGCTGCGCGACGCCTTGGACCGCTGCGGCGGCCACTCGCTGGCGCTCGACAAGAGGGTCGACGACGACGCCGAGGGCCTGTCGGCCGGGGAGCGGCGCCGGGTGGCGATGGCCCGGGCCCTGTTGCGCGTCGAGCTGGGCGGGGCCGGGATGCTGGTGCTCGACGAGCCCACCGCCGGCCTGGACGACGCCGCGGAGGCCAGAGTGCTGGAGACGGTGCGAGGCACCGGGGCGTCTGTGCTGGTGGTGAGCCACCGGGCCGCTGTGCTGGAGGGGGCCGACGCCGTCGTCACCCTGGAGGCGCACTCATGAGCAGGGCATCGGCATGGCGCCCGGCTGCCCGGCTGCTGCGCAGCCTCATCGGCGATTCCGAGCACGGCGTGGAGCACGGCCGCCGTCTGCTCGGCCTCTCGGTGATCCTGGCGGCCTGCGCGTCGGGCGCCTCGGTGGCGCTGATGGGTGTGTCCGGCTGGCTGCTGTCGCGGGCCGCCGAACTGCCCCCGGTTCTCTATCTGGAGGCGGCCGCGGTGGGGGTGCGGTTCTTCGGCATCTCGCGTGGCGTCTTCCGCTACGCCGAGCGACTCATCGGCCACGATCTGGCGCTGCGGATGCAGGGCGGTCTGCGGATGCGGGTCTACGACCACATTTCCCGCACCACCCTGCTGGGGCGACGCCGTGGGGACCTGCTGGTGAGGGTGACCGCCGACGTCGAGGCGATCCTGGATCTGGTGGTGCGGGTGGTGGTGCCCGCCTGCGCGGCCTCCCTGGTGATCATCGGGACGACGGTGCTGATCGGGCGGTTCTCGATCGGTTCGGCAGCCGTGCTCCTGGTCTCGGCGATCCTCGCCGGGGTGGTGATGCCCTGGCTCACCCAGAGGCTGTCCCGGGCGGCCGACGAGTCGATGATTCCGCTGCGGGGCCTGCTGGCCGACCGCACCCGGGAACTCGCCCACGCCGCCCCGGAACTGGTGGCCCTGGGTGTTGAGGACCGGGCCCTGGACGGCGTGCTGGAGGTCGATGCCCGGCTCCGGGCGGCCGAACGGAGGGCGGCGCTGGTCCGCGGGCTGGCCACCGGGGGCCAGGTGCTGGCGGCCGGGGTGGCGGTGATCGGGGCCCTGCTGATCGGTGGACAGGCGGTCGCCGACGGCCGGATGGGCGGACGGATCCTGGCGGTCCTGGTGCTGACGCCCTTGGCCCTTCACGAGGTCTTCTCCAGCTTCAACGCGGCCGCGCAGACCTTCACCCGGGCCGCGGCGGCCCTGCACCGGGTCGACGACGTGCTCCAGGAGGAGCCGATCGGGTCCGGGGACTCCACGAAGGCCGATCTCCCCCTGACGGACTCCCCCAACCCTCTTCCCCACTCCTCCCATCACCACCCCGCCCTTCCTGACACCGCCGCTCCCCACACCGCCCTTCCCGACTCCCCCACCGCAGCCACCGCCCCAGAAGGGCTGATCATGCCGTCACTGCGGGCCCATGACCTGGCGATCGGCTGGCCCGGCGGACCATGGGTGCTCGAGGGTCTGAATCTGGACATTGCGCCCGGGGAGAGGGTCGCGGTGGTGGGGCCTTCGGGGATCGGCAAGACCACCCTGGCCGCCACTGTGATGGGGCTCATCCCGCCAGTACTCGGCACCGTGGAGACCACCGGACCGGTGCGCTACCTGGCCCAGGACGCCCACGTCTTCGCCACCACCATCGCCGAGAATGTGCGGATCGGTTGCCGCGACGCCACCGATGCGGAGATCGCCGAGGCGCTGCGGCGCGCCGGGCTGGGGCTGCCGGCCGATCGGGTCGTCGGCGAGGACGGTGCGACCCTGTCGGGCGGTGAGGCGCAGCGGCTGGCGATGGCACGGGTGCTCGTGACCCATGACCGGAGCGCGGACAGCAGTGATGGCCAGACCTCAAGCTCCCTAGCCCCCCGGGCCACTCCCCCACTCCTCATTCTCGACGAGCCGACGGAGCATCTGGACTCCGAGACCGCTACGCAGCTGATGGACGACCTGTGGGCCACCACCGCGGCCACCGCTGACTCCCCCGGGGCAGCCATGATGGTCATCACCCACGACCGCACCGTCATGGACCGCTGCGACCGGGTGCTGCGCCTGGGGTGATCCGCACTCCCGGCCCCGGACACACCTGGGGCGCCGCCCCGGCTCTGTTGTGAGCCGGAACGGCGCCCCAGGCGCGTCCTCACCTCTCAGGTGACCTCATCGTGATCAGGCGTCGTCCACCACGATCACGTAGAGCTTGCGCGGCCCGTGCACACCGTCGACCCTCGACAGCTCGATGTCGCTGGTCGCCGACCCACCCGAGATCCACGTGAGCGGGTGTCCCTCGTGCACGGCGGGCTTGACGATCTGCATGGCCTCGGGAACGTCGGAGACGACCTGGCTGGCCCGCACCACGCACACGTGGCGGTCGGGCACCAGGGTGATCGCCCGGCGTCCCTGGTCGGCGACATGGGTCAGCACGATGGTGCCGGTGTCGGCGACCCCGGCGGCCGCGGCCGTCACGACGGCCTCGGACTCGTTGAGGGTCTCCTTGCTCAACTGCGGATCGTCGACCCGGGCCTCCAGGCCGGCGGCCCGGATGGCGTAGATCCAGTCGGCGTCGAGGCCGGCCGGCACCACAGCGCTCATCCGCGCACCGGTGGCCCGCAGCCCGTCGACGACGGCCTGGGGCACCTCGGTGGCCTTCACCCGCACCACGGTGGCCGAGTAGTCGATGACCTTCTGCACGAAGGTGCCGACGACGTCGTCCATCTCGATGCCGGTGCCGTACTCCCAGTCGATCGGGACGTCGGTCTCCGGGTTCTTGTCGGTAATGTCGGCTGTCGCCCGGCGGATCCTGGCCAGAATCTCGGTGCGGGCCGCAGCGTCCTGGGCGGTGCTCATCACTTGCCCTCCTGTCGGTTCTTCTTCCACCAGCTGCGGAAGGTGTCGGTGGGCGGCGCCTGGACGTCGCGGTACTTGAGCCAGCGCTCGGCCACCGGCACCGGGATCGGCCCCAGGGGCTTGCCGTGCAGCACGCCGCCGGCCCCACGGGTGGCCATCTGGACCCCCTCGAAGCGCTTGGCATTGCCGAAGATCCAGCCGGCGGTCTTCATGAGGTTGCGCTCGACAGTGCCCTCGGCGTCATGGCCGAAGCGATCGGCCTTCTCGGCGTCGGCCACCCGATGGCGCAGGTGCAGGATGATGTCGGTGAAGGGGATCTTCACCGGACACACCTCATTGCAGGCACCGCACAGCGAGCAGGCGTAGGGCATGCCGCGGTCCACCGGATCGTCGACCCCGCGCAGCTGCGGGGTGAGGCTGATGCCGATCGGGCCCGGGTAGACCGAGCCGTAGGCGTGGCCTCCGGCCCTCTCGTAGACCGGGCAGGTGTTGATGCAGGAGGCGCAGCGGATGCACCGTAGCACCTCGCGTCCCACCTTGTCGGCCAGCACATCGGTGCGGCCGTTGTCCATGAAGATGACGTGCTGCTCCTGGGGGCCGTCGCCGTCGGTGACGCCGCTCCACACAGAGTTGTACGGGTTCATCCGCTCACCGGTGGCCGAACGGGGCAGCAGCTTGAGGAAGACCTCGAGGTCGTCGAAGCTCGGCAGCACCTTCTCGATGCCCACCATCGACACCAGGGTGTCGGGCAGGGTGAGGCACATCCGGCCGTTGCCCTCGGACTCCACGATCACCAGGGAGCCGGTGTCGGCGCACACGAAGTTGCCGCCGGAGACCGCCATCTTGGCGCGCAGGAACTTCTCGCGCAGGTGCAGGCGGGCCGCATTGGCCAGCTCCGGCGGATTCTCCGAGACATCCTCGGGGGCCGGGCGCCCGTAGTTCTTCATCTCCCGCAGGAAGATCTCGCGCACCTCGGCACGGTTGCGGTGGATGGCCGGCACCACGATGTGGGAGGGACGGTCATGGCCCAGCTGGACGATGAGCTCGGCCAGGTCGGTCTCCCAGGCCGCGATGCCCTGCTCCTCCAGGTACTCGTTGAGGTCGGTCTCCTGGGTGGTGATCGACTTGATCTTCACCACCTCGTCGACGCCCTTGGCCTTGGCGATCTCGGCGACGATCCGGTTGGCCTCCTCGCCGTCGCGGGCCCAGTGGACGTGGACGCCGTTGGCCTCCAGGCTCTTCTCGGCCTCCGCCAGGTAGTGATCCAGATGCCGCGAGACGCGGTTCTTGATCGCGGTGGCGGCGTCGCGCAGCTCCTCCCAGTCCGGGGACTCGGAGACGCGCAGGGCCCGCTTGTTGCGGATCGTGGTGGTGGCGTTGCGCATGTTCTTGCGCTGGACGCTGTGCTCCAGCTCGGTCTTGACGGCCTTCTGGAACTTCGGCATCCCCAGGAAGGTGCCGCCGTTGTCCGGTGCGGGCGTCAACCGGGCGACGCCATGATTGCCCTCGGTGATACGACGCAGTTCGGTACCCATGTCGTCAGTCCTCCTCGGTGTTGGCCAGGATCTCGGCCAGGTGGATGGCCTTGACGCCCGAGTTCTGGCGGGAGAGCACCCCGCCGATGTTCATCAGACAGGAGTTGTCGCCGGCGACCACGTACTCGGCCTCCGTCTCGCGGACGTGGCGGGCCTTGTCATTGGCCATCGCGGCGCTCATGTCGGGGTTCTTGACGCAGAAGGTGCCGCCGAATCCGCAGCACTGCTCCTTCATCGGCAGCGGCACCAGCGTCATCCCCTTGACGTTGCTCAGCAGCCGGTAGGGCTTGTCGCCGAGCTTGATGAATCGCAGCCCGTGGCAGGACGGGTGGTAAGTGACCCGGTGCGGGAAGTAGGCGCCGACGTCGTCGACCCCCAGCACGTCGATGAGGAACTCGGGGAGGTCGAAGATCTTCGAGCTCACCTCGTCCACCTCGCGGATGAGGCCCTTGTCGCCGGTGTGCCGGGCCAGCATCGGGTGCTGCTCGCGGACCGCACCGGTGCACGAGCCCGACGGCGCCACCACGTAGTCGTAGCCCTCGAAGGCCTTGACATACTGCTTGACCGCCGGCACCGACTCGTCGAAGTAGCCCGAGTTGGTGGTCATCTGGCCGCAGCAGGTCTGCGCCCTGGGGAACTCCACCGAGCAGCCGAGCCGCTCGAGGATCTTGACGACAGCCTGTCCCGTCTGGGGGAACATGACGTCATTGATGCAGGTGATGAACAGTCCGACCGTCATCCCGGCGCCGGGTCGCACCGGTGCGGCGGCCGTACCGCTCTGGGGGGCAGTAGTTGTTGTCATGAGTGTTACCTCCGGTTGTCAGGACAGTCAGGGCAGGAGCCATGCGAGCACGGGCGTGGACATGAGTCCGGCCAGGATGCACATGAGAACGATCAGCAGGATCGAGTACTTGAACACCTTGCGCAGGATGACCGACTCCCCGCCCGCAAGACCGATGGCGGTGGCCGCCACGGTGAGCGACTGGGGGGAGATCATCTTCCCGACCACACCGCCGGCGGCACCGGTGCCGACCAGCAGATGCTTCATGCCCTCGACACCAAGATAGCTTCCCTGACCGATCTGCTGACCGACAGTCCCCTGGAGATTGGAGAAGAGGATGTTGGCCGAGGTGTCGGAGCCGGTGACGTAGGTGCCGATCCAGCCCAGCGACGGGGCGAGGAAGGGGTAGATCGCGCCGGCGCCGGCGATGAAGTAGCCCAGTGCCAACGTCTGGCCCGAATCGCCCATCACGTAGGCCAGGGCGACGACCATGCCGATGGTCAGCGCCGAGAAGCGCATCTTCTTGATGTTGACCCACAGCTCACCGAAGATCTGGCCGATCGGCATGCGGTAGATCAGGCCGACCAGGACGGCGACGATGAACAGCAGGAACCACGGCTGGGAGGTGATCTGCCAGGTGTAGGTCTGGTGTGGAGCGGCCTTGTCAGCGGCGTTCATCAGATTGCCGGACAGGCCGGGCCACTTCATCGGGATGTCCGCCTTGCCCAGCACAGCCTTGATCGAGGGGATCGCCGCGACGGCGAAGACCACGATCACCAGGATGTAGGGCACCAGAGCCATGAGGATCCGCTGGCCGGTGAGGTCGGAGGTGTCGACCTTCTGAGGCTCGACGGGCTCGGTCTCCACGCTGGGGTCCATCGGGACGCCGATCCGCTGCCCGGCCTCACGGCCGCCCTTCGGCTTCCAGACCTTGAGGAAGAGCATCGCCAGGCCGACCGTGATGATGGCGGCGAAGACCTCGGTGAGGTTGAACAGTGCGGTCGAGGCGACGACCCACTTGGTGGCCCCGAAGACGATGCCGCAGAACAGGCCGAACGGCCACACCTCCTTGACGCCCTTGGCGCCGTCCATGATGGCCAGCATCAGGAAGGGCACCACCAGGCCCAGCAGCGCGCAGATCCGGGCGGAGACGGGGGCGACGTCGCCCACATCGAGCCCGGCGGTCGCGGCCGCCTGGATCACCGGCAGCCCGACAGCGCCGAAGGCGACCGGGACGGTGTTGGCGACCAGGGCGGTGACGGCGCCGCGCAGCTTGCCGAAGCCGATGCCGATCAGCATGGCGGCGGCGATCGCCACCGGCGCGCCGAATCCGGCGAGAGCCTCCAGCAGACCGCCGAAGCAGAACGCGATGAGGATGCCGAGCACCCGCGGATCGTCACTGATGAGGAAGAAGGTCTTGCGCAGGTCGTCGAAGCGCCCGGAGACCACGGTCAGCTGGTACATCCAGATCGCGGCGACCAGGATCGCGACGATCGGCAGGATTCCGTAGAGGAATCCTTCGGCGCTGCTGGAGAAGGCCATGCCGAACGGCATCTTGAAGGCTGTGATGGCGACCACCAGGGCCACCGCCCAGGAGAAGATGCCGGCCCAGTGGGCCTTCCACTTCAGCGCGCCCAGCGTGATGAGCATGGCCAGCACGGGCAGGAAGGCGACCAGTGCGGACAGCCACTGGTGACCCAAGGGGTTGGTATCTGGCCTGAAGGCCTCGAGTAGAACCATCGAAACTCCATCGTTCCGCCGTGTGTGCAGGGATCGTATGCGGCGGTACCCCTGCTCCCGGCGCGAGAGCATTGGTCCTACCAGAGCACTACGGTACGTCGTAGCCGCCGAGCGCGTCAAGAACTTCGTGCAGGCCGAAGTGGCCCGGGTGAACCTTCGTTCATGAATGCACCTGTTGCACCGCGGAATTACTGGCTCCGCGGCATTTACGCGCCGTTACGGGTTCACAATTCAACGGTGCTGAAATTGACCTGAGGGACGACGTCGCCGTTGCCCGGGCCGCCGAGGGAGTCGATAACCTGTGAACATTCCGACGCCGGATCGGCCACCGGGGCCACAATGGGCTGTACGACCGCCGGTTGCGGCCGCGGTCCCCGGGCCGCCCGCTCCGGCACGACCCGAGGCAGGCAGAGATGACGCACGCGGAGCGCGACCACGACAGCACGCGGAGCGCGGCGGAGGAGGACGGCTCGCAGACCGGCAGGCCGGCGAGCGGTGAGGAGGCCGCCGATCCGCGCAACCGCGCCACCGACTTCAAGGAGGGGCCGGAGACGGAACAGGAGGGCGACCGGATCCGCGCCTCCCGCGGATTCGACGTCGCGCTGAGCCACATCGACTCCCAGATCCTCGCCGGCGTCTACGCCAACGGCACCAGGCTGCCGGCCGAGCGGGACCTCGCCGCCGAACTGGGAGTCAGCCGCGGCGCGGTGAGGGAGGCGATCCGCGTCCTCCAGGCCCAGGGAATCCTCGTCTCGGGCACCGGGCGGGGCAACGGCACCCGCGTCCAGGCCCGCCCCAGCAACGCGATCGGTCGAATCCTGCGCCTCCAGCTCGCCCTCGACGTCGTCTCCTTCGCCGATCTCACCGAGACCCGGGTGGCTCTGGAGCGGGCTGCCTGCGCCGCGGCCGCCAGACGCCGGGAGCCCGAGCCGCTGGCCAGGGCCGCCGAGCTGCTGGAGCAGATGCGTCACGTGGAGAGCCCCGACCCCTTCAACGAACTCGACACGGCCTTCCACGTCGCCCTGGCGGAGGCCGGGGACAACACCCTCATGAGCAACCTGACGGTGGCGATCCGCAAGTCGGTGGGGACCCCCATCAGCTCCGCGGAGCACGCCCTGACCAGCTGGCCCGCGCTGCGGGAGATGCTGGTCTCCCAGCACGACGAGATGCTGAAGGCCATCGCTGCCGGGGACGGCGAACGGGCAGCCCAGGTGAGCGAGGAGCACATCCGGGTCGCCTACCAGAAACTCCTCTACGGCATGAACTGACGGCCCCCGCCGTTATCCCGCCGTCCCCTCCCCCTGTCCCACGACCCGACCCCCATCCCCACTTCGTC
>OMJG01001422.1_pt1 | contig 13842 bp, 7 predicted proteins | sample 1646431 | NCBI WGS metagenome assembly OMJG01 (sample SAMN03771674, study PRJEB25209) | food metagenome | isolation source: Cotija cheese | place: Mexico:Jalisco,Michoacan | collected 2011-12-12
ACCGATATCACTAGGAGTTAAACGAATCGTGACTATTGACATCTCTAACCACCGCTTGGTGAACCGACTAGAGACCGAGAACTTTGCCTTGAGCTTTTCCGGGCAGGGCTTTAGCTGGTTGCCAACGTTGCGCAACGTTATCGCCGGTGGCAATGGTGCCCAGGTGACGTCCGCGGTGGATGGAGCCAAGAAGCTGTTGGGGCCAGTCGCTGATGAACTGGCAGCTGCTCTTCCACACGGTTTTGATCCAATGTCATGGGCTGCAAACGCTGAGGATCCAGCGTGGGATCTGTCTGATTCTTCTATCTCTACCCCGGGTATCGTTGTGGCGCAGTATGGCCTGTTGGGGTCGTTGAAGACCCAGGGCTTGGATGTTGCTGCTGCCGTGGCGCACATTGGCCACTCCCAGGGTGCTTTGGCTACTTATATCTCTTCCGAGCGCGCACAGGCAGCGGAAGTTATTGCGCTGGCACAGCTGATTGGCGTTGCTATTTCTAAGACCGCGCGCGCCACTGGTCTTATCCGCACCGCAGCGGGTTCGCCGATGGTGTCCATCGCGGGTGTTAGCCGTGAGCAGCTGGATAAGGTCATTGCCAAGACTGGCGTGGGCAGCGTTGTTGGTCTGCAAAATAGCCGCAACACCTTCGTCATCGTGGGTACTCCGGAAGATAACAATAAGGTTGTTGAGGTTCTGGAGAAGCTGGCGGAGAAAGACGCCAAGACTATTGAGAACAAGGAGCGCGGCGGTAAGCCTTTCGCGCCGCGCATCAATGCTTTGGCTGTGCAGTCGGGCTACCATCACCCAGCCATGCAGGCAGCAGTGGAGATGGTCACCGCGTGGGCGCAGCAGATTGGGCTGGATGAGTCGCTCGCACACGATGGTGCGCAGGCTGTTTTGACCTCCATCGTGGATTGGCCGCAGGAGGTGCGGCAGGCGGTCAATGCCGGCGCGCAGTGGGTTTTGGAATGCGGCCCAGGCAAGGGCATGGCGGCGCTGACCAAGACCGTTGTGGCAGGCCAGGGCATCGGCGTGCAGGTTGTCTCCACGGATGAAGGCCAAGCAGAGCTTTTCGATGCCGGCCAGGCCCCGCAACTTCCATTGAACTTCGCGCAGTTTGCACCAAAGACTTTTGAAGATAATGGCGTTACCCGTTTGTCCACCCGTTTTACTGAGCGCACTGGCTATTCCCCAGTAATCCTGGCGGGCATGACCCCATCGACTGTAGATCCAGCGATTGTGGCAGCAGCAGCGAATGCGGGTTTCTGGGCAGAACTCGCCGGCGGTGGACAGGTCACCGAAGCCATTTTGAATGATTCCTTAGAGCGCCTGGAAGACATGCTGAACCCGGGCATCAACGCCCAGTTCAATGCCATGTACCTGTCGCCAAAGCAGTGGCGTACCCAGATTGAAGGACGTCGTCTTATCCCACGCGCGCGTGCCAATGGTGCTTCCATCAATGGTGTGGTGTGCTCCGCGGGTATCCCGCCACATGAGGAAGCTTTGGCGCTGGTACGCCAGCTGCACGAAGACAATATTCCGTGGGTAGCGTTCAAGCCGGGTGCGGTTCGTCAGGTCAAGAAGATCCTGGACATCGCGGATGATCTGCCAGAGTCCACCATCATCATGCAGGTTGAGGGCGGCAAGGCAGGCGGTCACCACTCGTGGGAAGACCTTGATGACCTGCTGATTGAGACCTACGCAGATATTCGTGAACGCGATAATGTGGTGCTCATGGCCGCTGGCGGTATCGGCGCTCCCGAGCGCGGCGCGCAGTACCTGACCGGTGAGTGGTCCAAGGTTTATGGACTGCCAGCTATGCCTGTCGATGCCATCATGATCGGCACCGCTGCTATGGCAACCCTGGAATCCACGGCTTCTGAATCTGTGAAGCAGGCGCTGGTTTCTACCCAGGGTCTAGAAGATATCCCTGGTGGCGGCTGGGTTCCAGCCGGTGGCGCACGCGACGGCATTGCTTCGGGTCGCTCCCAGCTGGGCGCGGATATCCACGAGATTGATAACACCTTCGCCAAGGCAGGTCGTCTGCTAGATGAGGTTGCGGGTGACGCAGAGGCGGTGGCCGCACGACGTGAGGAAATCATCGCGGCGATTGCTGGTACCGCCAAGCCATACTTCGGTGACCTGGAGTCGATGACCTATGCCGAGTGGCTGTCTCGTTACCTTGAGGTCTCTTACATGGGCTCCTGGGTGGATGCGTCCTGGGCACGTCGCTTTGAGCAGATGATTGCGCGCACCGAAGCGCGTTTGACTGAGGTTGACCACGGCGAGTTCGAAGCACAGGTGGTTGTTGATGCTGCCAAGCCAGAGCGCGGTATTACAGACCTGGTTGCGGCATACCCAGCTGCAGAAAAGCACACCGTTATTGCATCTGATGTTGCGTGGTTTATTGATCTCTTGCGCGGCAAGGGCAAGCCACCAGCATTCGTCCCAGTCATCGACTCTGATGTTCGCCGTTGGTGGCGCCAGGACTCGTTGTGGCAAGCGCACGATGAGCGCTACACCGCTGAACAGGTGGGCATCATCCCAGGTACCACCGCTGTAGCGGGCATTACCAAGGCAAACGAGCCAGTAGCTGAGCTCCTGGCACGCTTTGAATCCGCAGCCGTTAACGTCGTGCTGGCATCTGAGAACGCTGAGGACGCAGAGCCAGCCAACATCGCCGGCACAGCACTTGAGCGCGTTTTGGCCGCGAAGTCCGTGGAGTGGGCAGGACGCCAGCGTCCGAACCCAGTTGCTCAGGTTTCTGAGTCCTGGACTCTGGACGCCGATGGTACCTCGGCACGCGCGGCAGGTGCCGAGCTTGTCACCATCGATGCCGAAACCGTCGAGCTCACCGTCGCTTTGACCGGATCCGTTGCCGGTGCACAGCTAACCCTTCGCATCACCGTGCCAGTAGATGCACCACTGTCTTCCACCCCAATCATCACCGCGGAAGCTGCCGAAGAATCCATGGCTGCCCTCGCCGGTGTTGCAGCGGGAGGCACCCTGCCAGAGGTCACCGATGGCAAGGCCATCTGGAAGAGTTCCCTGAACCCAGCTGCCCTGGCTGATTATGCCGGTGCGACCACCGGTTATATTCCAAGCGCGGATGCCAACTCCGCTATTGCACCAGACGTTATCGTCGGCCGCGCCTGGCCAGCAGTATTCGCCGTCATCGCGAACGCTGTTGTTCCTGGCACCGATTCCGCACGCGTGGTCGAAGGCCTGCTGAACCTGGTACACCTTGAGCACAACCTGCGCCTGCACCAGGCACTGCCAACTGAGGCCGTAGAGCTGACTGTCACCGCCACCGGCGGCGAAGTCCGCGATACCCAGGTTGGTCGTGTTGTTGAGGTCACCGTATCGATCGACATTGACGGCGCAGCTGAGCTCAAAGATGCGCAGCTAGCAACCCTGCAGGAGCGTTTCGCGATTGTCGGACGCACCGGCGAGCAGGACCTGGAACCGGTCAACTCCACCGAGCACATCACCGATACCCCGGCTTCCTTCCGCCACCAGATGACCGTGACCGCGCCGGCATCCATGCACCCATTCGCAGTGGTCACCGGGGACCGCAACCCAATCCACGTCTCCGGCGCCGCCGCGCGCCTGGCTGGCCTGGACAACGGCGTTATCGTCCACGGCATGTGGACTTCCGCGATTGCGCAGCTTGTAGCCGGCTTCGATGGCGTTGCCGTTGCTGAATGGTCCGCGAATATGCTCAGCCCCGTACTGCCCGGCGCGAAGGTCGACTTCATCGTCGAGCGCACCGGCATCGATTCCCGCCCAGGCGCCGGCGAAGTTCGCACTGTTACTGCCAGTGTGGATGGCGACGTTGTCTTGCAGGCAACCGCCACCATGGCCGCACCACGTACCTTCTACGGTTTCCCTGGCCAGGGCATTCAGACCCCAGGCATGGGCATGGATTCTTATGCATCCTCGGCCGCCGCGCGTGACGTGTGGGAGCGTGCCGATGCCCACACCCGTTCCAAGCTTGGTTTCTCCATCCTGGAAATCGTGCGTAACAACCCCGACCGTGTCGTGGTTGACGGTGAGGAATTCACCCACCCGGATGGTGCTCTGTTCCTGACCCAGTTCACCCAGGTCGCCATGGCAACTTTGGGCTGTGCGCAGATTGCTGAGTTGGCTGAGGCCGGCGTGAAGTCGCAGGATACTTTCTTCGCAGGCCACTCCGTGGGTGAGTACAACGCCCTAGCTGCCTACGCGCAGGTTCTGTCACTCGAAGCCGTGGTAGAAATCGTCTACGCCCGTGGTCTGACCATGCACCGCCTGGTCGACCGCGATGCCCACGGCAACTCCAACTACGGCCTGGCGGCACTTCGTCCGAACAAGATCGGTATTCGTGCCGACGATGTCTTCGGCTACGTTGCCAAGGTATCTGAAGCCAGCGGCGAATTCCTCGAAATCGTCAACTACAACATTGCCGGTGTGCAGTACGCCGTCGCCGGTACCCGCGCAGGTCTCGCTGCATTGGCTGCCGATGCCTCCTCCCGCGCGCCGGGCCAGCGTGCCTTCATCATGATTCCGGGCATTGACGTGCCATTCCACTCCTCGCATCTGTTGGGCGGTGTGGACAACTTCCGCACGCACCTGGATTCACTGATTCCGCAGCAGGTTGACCTGGATATCCTGCGTGGCCGCTACATCCCGAACCTGGTGGCTCGTCCATTCGAGCTCACCCGCGAGTTCGTTGAAGCCATGGCGGAGGTCGTCGATTCCACCTACGTCAACGATATCCTCGCTGACTTCGACAAGGCCTCGGAAAACCCAGTTAATCTGGGCCGCACCTTGCTCATTGAGCTGCTCGCATGGCAATTCGCATCACCAGTTCGTTGGATTGAAACCCAGGACTTGCTGCTCTCCGATACCACTGAGACCGCCGGCGCTGGCACGCCTGGTTTGGGCGTGGAGCGCTTCGTCGAAATCGGCGTTGGTTCTTCCCCAACCCTGGCGAACATGCTGGGCCAGACCTTGCGCTTGCCGCAGTATGCCGGCAACCCAATTGAGGTGCTCAACGTTGAGCGCGACCGCGCGACCGTATTCGCCGAAGACGCCATTGTGCGCCCACAACCCGAAACCTCCAATGAAGTCGTCGAAGAAGCAGCTACCGCTACCGCGCAGGAAGTTGCCGCAGCAAACGCCGCACCAGCTGCTGCAGCACCCGCTCCAGTTGCGGCAGCGCCTGCTGCAACTGCTCCAGCGGGCGGCGGAAGCACCCCGGATGACAAGGCCTTTAGTGCAGCCGATGCCACTGAGATGCTCATCGCTATCTGGACCAAGGTACGTCCAGACCAGATGGGTGCAGCAGATACCATCGAGCTGCTCGTCGAGGGAGTGTCTTCTCGCCGTAACCAGCTGCTTTTGGACCTCGGTGTGGAATTCGGCCTCGGTGCCATCGAAGGTGCAGCAGATGCCGAAATTGCTGCCCTAAAGGACCAGGTCGCTGGCATGGCGAAGGGCTACAAGGCATTTGGCCCAGTCCTGTCCGTGCAGGTTTCTGATTCCCTGCGTCGTATTACCGGCCCAGCTGGTAAGAAGCCTGCTTATATTGCGCAGCGCGTAACCGAGACCTGGGGTCTTGGTACAGGTTGGGTCGACCGCGTGACCGCTGAACTCGTGCTCGGTGCGCGTGAGGGCGCATCGATTCGCGGCGGCGACTTGGCGCTGCTGTCACCTGCAAACCCAGGCTCCACTGCTGAGCTCGACGCACTGATTGATGCTGCTGTCGATTCCGCCGGTGCGAAGGTCGGCATTGTCATCTCGAAGCCATCGGCAGGCGGTGGCGCAGGTGTCGGGGTAGTGGACTCTGCTGCTTTGGATGCCTACTCGGAGAAGATGAACTCCGCGCTGGCAAACACCGCTCGCACCCTGCTTGCCCAGTTGGGACAGCAGGCACCGGTCACCGAATTTGCCGAGGCCGATGACAACCAGGCGATTGTTGACCTGGTAGCTGCCGAGCTCGGCGCGGACTGGCCACGCCTGGTCGCCCCAAGCTTTGATGCGGACAAGACCGTGCAGCTTGATGACCGTTGGGCTTCTGCGCGTGAAGACCTCGTGCGTTTGGCTCACGGCGAGCTGGATTCTCTCGACATCACCGCCGCCGGTGAAGAAGCAGCCGCCATGGCGGAATATCTGGGCTTGGAGGCACAGGCAGCACAGGCACGCGTTGCAGCTTCCACCTTGGAACACGACGGCGAAGTAGCTGTTGTCACCGGTGGCTCCCCAGGTTCCATCGCCTCGGAAGTTGTGGCGAACCTGCTGCGCGAAGGCGCAACAGTTATTGCCACCACCTCGCGTCTAGGCCATGACCGCCTGGAGTTCTACAAGAACCTCTACCGTACTTCCGCGCGCGGCAACGCCCAGCTGTGGGTGGTTCCAGCGAACCTGAACTCTTTCGCTGACCTGGATGCAGTCATTGACTGGATTGGAAATGAGCAAACCGCTACCGTTGGTGGTTCGTCCAAGCTGGTCAAGCCGGCTATGGTTCCAAACCTGCTCTTCCCATTTGCGGCACCTCGCGTGCAGGGTACCCTGGCTGATGCTGGCGCACCAGCAGAAGCACAGATGCGCCTTTTGCTGTGGAGCGTTGAGAAACTTATCGCGGGACTTAGCCAGCTCGGCACCGGAACGCACGTGGGCCAGCGCTTGCACGTTGTTCTTCCGGGCAGCCCGAACCGCGGCCGCTTCGGTGGCGACGGCGCCTACGGCGAATCCAAGGCGGCACTCGACGCCCTGGTAACCCGCTGGCACGCTGAGCCAGTCTGGGGCGATCGCACTTCGATTGTTCACGCACACATCGGTTGGGTCCGCGGTACTGGCCTTATGGGTGGTAACGACCCATTGGTTGACGCAGTCGAAGCCAAGGGTGTTCGCACCTACTCCAATGAAGAGATGGCGCAGAAATTAGTTGGCGAGGGGGCATCGGTAAGCAAGCGCGAAGAAGCTCGCACCGCACCTGTGACCTTGGACTTTACTGGCGGCCTGGGCCAGGCTGACATCAACCTGCCTGAGCTCGCACGTTCTTTGGCTGCACAACCTGTAGCCGAAGAAGCTACTGAGGCTCCAGTCTTGCGCGCACTGCCGAATATCCGTGAGCGCATTGCGTGGACTACCCCAGACTTTGCTGGTGTGAACCAGAAACTTGATGACATGGTGGTCATTGTTGGTGCCGGCGAAATCGGCCCAGTGGGTTCCTCCCGCACCCGCTTTGAAGTGGAAATGACCGGCGATTTGAGCGCTGCTGGTGTGATCGAACTGGCATGGACCACCGGTCTGATTGCCTGGGACGATGCTGCCGGCGCGTGGTTTGATGCCGACGGCGAGGAAATCGCTGAAGAAGACATCTACTCCCGTTTCCACGACGAGGTCTTGGCGAATGTTGGCGTGCGCAAATACCACGATGACTACGGCCCGAACATGCCAATGGTGGACAACCTCGCACCTGAGCTGACCACCATCTACCTTGAGCGCGACATGACCTTTGCCGTGCAGGATGAAGAGACCGCACGTACTTTTGTTGCCGATGTGGAAGGCGCGACCGCGCACTTCGACGGTGAGGAATGGCAGGTCACCCGTCCAGCTGGTTCTGAGGTCCGTGTGCCACGTCGCGTTGCCATGACTCGCTTTGTCGGCGGTCAGGTACCGCAGGGCTTCAACCCTGGCGTCTACGGCATCCCGGCCGACATGATTGACAACCTCGACCGCGTAGCCTTGTGGAACCTGGTCTGTACTGTCGATGCCTTCTTGGCAGCCGGCTTTAGCCCAGCTGAACTACTCAGCCATGTGCACCCAGCGCGCGTGAGCTCCACGCAGGGCACCGGCATGGGCGGCATGCAGTCCATGCGCTCGCTGTATTTGGATAAGCTGCTGGCGCAGCCTCGTCCAAACGACATTTTGCAAGAAGCACTGCCAAACGTTGTGGCAGCGCACGTCATGCAGTCCTATGTCGGCGGCTACGGCCAGATGGTGCACCCAGTTGCTGCGTGTGCAACCGCTGCTGTCTCCGTGGAAGAGGGAATGGACAAGCTGCGTCTGCGCAAGACAGACTTCGTGGTTGCCGGCGGTATTGATGACCTGTCCATTGAGGGCATCACCGGTTTCGGCGATATGGCCGCAACAGCTGATTCTTCCGAAATGGAAGACAAGGGCATTGACCACAAGTACTTCTCCCGCGCGAACGACCGCCGCCGTGGTGGCTTCATAGAATCCGAAGGTGGCGGCACCATCTTGCTGGCGCGCGGTAGCCTCGCTGCGGAACTCGGCTTGCCGGTGCTTGGCGTCGTGGGCTTCGCGGAGTCCTTTGCTGATGGTGCGCACACCTCCATCCCGGCTCCTGGCCTGGGTGCGTTGTCCGCTGCCCGTGGTGGCGCGGATTCCCGCCTGGCACAAGGTCTGGATGAGCTCGGCGTGGGTGTTAATGAAATCGCTGTGATTTCTAAGCATGACACTTCCACCAACGCCAATGACCCGAACGAGTCTGACCTGCATGAGCGTATTGCTGCCTCCATGGGCCGCGATAAGGGCAACCCGCTGTTCATCATCTCGCAGAAGACTCTGACCGGTCACGCCAAGGGCGGTGCTGCCGCATTCCAGCTGGTTGGCCTGACCCAGGTGCTGCGCAATGGTGTGCTGCCTCCAAACCGCTCCTTGGACTGTGTGGATCCGGTTCTGCGACGTCATTCGCACCTGACCTGGCTGCGCGAGCAGCTGGATCTACGCGCGACTCCGCCAAAGGCTGGTCTGGTGACTTCCCTGGGCTTTGGTCACGTTTCCGCGTTGGTTGCTGTGGTTCACCCGGGTGCGTTCTTGCAGGCACTGCGCGCTGAGCGTGGTGAGCAAGCAGCTAAGCAGTGGCAGGAAGCAACCTCTGCCCGTGAGGCAGCAGGTTTGCAGCGTCTGACTTCTGCCATCTCCGGTGGTGCTGCGCTGTACGAGCGTCCCGTTGACCGCAACCTTGGCGGTTCCGGTGACGCGGTGAAGGAACGCGAAGCCGCAATCCTTCTGGACCACGATGCACGCCTGCGCGGCAACCTGCTAGAACCAGGCGCGGACAGCAAGTAGGGACTCTATCGATGGCGAAACGTGAAGCAATGACCGTGGGAGTGGACTTGGTCCACATCCCCGGCTTTGCCGAGCAACTAGCGCGGCCTGGCTCCACCTTTGACCAAGTATTCTCACCGCTGGAACGCCGTCATGCCCAGCAGCGCCGCGACGTGTCCGGTGTGATGTCGAATACTAGCCTTGCGGGTTCACGCACTGAGCACCTTGCCGGCCGATGGGCTGCCAAGGAAGCCTTTATCAAAGCCTGGTCACAAGCCATCTTCGGCAAACCGCCCGTGATTGAACCGGACCTGGTGAACTTTGCTGAGATTGAAGTCTTGTCTGATCGCTGGGGCAGAATAGCGCTGCAGCTCAAAGGCGAAGTAGCTGCGAAACTTCAAGAATCCATCGGCGAGGTAGAGCTGAGCCTGACCATCAGCCACGACGGTGACTACGCCACCGCGCAGTGCCTGATGCGCTACCAACTACCGGAATAGACGTCCGAAATAGCCGCTGCAGGTACACAATAACGCCGCATGATGAGCACTGTAAAAGTGCAAATCATGCGGCGTTGTTTCGGCTTATTCCAACCCGCCCGTGAGGTGCTCGACCGGAAGGTGTGCGCCCTGGGCGACGCTGAACAAGTATGCAATCAACATGCGCTTGATTTCTGCAATCACAGCATCAATGGACTCTGGATCATCACTGCGGATGGCGTAGTTCAGTAAAGACACCACCGTGTGGACTAAGAAACCAGCCAACTCCATGCGCTGTTCCTCAGACATGCCTTGGGCCAAAGGCCGCAAGATTTCTGACAGCGGCTCCAACATTTCCCGCTCAGTGGCCGCGGCCGTATAACGGGTTGCTGGCGTGGACTGGACAGCATGCCACACGGCGCGACGCGACGGATCTTCCCGCCACATACGCGCTAGGTGGTCAATAAACTCATCCAACAAATCCGGCCACTGGAGTGCTGGAACTTGCTGGGAGAACTTATTGAGTTCTTCAACGTTGGCTGCTGTATCTTCCCGGTCTAGCTCGCAAATCAGAACATATTTATTGGCGAAGAACTGATACAACGTACCAATTGGAACTTCAGCGCGGCGCGATACTTCATCAAAAGTAAAGGACTCAAAGCCAAGGTCCACCAGTACGTCACGAGCCGCCTTCAAAATGCGCTCAAAGCGCAGCCGACTACGCGCCTGTGCGGGGCGCCGCCGGGGTACAAGCAACTCTGGGTTCTTATCGGTCATCTGTGAAAAATGCAGACTCTTCTTAGTCTCGGTGGAAAGAGAAACTCTTAATCGAGTTCCTTGATGATACGGGCAACGTGGCCGGTGGCCTTCACGTTGTACTTAGCAACGCTGACCTTGCCGTCTGGTTCAACCACGAAGGTGGAGCGGATAACGCCCTGAACCTTCTTGCCGTAGTTATTCTTCTCACCGAACGCGCCATAAGCGGTCAGCGTTTCCTTCTCCGGGTCAGAAAGGAGAGGGAAGTTGAGGTCATGGTCCTCACGGAACTTCGCCAAAGCCTCTGGCTTATCCGGGGAGATACCAAGAACTACAACCTCAGAATCATTGAGCTGCTCCATCGCATCACGGAAGTCACAGGCTTCAGTGGTGCAACCTGGGGTGTTTGCGCGTGGGTAGAAGTAAACTACAACGCGCTTTCCTGCGTAATCTGACAAGGAGACAGTGTTTCCTGCGTCATCTTTCAAAGAGAATGCGGGTGCGGTGTCTCCAACTTCTAATCTGTTCTGCTCAGTCATGCCTTTTACTCTATCGTAAAGTAAGTCGCGCTAGACTAGGTGCGAACCTTATATCCAATGTAACTTTTCAGGAGACTATTAACGTGGCACGCAATATTGATGACATTCAGCGAGACATCGAGCGCACCCGTCGCCAGCTCGCAAGCACTTTGGATGAGCTCGCAGATCGCTCCAAGCCAGAGAACTTGGCCAATGATGCCAAGGCAGCTGCAACTGAAAAGCTTTCACAGCAAAATGTTCAGATTGCCCTGGCGTCTGTCGCCGCACTCGTTGTTGGTGCGATTGCGTTTAGCGTTGTGCGCTCCCGTCGTCGCAGCAACGACCTCAAGGAAGTACAGCGTCTGCTGTCCCAGCGCTAAAACTGCGCGCTAGTTTTCCTTAGCGTTAGATTTTCAACTTTATAAATTCCGGGTCCCACACCCACGTGGGTGCCCGGAATTTGGCGATCTTAGATTGAGGCTTTAGATTCAAGCGCTGAGTTTTAGTCCGTACACAATGACGATTAGCTAGGCTGGTGCAGGTGCAAACACCTATTCCTTTTTATCTTGATGAAATCTTGGAGAAAGTTCGCTACCAAGACGGCGGCGCAGTCGCGGATTACATTCCGCAACTAGCAGCCGCCAACCCGTCCTATCTTGGTGCTGCTCTGTGCACTACCACGGGCCACCTTTATAGCGCTGGTGATGATGAGGAAGAATTCACCATGCAGTCCATTTCCAAGCCTTTCGTGTATGCCTTGGCGTTGCAGGAACTGGGTTTGGACGAGGTCCGCTCCGTAGTGGGCATGGAACCATCCGGTGAAGCCTTTAATGAGCTTTCGCTCAACCGCGATGACCACCGCCCGGTCAATCCGATGATTAATGCTGGTGCGATGACGGTGACGCAGCTGATTAACGGCGTGGACTCCGGTGTTGATGAGCGCGTTGAGCGTATCCGTCAGTACATGTCACGGTTGGCTGGCCGTGAGTTGTTTGTTGATGAAGACACTTGCGATTCTGAGCTTGACCACGCGGAACGTAACTTGTCCCTGGCGCACATGCTGCGCAATTACGACATCATCCAAGACGACGCCCATGATGCCGTGTTGACCTATACCCGGCAGTGCTCCATCAAGGTCAACGTCAAAGACCTTGCGGTTATCTCCGCGACCTTGGCTAATGGTGGTCTGCAGCCTGTCACCGGTGAACGAATCCTTGACGCGGATGTCTGCCGCCTGACCCAGGCCGTGATGAGCTCAGCTGGCATGTATGACGGTGCTGGCCGATGGATGGCGGAAGTGGGCATTCCTGCTAAATCTGGTGTATCCGGTGGTTTGCTTGGAACTCTTCCTGGCCAACTGGGTATTGCGACGTTCTCCCCACGCCTAAACGCCGAAGGTAACTCCGTGCGTGGTGTGGAGGCATTCAAACGTCTGAGCCGCGAGATGGGTCTGCACTTGATGTCCACTGACCAGCGCTACGGCATCGCCCCAATCCGTGAAGTTGAAACCATCGACGACACCGCGATTGTGCGCCTGCAGGGTGTCATGAACTTCTCCGCCGCGGAGTCCATCCTCTTCCGCTTGGAGGACTACGAAATCACCGCCGAGCAAGTTCTCCTCGACTTCAGTCAAGTCACCTCCGTCAACCGCATTGCTCGCGTCATGCTCAAAGAAGGCCTGCGCCGCATGCGCGATGCAGGTTTCCAGATTGGTGTGATTGATCCAGATGAACTGGTTAAGGACCGCACCATGCGCGACGGCACACAAGTGCGCCGCGACGACACCGAGGACTACATGATTGACGGGGAAGAGTTCTGGTAATTCTTAGGTAGTTGTATTCCAGCGGTCAATCAGTCACAAGAAAGGTCACAATGCCTCGGTATCTAGAGATTGCGGAGATTATTCGCGGTGAGATTGATGCTGGTACGTGGGGCTTGGGGGAGTACTTGCCGCCGGAGTCGAAGCTGGCGCAGCGCTTTGAGGTAGCACCAGGAACGGTGCGTCAGGCGCTGAAAGAACTTGTTGCTGAGGGCACATTAAGTGCGCGGCGCGGAGCTAAGAAGATTGTTATGAGAGAGCCCCGGCAGACGAAAGATGTGCCGGAGTTTCGCAGCTTTGCACAGTGGGCTTTGAGCGAAAAACGTAAGCCTTCTGGTCTCGTGATTGAGTCTGAATGGGTGGAGGCATCTGAGGTGGACCTGCGAAAGCTGAATCTTAGCCGCGGAGAGAAAGTATTTCGGGTACTGCGCCTGCGTACCATAGATGACCAGCCAGTAATGGTGGAGCGTACGCACTACCCGCCAGCAGTTGGGGTGCAGGTAGAAACATTGCCTGCCGATGCAACCTCAGTGACCAATGAGCTGAAAGTACGTTTTGGCATTGAGTTCGTGGCCGCAGAGAACTCCTTCACTACTGCAGCTGCAGGCGATGTTGACCAGCGCCTACTGAAAGTCGCCGAAGGGTATCCATTGCTGTGCCATCTGCGGACATCGCGTGACCGCTTCGGAACGCCGCTGGAATGGTCAGAGGATAGGTACCGGGCAGGGGTTGTTGCGCTTTCTGTTCCTACGGTTCAAGGAGATAACCTCTTGAACTGGGACAGGGTGGATAACCTCGACTGGATGAATTAGCTAGAAGAGTTGACTCGCTGAGTAAATGAAATAGGGAGAGGGGGAAAGGTGCGAGGCAGACTGGGCGTCGCACCTTTCATTATGCGCATTGCATGTTGGGGTTGATTTGTTTGCTGGTGAGAGCTGTTTCCAATCATTTCGCCGAGATTCATCAGGTGTGTTTGCAGGGTTCACCGAATGTTCACTAATGAGTGTTTCTATATAAAAGTAAGAAAGTTCACTAGTGAGGTTTTGGGAATTGCATAGAGTTCCCAACCGGATTGGAAAATGATGAAAACCCTACGACGTCTAATTGCTCTCCCAATTGCTCTAACTTCCGCACTCGCATTGGCTGCTTGTGGCGCTGAAGGTCAAGTCCGCGCGAGTGGTGTTTCTGCCTTTCGTTGAAACAAGCAGTGTGATG
>OMJG01001423.1_pt1 | contig 13839 bp, 12 predicted proteins | sample 1646431 | NCBI WGS metagenome assembly OMJG01 (sample SAMN03771674, study PRJEB25209) | food metagenome | isolation source: Cotija cheese | place: Mexico:Jalisco,Michoacan | collected 2011-12-12
ATTGGAATTCTAACTATGAGTATTGCTCAACAAGATGCACAAGCTGAAGAACAAAATAGTGTATCTACTCAAAATACTCACAACTATACGGGTATTGAAAATGATGTTTATTATACAATAGATAGTAAAGGGAATTATCATCACACATTAGATGGCAATTGGAATCAATCTATGTTTGATCATAAAGAATATAAATCGTATGAAGTAGATCAAAATGGTGTTACGCATTATTACTATTTTGAAAAAGATGATAATGATTATTCACCATCTCAATCAAATCAATCAATTAAGGATAAAGGTTATCAAGTAAATGATGGAGAAGAGAATCAAATATCTGAAACAAATAAAGAAACGATAGCAAATGATAATCAAACAGCTAAGCATAATGAAACAGGAAGTAATGGACATGTAGCGACTTCTAATGAAACAAATGATAATCAAGAAACAGCTCAATATAACAATACGGCTTCTAAAGAACAATCTACTCATAACAACGATGCAACAAGCACTAAGGAAGCCAAAGGTAATGCAGAAGCTTCATCAAATTGGCTTACTAAAAATAAAAAGTTACAAGAATATGGTCAATATCACGGCGGTGGTGCACATTACGGTGTAGATTATGCTATGGAAGAAAATACCCCTGTATACGCTTTAGCAGATGGAACTGTGATTCAAAGTGGTTGGAGTAACTACGGTGGTGGTAACCAAGTAACAATAAAAGAGAAAAATAGTGATTATTATCAATGGTACATGCATATGAATAAATTAAATGTAAATAGAGGTGACGAAGTGAAAGCAGGTCAACAAATTGGACAATCAGGTAATACTGGTAATTCAACAGCACCACATTTACATTTCCAACGTATGCAAGGTGGCGTAGGTAATGAATATTCAGTTAATCCAGATTCTTATATCAACAACAATCAATAATTTTATCAGAAAAAATCACGTCTTATTATAGGCGTGATTTTTTTATTTGAACTTAAGAAGTAGATATGTTTAAATGTAATTATTATAGTTACATTTTAAAAGGAGATGATTCATTGAATTTAGAATTTAATATCGCGGTTCACGTATTAACTTTCTTAAGTAAACATTCATCTGAAAGATTTAGTAGTGTCGAATTGTCATCAAAAGTTTGTGTTAATCCTGTGCAATTAAGAAGAGTTATGAGCAAACTATTAGAAGAAGGTTACATTACAACACAAAAGGGCAAATATGGAGGGTATCGTATAAATGGTAATGTGTTAGATACGCCATTATCCAATTTATTTAAATTATTCGCTTCTAGCCAATCATTTGGCAGAATTTACACAGGTACAAAAGAAAGTGACTGTAAAATTTCAAATGAAATGAGTCGAGTAATGTCAAACTACCATCGAAAAGAATTTGAAATAATAGAAAAATATTATCAAAATATTTCTATTGGAGATATATTAAACGATATATTAATGGAGGGTTACAATGAAAAAGTATGATTTATTAATTTTAGGGTTTGGTAAAGGTGGAAAAACACTAGCAAAAACAGCTTCAGCTCAAGGGAAACAAGTAGCAGTTGTTGAACAATCCAAAAAAATGTATGGTGGTACATGTATCAATATCGGCTGTATTCCATCTAAAACATTAGTGCACGAAGGATTAGAAAGTGGATCGTTCAATCAAGCATTTGAGCGAAAAGAAGAAGTTGTAACGGCTCTTAATAAAAAGAATTATCATAACTTATCAGACGATGAAAATATAACTGTATTAGATTACAAGGCTAGCTTTAAATCCAATACGGAAGTAGACTTATTGGATGAACAAGGCAAAGTTGTAGATACTTTAACAGCAGATGACATTGTGATAAATACTGGTGCAACACCTGTTATTCCTGATATCAAAGGTATTAAAGAATCTAAACATTTATATGATTCTACAGGAATAATGAATTTAAGCGAGCAACCTAAACGATTAGTTATTGTTGGCGGAGGATACATTTCTTTAGAATTCGCATCTATGTTTTCGAACTTTGGTACACAAGTGACTGTATTAGAAGCGAATGATAAATTAATGCCAAGAGAAGATGAAGAAATCGTTTCACATGCGATTAAAGATTTAGAAGATAAAGGTGTAAAATTCGAGTTAGGTGCTCAAACTTCAGAATTTGAAGATAAAGATGGATATACAATCGCTAAAACGAATAAAGGTGATTTTGAAGCAGAAGCGGTATTACTCGCAATTGGTAGAAAGCCAAATACTGACTTAAATTTAGAAAACACTGATATTAAACTAGGTGAACGTGGCGAAATAGAAGTCAATAATCAATTGGAAACAGCTGTCAAACATATCTATGCAATAGGTGATGTAAAAGGTGGCATGCAATTCACTTATATTTCTTTAGATGACTTTAGAATTGTTAAAGACAAATTATTCGGTTCAGGTGCTCGCACTACAGAAAATAGAGGTGCGGTACCTTATACGGTATTTATAGATCCTCCATTATCTCGTGTAGGATTGACTGCTAAAGAAGCAAAAGAACAAGGGTATGAAATTAAAGAAGGTAAACTACCAGTAAGTAATATACCTCGTCACAAAATTAATAATGATCCTAGAGGTCTGTTTAAAGTTGTGATAGACGCAACAACAAATAAAGTACTTGGCGCTACTTTATATGGTTTACAATCCGAGGAAATCATTAATATAGTAAAACTGGCAATTGACCAAAATATTGACTATACAGTTTTACGTGACAATATATATACACATCCTACTATGATAGAATCATTTAATGATTTATTTAATATTTAATTATATATAAATGTAATAAAGGCACATCACATATTGACGAATTGTTCAATAATATAGATGTGCCTTTTTTTATTGAAACGACATTAACTACTCTTCATCCCGATTTTAATACTTGTAATTACGATACAGTCAAACATCTATATAGACATATATCTATATAGATATTAATCTATTTAATATCTAGGAGGTACATATATGTCTTATAAAGAACTCTCAACAATATTAAAAGTGTTATCAGATCCAAGCAGATTGGAAATATTAGACTTACTTTCTTGTGGTGAATTATGTGCTTGTGATTTGTTGGAGCACTTTCAATTCTCACAACCAACACTCAGTCATCATATGAAGTTATTAGTAGATAACGAATTAGTTTATACACGTAAAGATGGTAACAAACATATGTATCAACTTAATCATGTTATTTTAGATGATATCAATCAAAATATAAACATTATTAACACATCTAACCAACGTTGTGTATGTAAAAATATAAAATCAGGTGAATGTTGATGATGACGACTTTAGCAATTGTAATTTTTCTTTTAACTTTAATCTTTGTGATATGGCAACCTAAAGGTTTAGATATTGGTATTACAGCTTTAATTGGGGCGGTCATCTCTATTATTACAGGTGTTGTTAGCTTTTCTGATGTACTAGAGGTAACAGGTATCGTTTGGAATGCCACTTTAACATTTGTAGCTGTTATTCTTATTTCATTAATATTAGACGAGATTGGATTTTTTGAATGGTCTGCAATACATATGGTCAAAGCTTCAAACGGTAACGGCTTAAAAATGTTTGTATATATCATGCTATTAGGATCAATAGTAGCTGCATTTTTCGCAAATGATGGTGCGGCTTTAATCTTAACGCCAATTGTATTAGCGATGGTAAGGAATTTGGGTTTCAGTAAAAAAACGATATTCCCTTTTATTATTGCAAGTGGATTTATTGCTGATACTACATCACTTCCATTAATTGTGAGTAATTTAGTAAATATCGTTTCTGCTGATTACTTCAATATTGGATTTATTGAGTACTTTAGTCGAATGATTATTCCAAATATATTCTCTCTGATCGCTAGCATATTTGTATTATGGCTTTATTTCAGAACATCTATACCAAAAACTTTCGAAAAAAAGAATCTTATGAACCCAAATGATGCAATTAAAGACTTAAAATTATTTAAGATTTCTTGGCTAGTATTAGCAATATTACTTGTAGGCTATCTTGTTAGTGAGTTTATTCAAATCCCTGTATCGATCATTGCTTGTACGATTGCACTTATCTTTGTGATCTTAGCTCGTAATTCTCCTGCAGTTCATACTAAACAAGTGATTAAAGGTGCACCATGGAATATTGTTCTATTTTCTATAGGTATGTACTTAGTTGTATTTGGATTAAAAAACGTTGGCATCACATCAATTTTAGCTGAAGTATTATCTAATATTTCAAGTCATGGATTATTCAGTAGTGTTATGGGCATGGGCTTTATATCAGCATTTTTATCATCCATTATGAATAATATGCCTACTGTCTTAATCGATGCTATAGCGATTGGACAATCTAATGTAGTAGGAACCATTAAAGAAGGTATGGTTTATGCCAATATAATAGGTTCTGATTTAGGACCGAAAATCACTCCGATTGGTTCTTTAGCAACATTATTGTGGCTACATGTGTTAACACAAAAAGGTGTAAAGATTTCGTGGGGAATATATTTTAAAACTGGAATCATTATTACTATTCCGGTACTATTTGTCACACTCTTAGGTTTATATCTCACACTAATTATATTTTAAGAAAAGAGGCTTTAACTATGGATAAGAAAACAATTTATTTTTTATGTACTGGCAACTCTTGTCGTAGCCAAATGGCAGAAGGTTGGGGAAAGAAAATTTTAGGTGACAGTTTTTATGTCTATTCTGCTGGAATTGAAACACATGGTGTTAATCCAAAAGCAGTAGAAGCTATGAAAGAAGTAGGTATTGATATCTCAAATCATACATCAGACTTGATTGATAATGATATCTTAAGACAATCAGATTTAGTCATAACATTATGTAGCAATGCAGATGATAATTGTCCCATCATACCACCTAACGTCAAAAAAGAACACTGGGGCTTTGATGATCCAGCAGGAAAAGAATGGTCAGAATTTCAACGTGTTAGAGATGAAATCGGAAGTAGAATACAAGAATATAAAGAAACGCTCGTATAATGCGAGCGTTTCTTTATATAGTTGATACAGTTGAAATTTTAAAAAATTATAGCATATTGCTGAATTTATAGAGATATATTTCTTAAATATTGAATAGGGTGTAATTCTATGATATATAATACTTGATACACACATAAATAAGTGGAAATTTAAGTTACTTTATAAACCGCATCATTAACTGATAAGCAGAAGCGTATCACAAATGATACGTATCCCCTCTATACATCTCCCAAAAGAGTAAGAATACAACTTTATTATTTACCAATCCAAAAAATAGGAGTAGAATAGTTAAGTTAAACAATTTATTTGAGGATTCAAAATTAGTAGGGAGTAATTATTATGGATTTTTGGTTAACAAGAAAAGGCCGTGTACTAGAAATCATGGTACTTGCCTTTATTACTGTGTTTGGCATTGGTTCTCAGTATTTTTCAAATTTAGCATATAGCCTCAATCAAGGTATACTTCAAACTTCATTTGGTATCGGCTCTCAACATCTTATTATTCCTTCAGTTATAGGCAATTTTGCATTTGCGCTGGGTGTTCCTCTCGGTCATACACTTACTCATAAATTTGGTTTTAAACGCAATTATTTATTCTTCGTTTTTTTATTTTTGATTGGATCTATTATAGGTTTGTTTTCTTTCGATTTAGTTGTTTTATCTATCGCTAAGGCCATTCAAAGTTTTAGTACGGGTGTTTTATTCTTTACTTTATTACCTAAACTGTTTGTCAATTTCCCAAGAAGATACCGTAATGTCTTCTTATTTATGGTCATTGTCGGTTTATTCGGCGCTAACGCTTTAGGCGGTTTATCTGGCAGCTTGTCGCTCGAACTAGATAAATGGCAATGGGTTTTCATTGTTAACATTATCTCTGCAATTTTATGTTTGATTATCGGTTATTTTTTATTAACAAAGGAAGAACATCATGAAACTTCTGACATTCATATTAGTAAACCCATGATGACAACACTTGTCTTAGGTACCTTAGCATTAGTGTTCCCTATGTCGGTCTTAACGCAAAAAGGTTGGAGTTCACTCTGGGTGTGGCCTTTATTGCTGTTAGCGTTACTCTTCATTGTCAACTTTGTTATTTCTAATAAAGCAGCTGAACATCCAGTAGTGCACTTTAAATCATTATTGACTAAGAAACCCCTTGTTGGAGCAGTGATGGCGATTTCTTCCCATCTCACTTTATTAGCTGGAATTGCTGGTATTAATGTATATATTTTACGTATTTTGAAATTACCTTTTTCAATTTCTTTAAGATTTTATATTTACTTTTTCATTGGAGTACTTATTACAGGACTCTTGAAAATGTTCTTCTATAGCGCAGTGGGTGCTGGATTCTTAGGTGCTCTAGGCTCATCAGCACTGTTATATGTCAGTATTCACTGGATTATTTTGGAAAATACGGTCAATATTCCGCTTCTCTATTTCCAAGGTTTCTTATTAGGATTTGGCGCAAGTATGACCTTAGTGAGCGGTGCTATGGCAACTCTGTTAGATGGTGATTTATTAAAGGCCTCTCAACGCTCGCAAACCATGCATACACTACGTAATTATAGTGCGGCTATGTTAGTGCCTATCATTGCTTACATGATGAAAAATAATATCCAGAAAGGAACGCAATCTTTATATGGTGAAAATATTACTAATCCTTTAATCTATATGAAGAAAATGCAAGATGTTGCTATCAACGCGGATCACAAAGTATTTTTCTTAATGATTATTTTTAATGTTATCATGCTCGTTTCTTCTATTATTCAAATGTCTTTAGGAAAAGGCAGACGTATCACACCAGCCAAACCTACTAAAGACGTTAAACTGCACTTAGAAAATCAATCTTCATAAAGAAAAAAGAACCCCTAAAAAGTTCAACTTTTTGGGGGTCACTTACTATCAGGAAGTATTTTTAATTAAGCATCTTTCATATTGTAATCATTAATATATTGATCGAGTCGATTGATCGTTTCTCTGATATCGTCGTGTGTCGTTAATGGGTTCGTTGTACATAAACGAATGACACGTTGGTTATTCAATACTGTTGTATAAGCAATGGCATAACCAGAATCCGCAATTTTTTGAGCAGCCATACTATTGAGTTGATTATTTTGTGCTTCGGTTAAATCACTGTTTTCATATCTGAAGTTTACAATAGAAAGATTAGCATGTGAGATAATACGCCAGTTATCGATACCTGATACGTATTCTTCTGCATATTCTGCTAAACCTTCACCGTATTTAATACGTTCGATAATTTCATCTTCACCAATGACTTGCAAGGTAATCCATAATTTTAAAGCACGTGCTGGACGTGTAAGTTCAATGCCTAACATTTCTGGATCAATCACATCATCATCTGAAGCAATATCATCCAAGTACTCAGCATCTTCGCCAAAGCTTTGCAGCAGATGATTCTTTTCTTTCACAATCACCATGGCACAGCTGTACGTTTGGAACAATAGTTTGTGGGCATCCCAACTGGCACTATCTGAACGTTCAATGCCTTTAAATAGGTGCTGTGCTTTGTCGGATAAGATATGAGACAAGCCATAAGCACCATCTACATGGAGCCAAAGATTATAGTTGTCACAAATATCTCCAAGTGTGGTGAAATCATCGACAGAACCTGTATTAGTAGTGCCGGCAGTCGCGATGACCATAGCAGGTTTGTAGCCATCTTTAATGTCTTTATCAATGGCTGCTTTTAAGCTGTCTGTATTCATTGTAAAGTCGTCGTTGTAGTCAATTCTGCGGATATTATTTTTAAGAAAACCTGCAACATGCAAAGCTTTTCCTACAGAATGGTGCGTTTGAGATGTAAGATAAACGGTGGCTTTTTTAATATCTTCCATTTCTACTTGTGCATCTCTAGCCGCAACGATAGCTGTTAAATTGGCCATTGAACCGCCAGATACAAAGACACCGCCGGCCGGTTTGATCTCATAACCAATTTTTCCTGCTAAGTAGTTAATTAAATTACGCTCAATATTGATTGGCAGCGTCGCATTAGCAAAGTTTGAGGCATGGATATTATTTGCTGTTGTTAAAATGTCTCCAAGCCATGATAGACGTGATGCTGGGCCTGGTATAAATGAGAATGAACGTGGATGGTTCGGACGATATAAATAATTCAGCACTTCATTATTTAAATCTTTGAGTACTTCATAGATATCTCGCCCTTTATTCGGCACTTCCATCTTTTCATATTTCTCTCTCAATTCAAGCGGTGCCTGTTGTGTCGCAGGTAAGTCTCCAATATCTCTGGATAAATATTTATTGACTTCATCTCTGATAATCGTCTCTAAGTCGATATTGTTCTCATTGAATTCCATTTCCATACTCTCTCCTTCAATATATATTTTAATAAAAGACAGACGTATTAGTTACGACGTTTCACTACAATATAAATGATAGCAGATATTAATAAAACCACGCTAACCATAACGGCGAAACCCAGAAGGTGTCGCCCCCAATGAATAACATGCTGCGCTTTAACACTCGGTGCATGTGCACCTTTTAGAAATTGACGAGGATAATCGACTTGCAACTTATCATTTGTGATTTTCAATTGATATTGATGTTTGTCTTTCGGAACGACATCATATAAATCTTGTTTGACTTCATAAGTTTTGCCATCAATTTCGTGTTCACCTTTACCAATAACTTTGCGGTATTCGTAATGTTTGAAGGCATCTTCAGTTAAAGCATTTGCGATTTTTTGGCGTGCATGTTTTGCAACTTCGCTCGGATAAGGTTGTACATTCATGACTGTCGTATCGATACGCAAGTGGTTGCGCTCGGCTGTAAGTGCTAAATTATAGCCGTTTTCGCTTGTGCCGGTCTTCAAACCTTGAACTCCTTTACAAGCATCAACTGAATTTGGGAGTGAAAGGTTAGTATTCGTTAAAGTTTTACCGTATTGCGAATCTGTACGTAATGAAGAGTAATGCAGTATTTTAGGGTACTTCTTAATGATTGCTCTTGATAGTATCGCCATATCTTTGGCAGTGCTTTTCGAAGCGGTTTCGCTTGCATATTTTTTGGGTGCAAATTGTTGAATTAAACGATTGTTGGCGCCACTAGGATTAGTGAAATGCGTATGTATCATTCCTAAGTCTTTCGCTTTTGCATTCATCTTATCTGTGAAGCGTGAAACATCGCCATCTACTTTCTCAGCTAGAACGATAGTTGCTGCATTGCTTGATTCAAGCATCGCCTGTTTAAGGAGCTGGTCCACTGTATAAGTTTGTTTATTTTTTAAAGGAAAAGTAGTGAGATTGGGTAATTGCGCCAGTTGTTCATATCTAGGAGTAATCTTAATGCTGTCCGAATAATGGATCTTTCCTTGACTGGCAGCCTCTAGAACTAAATAAGCAGTCATAAGTTTAGTAGTAGAAGCGGGATCAATACTATGGTCTCCTTGATAATTGTAAAGAATTTGACCTTGCTGTGTGATTACATAGGCACCTTTAGGATTATATTGCTTATCTAAAGTTTGATGATAGTGTTTCGAAATTTCCACCGGAGTTTGTTGTGCGTGAACGTCGGGCGTCAAAAGAACTGAACCTAAAAATAAAACTGAAATAATAATACTTAGAATCCTTTTCAAAATAATAATTCCTTCCTTCGTACAATCATATAATTCAATTTTACGATAACAAAAAAATACATTCAACATATATTAAAAGTTCTTCAAACCTCTTTTTATTCCTATTTAAAAAAGTCCTTTCTTTGTCTTGAAATGCATTTTCAAATAAACAAAAATAAATCTATTAGTTTAGACAAAAATGTATTGCTATACATAGTTGTAAAGTATATGATATTTAAGAAGTAATAAAGTGTATAGTTTTACACAATAAGTGGGAGATGAGAAAAGTGGCTAAGAATGCTGGGATGAGTAAATATATTTATGACGTCGCATTAGGATTAGTGATGATTTGTGTGCTATTCATGTTTCAAGTGAATAAAGTACAAGCTGCAGAGACGACAGGGGTCAAACAAGTCGCCAATCAGAAAGTAATTAATGGAAAGACGAACCAGGCTCAAGCGAAGGCAAATTATCAGAGGAATACACAAGCACCACGCACAGTAACGAAACCTGTTAATACGAAGGTCGTGCCATCTCAGTCCACAACAACTCCTAAGATAGTGAAAAATAAATCATCTCAGAAATTGACAGCAACTCATAATTATAAGAATGTACCACAACCTGTGAAACAACCTGTAAAAGCACCTGCTAAGATTGCGCCAAAAATGAAACCGCAATTATTAGCAAGCACAGTTAAAACAACTAATGCTAAGCCTAAACCAGTGACTCCGCTTAAGAAAGTAGCAGTAGCACCGAAAAAGGTCGTGCCTGTGAACACTAAGAAACCTGCAGTAGCAGCAAAAGCAAAACCGCAGTTGTTAGCTACCACTACGAAAAGTCAACCTGCCAAAAAAGGCACCAGTGAAAGTTGTAAGTAAACCTAAAGCTGTACCGAAACCTGCACCAAAAGTAGCGCCAAAACCGACTGCAAGTAATTACTATAACCAAGCGCCAAAACGCTGGCCTGCTAATATGCCTGGTGGCGATAATGTACGTGATTTTGGTCAGACTACGTATGCTTCAGGCATTAATGATGCTTTGAAAATTATGAAAGCTTCTGGTAATAAAGGTGTGTCTATTGAACACACTACGCCCCAAGCAGCGAATATTGCGACGGTATTTAATTGGAATCCAACAGCTAAAGCTTTAACGTATGGAACTGGAACAGCAATCGGTAAACATACTATCCTTACAGCGAATCATGTGGTGAATGATCAACAAGCACATAAACCGATGACGCCGTCTAAAGTGCAAAATTTACGTATCAATTTATCGCAACAAGGTTCCAAAATAATGCGTACACTTACAGTTACAGGTGTTAAAATGATGCAGTATGGCGATGTGGCTTTATTGTATACGAATGAAGATATATCTAAATATATGAGCGTACGTAAAATTGCGCCAGAAGCATCGATAACGAATATGAAGGCCAATACACCGATTCACTTATATCATTACGGTTTGCCTGCCGGTAATTTCAAAAATGATCCAATGGGTACGATGTATCACTCAAGGGGCAAATACTCTATGATGGCACGTAACGTCAATCCAATCGGCTACTACCAAATGATGGCTGAACCAGGCTCTTCAGGTGGTGCGATTTTAAATAGTAAAAGTGAAGTCATCGGCGTACATGCTTTCAGAATTGCCTCAGGCGAATATCAAAAGTACAACCTTAATACGATGGCAGAATTAAGAGGCAACCTTCGCAAAGAAGTCTTACAAAATATAAAATAAAGTAATTGACTACTCATCAAACGACAAGAAACGGGTAAAGTGTTTTGTCTGAGAGAGTAGTCTTTTTATTTTTCAAAAGAAAAAAGTATAAATAAACGGCAATATTGACAAGCGGATAATAATCCATTTATTATTGGAATGTTCGAGTAAATAATTGATGAGAGGGATGTTATTTTGGCACAGTTAGAGAAACGTGATAAGACATTGCTCGTTGCCATTTTAATGATAGGTTCATTTGTAGCGATATTGAACCAAACATTGATGACAACTGCATTGCCGAGCATCATGAAACAAATGCATTTAACCAGCAGTACAGTGCAATGGCTGACTTCTATATTTATGTTAGTGAATGGAATTATGATTCCGATAACTGCTTATTTAACACAACGTTTTACAACGAGAACACTTTATTTTTCAGCACTGACGTTCTTCATTATCGGATCTCTTATATGTGTAGCTACTGATCAATTTAATGTGATATTAATTGGACGTGCGGTTCAAGCCATGGGTGCAGGTATTCTAATGCCGCTCATGCAAACAGTATTGTTCTTAGTATATCCGGCTAATAAACGCGGCCAAGCTATGGGAATGTTCGGTTTAGTTGTGGGGTTTGCGCCTGCAATTGGTCCGACGCTGTCAGGTTGGGTAGTTTCTCAATATAGCTGGAAAGTCATTTTCTATATCTTGTTAGTCGTGACGATTATTGATTTATTGTTTGCGTTGAAATACGTGAAGAACGTGACAGATGTGACGAAACCGAAATTGAATATGCTGTCCGTGACATTATCAACATTAGGATTTGCGGCCTTGCTATTCGGGTTTAGTGAAGCGGGCAACTTAGGATGGACACATCCACTCGTCTATTCAATGATTATCGTCGGCATCATCATCTTGACCTTCTTTGTATTAAAACAATTAAGAATGAAAAATCCATTTCTTAATGTGCGCGTATTTAGTTATAAATCCTTTACCATGAATATGATTCTGGTATGTATTGTCTTTATTTCCTTTATTGGTAGCCAAACAGTATTATCTTTCTATATGCAGGATTTACATCATTTTTCACCATTGAAATCTGGTTTAGCATTAATGCCAGGAGGAATAATCACAGGTATCTTATCACCGATTACAGGTCGAATCTTCGACAAATATGGGGGTAAATTCTTATCTATTACTGGCTTAGCAATCGTCGTAATGACCTCATTTGCATTTACACAAATTGATGCACACACGTCATTTACTTATATCACGATATTCTTTGCGATATCATTAGCTGCCAATGCGATGGTTTTCAATCCATTAACCACAGCTGCTCTAAATAACTTGCCACGACCAATGGTGCCGCATGGTACTTCCATGAATAATACAATGCGCCAAGTCGGAGCTGCCATGGGATCAGCCATGTTAGTCACTGTGATGAATACAGCGATATTAAATCCGCATCAATATGGTATAGATGGCTTAGTTCACGGTGTGCGTGTTGCCTATATTGTGATTTGCGTCATTGCAGTTATTGGCTTGATATTAGCGATCTTTAATCCAACTTCTAAAAAAGGATATACAGAAAAATAGAGGAAACGCGAATTCACATGATTGAGGTGTGGATTCGCGGTTTTTTTATGTTCATTAAAGTAGCTTGATACTACCTTATTATAAAGATAATTAGTTACATTCATTATTTTTTGCATAGCACAAAAAATATATCTATGAAAGCGTGGCAAAATAGATTAATATAATAATAAATCAGTTATAGATAGGAGATAAAGCTTTGAAAAAAATATTAATTAGTTTAGGGCTAATTACGCTAGTGGCAGTATTAGGCATTTCAATAGTTTTTGCATATGGAAGCTATAAGGACTTAGAACTCAAAAAAGAAGAAGCAAAGTTAGAGCACCAAAAATCTATAGATAAATCTAAAAAGCAACAGAATGAATCTCAACAAATAGATAACGAGGAGCAGGCACCTATAGAAAATACTGAATCGCAACAAGTCGAAGCACCTCAACAAGTAGATAACACTGCAGAAGCTAAAGGGAACACAGAAGAAAATATTAGTTTAGATAATGACTATAATAGCGACGGAGCCATTTCTAAAGATGAAATGACACCTGAGCAAGAAAGATTATTTAAAGAGGGCAAGTTCCAACCTACCAAAGTAGAATATGGACAATCTGAAGAAAGTAACAGCAATAATGAACAAGGAGTAGATAAAAATTGGGATGAACAAGCTGCATATGAAGCACAAAAAAAGATGTATGAAAAAGCAGCTCGAGGAGAAATACCAGAACCAGGCGCATTCTATAATGAAGACATGAAACAGTAAACTAAAAAGGAGAACAAAGTATGAGAGGTATATTGATTGTTTTTACAACTATTATTACTTTAGGAATTATAGCTTCAGTTGGATTCTTTGGATATAACAAGTATCAAGAAGTTGAATTAGAGAAACACAAATTACAAGTTCAACAAAAGGAACTTAAAGAACACGATAAAGAAAAAA
>OMJG01001425.1_pt1 | contig 13833 bp, 11 predicted proteins | sample 1646431 | NCBI WGS metagenome assembly OMJG01 (sample SAMN03771674, study PRJEB25209) | food metagenome | isolation source: Cotija cheese | place: Mexico:Jalisco,Michoacan | collected 2011-12-12
TTTATGGGTTTTTGTGTCCACTAGTGTTCGGTTATATTTTACAATCTGCCATTTTAGAAACCGCTCTGATAATAAATATCGTGATTTATTAATTATTTTTGCGTTTGGAATTTTCCTATTCATTGGTATTAACTACAACAATTATGAGCAGCAACTCGATATTAGTAATAAGACTAGTCAGACGTTAGATTTAATGGCATCAGTTGCTAAAGAAAAGAAAGTTTCTAAAAAGAAGCTTTATTCAAATAATTCTAGTTTGACAGAGGGTATGTTGATTAAAGCTGGTAAAGATATTTATCGAGTCAGTTTTGACAATAATTTAAGTAGTTATACACTAACGAAAGCTAGTATCATCAGTTCGCAAAAAATTAATCTGATTAAGAAATAGGTGAAATAATGGTCTTACAATATGGAGATTTAACTTTAAAGTTTATTATCGGCTTCCTATTCATGGTTTTACAGATCAATTTATTTGGTCGTGGCAATATTGCACCAACTAGTGCTATCGATCAATTGCAAAACTACGTTTTAGGTGGAATCGTTGGTGGGATGATTTACAATTCTAGCATTACGATCTTGCAATTTGCCTTAGTCTTATTGATTTGGACTTTGGTAGTTTTCGTGGCTAAATTCTTAACTAATCACAATAATTTATTCAGAAAGGTCATTCAAGGTGATCCCAAAGTTATTGTGAAAAACGGCAAGATCGATGTTAACTTAGCTTTGAAAAATGGCTTGTCAGCTAATGACTTGTCATTTAAGTTACGTCAAGCCGGGATCATGGACATTAGAAATGTTAAACGGGCTGTCTTTGAACGCAATGGTCAATTAACAATCATTATGAAAAATGAAGATAATCTCAAATATCCAGTGATTTTAGATAAACAAATTGATCATGACGAATTAGAGGCTATCGGCAAAGATAGTGACTGGATCGAAGAAGAATTAAAAAAACGTGATTTAGAAGCTTCAGATATTTATATGGCTAATTACATTGGTGGCCAATTAGTTGTTTATAAATATTAAGTTAGGTATCCCGAAACGGTTTTTATTACAAGTACAACTGTATTAAAATAGAAAGGTAACAAACTTTGGTGGTGATAACATGACAAATTCTAAGGCGTTTTCCGTTTTCATGCTGATTTTTTATGCAATTTTGTTATATTTCGTTTTCGCTGATAAAAATATGATTGCAATGTATATGATGGCAATAGGCATGTTCATAGAAGCTTTAGTAAATTGTATTTGCACGTTTCGATCAAAAACTAAATAGGGTGGCGATTATAAATGTCAGATTCAAAAGTTTACAATGATTACTTTTTTGATGAACCAATTTTTGACTTACACGACGGTGGTTATATTCCACTAGAGAGGGCTGATGTAAAAGATCAACCATTGAATATTCCTTCAGTCATCAAGCCAGATAAAGTAGATGGAAATGACGTCTACTACACAATTACAGCTCAGGAGGGAGAAACTCAAATCCTTCCTGGTAAGAAAACTAAAACATGGGGTTACAATGCCTCATTGCTTGGTCAAACAATTATCTTTAAACAAGGTGTACACTATCACATTCATCTCGTTAATAAGTTGCCAGAAGTTACTACTTTCCATTGGCATGGTTTAAACGTCACTGGACCAGTTGTTGATGGGGGTCCACACGCTCCAGTTTATTCAAATGGCAGTCGTGATATTGACTTTACTTTGGATCAACCAGCTCAAACAGATTGGCTTCATCCACATCCATGTCCAAATACAGCTCGCCAAGTTTGGAATGGCTTGGCAGCTGCTGTTGTCGTAACAGATGATGAAGAAGCTAAACTTCCATTCCCAAGAAATTATGGTGTCGATGATATTCCTGTGATTTTACAAGATAGAAGTTATCACGATAACCAATTGGATTACAAAGCTGATTACGATGTTGATGGTACTTTAGGGAAGTATGCCTTAGTTAACGGTACGATCAATGGTGTTTTCAACGTAACAACTCAAAGAGTTCGCTTGAGAATGTTGAATGGTTCTGATCGTCGTGAATGGAGATTGCATTTTGACGATAACCATGAATTTACTCAAATTGCTTCTGATGGTGGTACGTTGCCAGAACCAGTTAAATTTACTAAATTGATGTTGACTTGTGCCGAACGTGCTGAAGTTATCGTTGATTTTGGTGACAAGAAGCCAGGAGACGTCGTCACATTGATGACAGATGATATGCCAATTATGAAATTTAAGATTGGTGAATTTGCCAAGGATGATACGAAGTTACCAGAACACTTAACAACTATCGATGCACCAAAAGTAACTCCAGGACTTCCTGTAACTAGAACCGTTATGTCAGGTATGGATGACCAAGTACGTTTGGATGGCAAGCTCTTTGATATGCAAAGAATTGACCGTAAGCAAAAAGTTGGCGACACTGTTCTTTGGGACGTCGTTAATACTAATGATATGGATGGTGGTATGATTCACCCATTCCACATGCATGGTTGTCAATTCTTAGTTCTTAGCCGTAATGGTAAAGAACCTTATCCTAATGAACATGGTTGGAAGGATACTGTTGGTGTTAACGCCGGTGAAACAGTTAGAATCGCTGTTCAATTCACAAAATTTGGTGTTTACATGTATCACTGCCATATCCTCGAACACGAAGATACTGGTATGATGGCTCAAATTGAAGCTTATGATCCAAATCATGAACATAAATATCATTTGATTAGTATGGATGAAATGAATCACCCAAAAAATAAATAAAATTGACAAATATTTTGACTAGTTTTAAACTCGTTTTGTAAAGTTTGTCAATAAGAAAGGCAATACTAACGTTGGTTGGTATTGCTTTTTTAATGAAGAAGGATATTGATTTGGGTAAATTTAAGATTCGGTTAGGATATTTGATTTTTGCAATCATTTTGGATGCATTCTCGAATGCAGTGATGATCGACAGCAATATGGGGAGTGCGGTTTGGATGTCTTCAGCGGTCAATATTTCAGCATTTTTGCATTCACCATATGGAACGACCTTGTTCGTTTATGCGGTTTTGGTCACGATTGCTAATCAAATACTTTTGAGAAAATTCGATGGTCATATTTTTATTTCTAATTTATTATTTTCATTTCCATTTAGTTATTTGGTCGGTATCTTTTCAAATGTTTTAAATCCACTTGGACTGAATCAATTACCTTTATTAATGAGATTGATGGTTAATATTTTAGGATTGATTGGTGTTTCGATTGGAACTTCAATTTATCAAAGATGCAATTTGATCCAACACCCTAATGATGAACTGGCTTACTTACTACGTTTCAAATATTTGCATGGTTCTGCCGGTTGGGGACAGTTATTAAGCTATACGCCACCAGTAGTAATTATGATCATTTGTTTTGTTTTGACGGGGAATATTTTGTCAGTTGGAATTGGTACTATTTTGGCGATGTTTTTCCAAGGAGTTATTATTGGTATTTCCGACAAAATTGTTGTTCCTTCATTAAAGCATCATTATTCGTTTTAAAAAAAAGAGTTAGAATAATTGCTCAATTGTCTTGCGATAGTAGCCCACATGGTTTACTATGACTAGTAGGGACTACCAGATTTAAAAACAACTGATTCCTTCCCGACGGTGAGATTAATTTCTCACTATTTTTTTGTCGAAAAAAGGAATCTAAAAGAATATTTGTATCAAAAAAACCTCGTTGAAATGTATAACTCAGCGAGGTTTTATTTTATTATTTTTCATCAAAATCGACAGTTTCATCTTCAACGGTTAGACGATTTCGACCTGAGTTTTTGGACTCGTATAAGTATTTATCAACACGATTGAAAAGATCATCAAAGTCTAAGTCAGATTTTCTTAACTGTGAAACACCAAATGAGATGGTGACGTTTAACTTTTGGCCTTTCAAAAATAGAGGTGTATTAACTAAGGAATTACGCAAATCAGTAATGATTGGAACACACTGTTTAGGAGTTTTGCCACGAAAAATAATTATGAATTCTTCGCCACCAAAACGGAATAATTGTCCCTTAGTATCAGTTAAAAACATTTCACGTTCCATGGTATGAGCAACGTGCTTGAGTACTTCGTCACCTGTAGAATGGCCATATTGATCGTTGAATTCTTTGAAGTGGTCAATATCAAACATTGTTACCGTCAAAGGTACATTTTCGTTATGATAAGTTTGATAAATCTCTTGAGCCGTTTTATCTAAATTAGCACGGTTTCTAATACCAGTCAGTTCATCATAATTGACTTGGACTTGTAAATCGTTGTAGGTTAGCATTGTTTCTTGAACCTTTTTGGCACAAAATCGGATAATCGACATGTAAATTAAAAAGACAATCAACATATTAATAATTTCATAGACTGGAAAACTATGATCGACCCACAATAAGATCCACCATGATAAACCGAAGAGCGTTTGTAGAATCAAGTATTTCCATTCTGAATTTTGTAGCTTTTCTGTTTGTAGATAAATAAAAATCACTATGGCTACTAAGAAAAGATATGACACGATAAAATATGGTAAATCGGTATTTTCCAAACGTTCAATATTCATTGAATTGTAATAAACAAAGGGCATCAGGATATTTATCCACAAAGTGATTTGGTTTCTGATTAAATACATACAATACAATAAAATTGTCAATTGAGCATTAGCATACAACCAACCATGGTTAATTGAGCCACTATTCAAAATGTGAAAAATTTGCTGCAACATTATCATGCTAGCTGCCAAGACTAATCCTTCAATTAAATGGGCGAATAGTCTTTGATAAAGTGGAGAAGAGTTACTGATTCTTCGTTCGAGTGAGTAAGCTACAATTGTGATTATTGTAATTAATCCAATCGTAACAAGCGTGATAATTGCTGAATTAGTATTCAGGTAATTATTCATAATACGTTCTAAGATAATGTTTGACACGATTACTCCTCAATTTAATTTTTTTAGCATGACTAATTTAAAACATTTAGCATGTTTTTTTTATCACATACTTTACATTATACGAGATAATTCATGATATGTATAACGTAAATTTGAATTCTTATTTTACCAAAAAAATAATCCACAAAAAAAAATATTTAAACATTTATAATCAAAATGAGTTATTATAATATAAATAGGTAATTACAAAATTATGTTTTAAAATCAAATTTTTAAATGAATATTTCTTATAAAATGAGGGATTAGCAATGAAAGTAGTAGTTATAGGTTGTACACATGCGGGGACTGCTGCCGTGGAACAAATTTTGGAAGAACATCCAGGCACAGAAGTTACAGTTTATGAAAGAGACGATAATATTTCGTTCTTATCATGTGGAATTGCACTTTATTTGGGACATAAAGTAAAACGTCTTGAAGATATGTTTTATGCAGATCCTAAGGACTTGGAAAAACTTGGTGCTAAAGTTTACATGAAACATGATGTTTTAAAAATTGATTCTAAGAACAAGACCATCATGTGTGAGAATATGAAAACAAATCAAATTATTAATGATACTTATGATAAATTGATTATGACCACTGGTTCAACCGTAGCAGTACCACCAATAATGGGAATTTCTGATACTAGAATTTTGATGTGTAAGAGTTATGCACAAGCAGAAGCAATTTACGAAACTGCCAAAGAATATAAACATATCACGATTGTTGGCGGTGGCTATATCGGAGTAGAGTTGGCTGAGAGTTATGCTAATACTGATCATGAAGTTTCTTTGATTCAGTCACGTGATCAAGTTTTAAACAATTACTTGGACAAAGATATGTCCCAAAATGTTATCGATTTATTGGCAGAACATGGCGTCAACGTTTACTTGAATGAAAGAGTAACCGGATTTACTAGAGATGATAACGATAACGTTTTAATTGAAACGACTAAAGATGATCATAAAGCAGATCTTGTCATCGTCTGCACCGGATTTGTTGCTAATACGGAATTGCTGCGTGGCCAAGTTGATATGGACCGTCATGGAGCTATTATTATTAATGAATACACACAGACCTCTAATCCAGATATTTATGCGGCTGGGGATGCCTGTACGGTGATTTTTAATCCAACTGGAAAACATGCTTATATGCCATTAGCAACTAATGCAATTCGTCAAGGTGCTCTGGCAGGGACAAATGTCTTTGGCAATATCAAAAAGTATATGGGTACGCAAGCTACCTCTGCCATGGAGTTGTTCGGTTATACAATAGCTTCGACTGGATTAACATTAAAACATGCTTTAAACAGTGGCATTAATGCGGATATGGTCATTTATCATGATTATTATCGGCCTAAATATATGCCAACGACTGAAATGTTGACGGTCAAATTAGTTTATAACAAGGATAACCGTTTAATTTTGGGTGCACAATTTTTCAGTAAGCACGAAGTAGCTCAATCAGCCAATACTTTGTCAGTTTGTATTCAGAACAAAAATACGATTGATGATTTAGCATATATGGATATGCTGTTCCAACCAAATTATGATAATCCATTTAATTATTTGAATTTGGTAGCTCAAGAAGCAGTAGCCAAAGAAAGAGAAATTAAAGCAAAGTAAAAAATAAAAAGCATCTATATGTCGGAAGAATCCCAATTTGTGCGGGTATTCCAATAATATAGATGCTATTTTTATTTTTAAAATTTATCATCATCTGGTTCCAATTTGAGTAGACGTGGTTTGCCATAATAATAACCTTGGCGTAAATCAATTTCTAAGGAATCAGCTAATTGGTCGTCATTGTCATCTTCGATACCTTCAAGAATAAAACGCAAATTGTGCTCTTTACTAAAATTACGCCAAAAGATGACTTTCTTTTCAATATCAGGATCTCTTAGCTTTTCTCCAAAGTTTTGAATGGCAAATTTAATTTCAGAAGCTAAGGGGACTAAATCTTTGATATTTTCAAGTTGATTAACACCGGTTCCGCAGTCATCTAAAGAAAAATCCATTCCATAATCAATGAAATCTTTTATTAAGGGAATTAATTGGGAATTGGGCCAATTTTGATCAGGAGTATCCTCTGTCAGTTCAACAACCAAACGTAAAGGGCGCAAAATCCTCTGAGCTTCAATAATGGCAGCCCTAACTTCTTGGTCCATCAATTGATTACGATTGATATTGACTGAAACTGAACCAATTTTAAGCGATAATAATTTGGTTGTCGCTATTAAGACTGAAGCCATAGTATGAGAGGGGACATCCGAAAAGTTATGAGGCGGTCTCCATCCTTGCTCAGTCTTTTTTTTCATTAATAATTCATAACCTATTAAAGAGTTATTAAACTTGTCAAGCTGAGGCTGAATAAAAAATCTATACATAACAAACTCCTTTTGACAATCTTCCAATTCTCAAAGTCAAATTAAATCTAGGGTAATAATACTACAAGTCAAGTTTCATGTCATGATGCAAGATACCGGCTTCTTTGTATTGTTTACCGACAACTTTAAAACCTAGTTTAGTATAAAACATTTGGGCATGATCTTGTGCACCTAGGATAACATATTGGTAGTGGTGTTTTTTTGCAAAATCAAAAATATATTTTAATAATTCTGAACCAAGGTGTTTTTGACGATATTCTTTTAAAACTGCTACACGTTGAACGTGAATTCCATTGTCCTTTGTTACAAAGAATCTAGCAGTTGCCATCGATGTTTGATCACCGTACAAGACAAAATGAGTACAGTGATTTTCCAATTTATCGATTTCGATATTTTCGGGAACATTTTGCTCTTTAACAAAGACCGTCGTTCTTATCTTTAGACTGTCTTGATAAATTTCAGATTCTATATCATTTGTATATTTTATTTGATGCATCTTATTTCAGCTCCCCTAATAAAAAAGTCAACACAAAACAATTATATAACAAATAATGCTCGATTCTTGTTCTATTTTTGATATAAAAAAATACATTTTTTTAAAAAACGATTAATTTTGTGCTTGATATAATTTACATATATATTGTGTTATGCTTAAAAGAATAAGAGTTGTATACAAATGTACTGTAGAGGAGGAACCGACGAATGAAAGTTATTGTTGTCGGATGTACACATGCTGGAACAGCTGCAGTTGAACAAATATTGACGAAGCATCCAGAGACTGAAGTAACGGTTTATGAACGCGACGATAATATTGCTTTTTTATCTTGCGGAATTGCTTTGTATTTGGGGAGAATCGTTAATCGTCTTGAAGATATGTTTTACGCGGATCCTACCACACTTGAAGGCTACGGTGCTAAAGTTCATATGAAGCACAATGTCTTGAAAATTGATTCAAAAAATAAAAAAGTTGTCGTTCAAGATTTACAAACTCAAGAAATTTTTGAAGATACTTATGATAAATTGATCATGACAACTGGTTCTGAAGTTGGGGTACCTCCGATTAAAGGAATGGATAATCAAAGAGTTTTGTTGTGCAAGAGTTACGCTCAAGCTAAAAAAATCTATGAATCGGCATTGAATTATCCAAGTATTGCAATCGTTGGTGCTGGATATGTTGGAGTTGAATTGGCCGAAAGTTATGCTAATACGGTCCATGAAGTTTCTTTGATTCAATCACGTGACCAAATTTTAAATAATTATGTTGATGATGGCTTATCAGAAGAGATTATTGATAAGTTAAAAGAACATGATGTGAAAGTTCACCTTGGCGAAAGAGTGGCTGAGATTGAAGATGGTGAACAATTAACTATTAAGACAAAAACAGGTCATGCTTATAAGGCTGATTTAGTAATTGTTTGTACTGGGTTCTTTGCCAATACTGACTTGTTGCGTGGACAAGTTCAAATGGATGGTTATGGTGCTATTATCATTAACGATTACATGCAAACATCAAATCCTGATATTTATGCAGGTGGTGATTCATGCGTTGTTAAATTCAATCCAACTGGTGAATATCGCTACATTCCACTAGCATCTAGTGCTGTACGTCAAGGTACTTTGGCCGGGATTAATATCTTTGGCAATATTCGTAAGTACATGGGCACACAAGCTACAACTGCGATGGAGATTTTTGGTTATACTTTGGCCGAAACTGGTTTGACTTATAAAAAAGCCATCGCCAATGGTATCAATGCTGACTATGTAATTTATAAAGATTATTATCGTCCTAATTACATGCCAACGACTGATATGCTAACGATTTACTTAGTTTATGATAAGGATACTCGTAAGGTTTTAGGAGCACAGCTATTTAGTAAGCATGAAGTAGTTCAATCAGCTAATGCTGTTTCAATTTGTATTCAAAATAATAATACGATTGATGATTTGGCTTACGTCGATATGTTGTTCCAACCAAACTATGATAATCCTTTGAATTATTTGAATCTGGTTGCCCAAATGGCTATAGATAAAGAAGATAAAGTCGTTAGAAAATAATTTACGAAAATAACTGTAATCTAATTATAATTGGATTACAGTTATTTTTGTATATAAAATTAAAAAATAAATTTACTTTTTTGAATAGCTTTTTCCCTTGTCAAAATGTATATTAAGAAAGGCGTTTCGAATGCTAGAATTTTTGTAGTTAATAGAATACTTTGAGGGTGATCATATGGGTTTAGGTGAAGTCATTCGGATTTGCTTGAGCACTAATGCCTTAGTTACCGGAATCATGACGGTCGGGCTAATAACCATTATCACCTATATTGCACTTACTTTTGAAAAAGATATTGAACTGTCATCAGATTGGGCAAACAAATTGGTTTCTGGATTATCAGAAGTTATTTTGCTTTTTACAGCGAGCTTTGTCATCATTAAAGTTTTTGAAAGCTTGACAGTAGGTAGTCGGATCGAATTAGGGAGTTTATTCATTAATGCCGAGTTGACGTTGTTTTTTTACTTTATGTTTATTTTTAGTAATCGATTGATAGTTATTTTAAATATTGCCTTACCTTTGTTGTATCATTTAGTTTCTGATTCTCAACAACATCACCAAATGGTCTGGCCGTTATTTATCACCGCATATGTATCATTGGCAATTGTTACTGAATATTTATACAGTCATAAAGATGAATTGTATATTTTTGATTACAAGTATATTCTCGGACAAATATTATTTGGAATTTGTTGGTGGTGTCTATTATGGATCGATTTTCGGTGGCCGCTTGCCAATATTATTGGTGTGTTGATCTTATTCGAAGTTTATATGTTTATAGCTCGAATTATTGAAATAAAAATGGAAAATTACTTCTATGCATTCAATCGATTGAAACAAAAAGTCAACTATGATGCTTTAACAGGAGTTAGAAATCGAGCTAATTTAAATAAATTTTCAAAAGTAGTTTATGAAGAGCACCGCAAAGATCTTTGGAGACCATTAACAGTCATCATGTTTGATATTGATGGTTTCAAGAGTTTTAATGATCGTTACGGACACGATATAGGGGATCAAGTGCTTCGGTACGTATCACATTTAGTTGAAAGGGAGCTCCACCTAGACGATGATGGGGGAAAATTATTTCGCTATGGTGGAGAAGAATTTCTCATTATCATTGAAGGAATCAATAGCATTAAAAGCGTCAAATTAGTTAAAGCTATTAATCGGACCTTGAGAAATGTGCCACTTTTTACGCAAGATATGAGTTTGAGCATTACTTTATCTTTTGGAGTGACTACTTTGAGGTCTACAGACAAATCTTTCAGTGATGTCTTCAAACGTGCTGATCGTTATCTGTATCAGTCTAAGAATAATGGACGAAATTCTTTTACTGTCGAAGGACAGACACAGTCGAATGAAGACAAACAAAAAAACCAGTAGGTGGGGAACCTGACTGGTTTTTTAGGTTGATCGATAGGAGCAAGAAATTAATTTACGTCATTGAATGATGGGGTATTCAATGAATCGGGGAGATTATTATGATCCGTTGTATTTTTGGGCAAATTTAAGAAATGAGTTTTTTTCTCCTATCGCGTTGTAATTGGGAGTTACAACTTATCAACTGGATATCTAGAATAAGCATCTATGCATAGATAATTTATTCTATATGGGAGGCAAAAAATAAACTTTGAAAAGCTTATTCTAGACTTGGCAAAGTATATATTTTAGCCCCTCCTTCCTCTATGTTAGCGCTTTCTCTCATTGGTACATAGTCATTATAGCAAGATTCTTTTTATTTCACAATTCAAAAGCTCATGATATTTAATCGGAAAACTTCAAAGAATTAAGTAATATCAAGGAATTTACTCGCTTTTTTTGATAAAAAAGATTTTTTTAATAATTAGTTATTTTTTCACAAAGTTTTTGGAATATAAAAAAGACGAAGATCAAAATCTTCGTCTTAATAAAGTCATTAGATTGATGGTGTACCGAACCACTTGATACGTTCGATAGTTGTATCAGTAATAGCTTTTGTACCAGGTGCAAGCAACTTACGAGGGTCATAACCCTTAGCATCTACATCTTGGTCGTGTCCAGCTTCGATATATTCACGAGTAGCTTTAGCAAAGGCTAATTGTAATTCAGTATTAACGTTAACCTTTGAGATACCCATTGAGATAGCCTTGATGATTTGTTCCTTAGGAATACCTGAACCACCGTGCAATACAAGTGGTGTGTCAATAACGTCAGCTAATTCCTTAAGACGGTCAAAGCTTAGTCCTTGCCAGTTTTCTGGGTAAACACCGTGGATGTTACCAATACCAACAGCTAGGTAGTCAACGCCTGTAGCAGCAAGTGTCTTTGCTTCTTCAACGTCAGCTAATTCACCGGCACCAGTAATACCATCTTCAGTACCACCAATTGAACCAACTTCAGCTTCAACAGAAATACCCTTAGCGTGAGCTAATTTAACGATTTCCTTTGTCTTTTCAAGGTTTTCGTCAAATGGTAGGTCATGTCCATCGAACATAACTGAGTTGTAACCAACTTCGATACATTCTTTGGCAGCTTCGTAGTTACCATGATCCAAGTGCATTACAACTGGAACTGTAATACCCATTGATTTGATTGTGTCTTGTACAAGGTGTAGACATAGTTCGTAACCACCCATGTACTTAGCAGCACCCATTGATGTTTGAACCAAGATAGGTGTTTGTGTTTCTTGGGCAGCAGCTAAAATACCACGTGTCCATTCCAAGTCGTTGATGTTAAAAGCACCAACAGCATATTTGCCTTTACGGGCATTGTTGAAAATTTCGTTACCGTTTGTTAAAACCATCGATAATCCTCCAAAAATTCCATTCATTATTTGAATACATTAATAATTCTAACTCAAAAGCCGAAAAATTCCTACAATTTTTATCAAACTATTTCAGTAAACGCTTACTTGAAATGAAAATAGCAGTAAAAGGCTATTAAGTAGAGGATAATTAAAAAAATTAAAATATACCACCAATATTTTTTGCCTTTTGACTTGATGAGGGTACTGTAAATTGCGATGACGACGAAAAATGCAATTAAGGTGGTGAGAATGCTTAAAATTATTAAAACTGGTAAATTTATCATGTTGGGATAACCGACCTTTTTTCAGAAAATAAGAGAAAACCTAACTACCTATATTAATACAGATATCTTTGATATACTGGAACTAATTTATTGAGGTGATAATTTTGAAGAAAATTAAAGTTATGACTGTTTTTGGTACAAGACCAGAGGCAATTAAAATGGCACCACTCGTTTTGAAATTAAAGCAAAATAGTGACCGTTTTGAAACTGTAACCGTCGTTACGGCACAACACCGTGAAATGCTCGATTCAGTCTTGGAGATTTTTAAAATCAAACCAGACTATGATTTGAACATTATGAAGGAGCGCCAAACTCTAAGTGGAATCACAGGATTAGTTTTGAAGGAACTAGATAGTATCATTGAAAAAGAAACTCCTGATATTATTTTAGTTCATGGTGATACAACAACGACTTTCAGTGCAGCTCTTTCAGCATTTTACCACCAAACAGCAATTGGACACGTTGAAGCTGGTTTGAGAACTTGGAATAAATATTCACCATGGCCTGAAGAAATGAATCGTCAAATGACTGATGATTTAACTGACCTTTATTTTGCTCCAACTAATGAAAGCAAGGCCAACTTGTTGAAGGAAAATCATCATGGTGAAAATATCTTTGTGACTGGTAATACAGCCATTGATGCTTTGAGAAGTACCGTTCATAAAGACTATCACCACGACATTTTGGACGTTATCGACCCTGACAAGAAGATGATTTTGATCACAATGCACCGTCGTGAAAATCAGGGTGAACCAATGAAACAAGTCTTCAAAGCAATGAAGAAAGTTGTTGCTAAACATGATGACATTGAATTAGTTTATCCAGTGCATTTGAATCCAGTTGTTCAACAAACTGCTAAAGATATCCTAGGTGGCGTTGATCGAATTCACTTGATTGAACCATTGGATGTTGTTGATTTTCATAATCTAGCATCTAGAAGTTACTTTATCATGACTGATTCTGGTGGTGTTCAAGAAGAGGCACCTTCATTAGGAAAACCTGTTTTAGTATTGCGTGATACGACAGAACGTCCTGAAGGTGTTGAAGCTGGTACCTTGAAGTTAGTCGGAACTGATGCTGATGTGGTTGAAAAAGAAATGACGAATTTGATTACTAATAAGGATGAGTATGATCGTATGGCTAATGCTAAGAATCCTTATGGTGATGGTAAAGCATCTGAAAGAATCCTTGATTCAATCAGCTATTATTTCAAACAAATCGATAAAAAGCCTGACGAATTTAAGTAATATTTTTGTAAAAGAACGGATCTCATCAGAGTGTAATGTATTTATATTCTAGGTGAGATTTTAGTTCTTTCTTAGGTTAGTAATAGTATACCGTCCTACATATCAAAGAAAATTTGGCTGGAACGTAGTGGGCACGACTTGGAGCCTTTGCTAAGCCC
>OMJG01001426.1_pt1 | contig 13831 bp, 18 predicted proteins | sample 1646431 | NCBI WGS metagenome assembly OMJG01 (sample SAMN03771674, study PRJEB25209) | food metagenome | isolation source: Cotija cheese | place: Mexico:Jalisco,Michoacan | collected 2011-12-12
TCAAAGACGCAAACGCTGCAAAATAATTTTGACAAGGGAAATCGTTGGTATACCAACGATTGTGAGAGCTTTTCTCTTCGGAGAGAGGCTCTTTTTTTTGGTTTGAATGCCATATTGAATGCCATTTAAGATTATCCTTGCATAAATGATGCGAATTTATCAGCTGTTTCTTCACGTTTGCGATCTGTAACGTGAGCATAGACATTCATTGTTGTTTTGATATCTGTATGGCCCATACGTTCTTGCACTTCTTTAATCGTAGCACCTGATTCAAAGAGTAAGCTGCAATGAGTATGCCGAAACCCGTGAACGGTCATTTTCTCAAGATTGTGCTCTTTGATAATCTTGCTTAGATTATGATTCAAATAATCGAGATAAAGTGGTTTGTTTTCGGGCGATGAAAAAAGCAATTGGTCCATTTCAAAATGAGTGATTCCAAACTTGAAGAGGAACTCTTTTTGCCGGACTTTCCATTGACGAATAAGTTTCAATGTCTCATTATCTATAGACATAGTTCGAACGCTTTTTCTTGTTTTTGGTGGTTGAAAAATTAATTGCCAATTTTCAACAGTGGCCAACGTTTGTTTTACAGATAATGTACCATTAGCAAAATCAATGTCTTTCCAACGTAAAGCCTGCAATTCACCTTTTCTTAGACCAGTGAATGCTAAAATACGAAACATCAAATACAATGGATCTGGATACTCATTTTTTACTATATCAAGAAATTCTTGTAGCTGAAGACGATTGTAATAGACTGCTTGATACTCATCTTCGTCAATTGCCTGCTGTTTTTTGGGGCGAATGACACCAGCCATTGGATTTGTTGTTAGTAACCTTACGTTGATTGCGTACTGGAAAATGGATGTTGTAATACTAATTAGATTCGAATATTTTTTGTAGTAACTAAACCAATGATTCACTTGTTTTTGACAATAAGGTATTGTAATCTTATTAATTGGAATTTTTTCAAACAAAGGAAGGATATGTTTTTTTAAGGCAACTTTTTGAACGGTATATGTGCTTGCTTTTACAGTGTTCTTATATTGTTCGAGCCACATCTCAGAGACTTCCTTGAAAGTTTTGTTACTATCCAAAATAAAATCAGGATTTTTTGAGTGCACTTGAAGTCTAGCCAAGGCAATTTTTGCCTCTTGTTTGGTTGCAAACCCACGTCTCGTTGTCTTTCGAGGTTTACCTGTTTTTGGATTGATACCGATATAAGTTTGAAACATGTACGCAGTGGATCCATCTTTCTTTTTATACTTATTTATTTTTGTCATTTTTAGTCGTCCTTTCTTTGCCCGCCAGCATGTAATAAGACGAAAAATTTTGGCATCACTCCTTTCAATTTGATATAATTATGTAGGACAAAGACGCCTAGATAAGTACTAGTTATGTAATAGGTATTTTGTTGCGATGCACATCCACTCAAACTTTGGTAGGGGCGATGGATGTGTTTTTTTATTTTTTCAATTTATAAGATCTGGTGATAGTTTGCTTTGGTAAATCTAATTTGAAATCGATTTTAAGTTCAGCTGTATCTTTAGTAATAAGGTGTTCAAAATAGGTTTCATCAATGAGTGGAATTATTTCATCCTTTAAAAGTATTGTTGGTATTTCACGATCATAAATGTTATCAGTGTAAGTAATTTCTCCTCTAATTAGAATATGGTCATCTAAGTTTGTTTGGGTATATTTTACTTTTGGAAGATAATGCACATATTGTCCAATTTCAAATTCATCGACTAATGATCGTTTATACTTTGCTACTTTTTCTTCTTTCAGATGTTCAAAGAATTTTAATTCCAATTTGGTTGGTTCTTCGTACTTTGCAATTGAATCATATTGAATTAGATTAATATCAGAAGAGAAGTAGTAACTATCATTTTCGTATATTGATAGCATTACAGATTCTCCAGATGCTATACCTAATTTATTTCTCTGCTTATGAGGAATATCTAGAAATAAAAATACGAATCCGTTATCCGATGTAATTTTTTTTATCATTTTCCTACTCCTCCAACATTGAGATAAACTCATCCTCTGTAATTTTTTTTATCAGAATACCTTCCGAAACTAATTGATCGAAATCAATTTCTTTTCTACTGCGTTTACCATCAGTTAAATTTTTGGCGATTTGAGGGGCGTTTATAAAATAGTCAACTCGTTTGGATATCTTCTTTTGAATTTTTCCACCTCTAGAAATTATAGCTGCTTCAATAGATTTCCGACTCATTCTAAATGCTCCACTGTAACAAAATGTTTTTCCTTCAAAAATAGGCTTTATATTTTCATTTTTGGAAGTAGGGGTGTAAACACCATTTTTTAAAAATTCATAGATAAGAGCCGTTGTCCTACTATCTTCTAATGCATCGTGACTACGATTGGAAATACCATAGTATGACTTTAATGTTTCCAGCTTGTAATTTTCTACATTAATTGGCATTTCCTGAGCAAAATTTAAGGTGTCGACAGCAATTCTTCGTGATAGGTCAACGTTAGCCCATCGTAAAAATCTAGGAACTTCAAAAGAAAAAATATTATGTCCAATTAAAGGAATATCTTCTGTAAATTCAAGAAACTTTTTTACTGCAACATCAATTGATGGTGCATCTGAAACATGTTGTGGTGTAACTCCTGTTAAATAGGATATTGGAGTAGGAATTTCAAAGTCTCCAGGATTAACATAGGACATAAATGTACCGGTTTCATTTCCGTCTTCATATTTCACACCTGCGATTTGAATCATTCTATCATTGTAACTAAATCCAGTAGTTTCAATATCAAAAGAAATATATTTTGAAGGCAAAGATGAGTTATTATAAATATGTTTTGAATTTCTTTTTATACCAGAGAAGTCAGTCACAATGGAATGGACTAAGGTGTACTTGTCCTCATCGCTAAGATTGCTTTTATCTAATATTTCTAAAATGTAATCATTTGATAAAATAGATCGAGTCATTTCTTCATAAGTTGCCATACAACACTCCCCATTTCTGCTATAATATTCTTATACAAATCATTTCCAGAAATGGTATGGTTGCCGGTTGATGTCGCCAAAACGTCAGCTGGCTTTTTGTGTGCTCCATAAAAATATATCTCCACGATTTAAGAATATTGTGTTGTACTACATGCGTACTGAACTCTATTACTGTGAAACAACCATGTCTTTTAAATTTTCTATGATAGCAAGGGTTTGATTATACTCTTCAGCATACATAGTTTTAGTGAAGTCTGCTGTAGGATCTATTTCTTCTACTAATTGTTCTAAATCTATGATAGAGGATTTAAAGAATTCTTTTCGGAAATTTACCTTGTTTACTCTATTTTCGGAAAGTCGTTTATGAAGAGTATTTTCTAAATTAACTGCATCATCACTGAAGATCATTGCATGAACATCAAATTTGAATGGTACAGATGCACTTCCTAACTCGTCTATGCGCTGTTGAGGTTCTAACCGTCGAGTCATACCAATTTTAAATACATTTTCACCAAATGATCCTAGATTTGAAATAACATATACATAACCAGCTTTACCTTGAGCAAGAGAGGTAATTTCTTCTTTTTTATCATTCACTGAATTTAATTGATTTTGAAGTTCTGATAGTCGTTCTTGAAGTTGTTTTATTTTATCTTCATCAGTTTCTATCTCTAAAAGTTCCTTATTTCGTTGCATTTCTGTTAGATATTTAGATTCTTCTTTTTCTAATTTTTTTCGTTCGGCTTCAAGTGCCTTCCGTTCCTCAGCTTCTTGTTTCATTTGCTCTCTAATAGCTTGTTGCTCTTCTTTTTCTTTTTGACGATAAATATAATAACGATATTCTATATCAACAAGTTCCATATACAATGGTTCAATTTCTGAAATAAATTTAACTAAAGTTGGTCTAATACTTTGATTCCCTTCAGCAGCTATTGTTACATATTTAGCAAGTACGGAAGATACCTTACTTTTAGACTCACTTAATTTATTGTATGTAAGTTGAAAAAGAATTAATTGCATTTCTGCTTGTAAACCAATAACCATTAAACTATAAATTGCTTTATTTGTTTTAGTGTTATATCGATCTTGATAACGTTCTAATACAGCATTAATTTCTTTTTTTGTTGCTGTGGACAAACTTTTCAGTTCTTTTGAGTTATCTGAATGAATTGGTAGACTGATAATAGATTTGATTAATGTATCTTCCGCATCAAGAACAGAGATTTCAGCTATTGCATCATCTAGTGCTTCTTGATTCCAATCATATTCAGCATTAATAACATCTTTATATTTTTTGAAGAATTTTTTCAAGCCGACAAATTCGGATTTAAATTTTCTTGCCTGGTTTGTGGTTCGTTTCACTTCTTTTTGTAAATTTTCAAATTCAGCATGTAGTTCCGAATTTTTAGTTTTATAATCTTCAATAGAAGATGCCAAATCAGATAATTCAATTTTTGTAGAATTTTTTATATTTTCAGCTTCTTGATTGGCTTTATCTATAATATTTTTTCGTTCATTTTCATTTTCAGATTTTATAATATTTCGCAATTCATTCATAGTTGTCTCTTTATCAATTAATTGCAAATCTAGTTCTTTTATTGAATCCTCAATTTTCCTTTTTTCAATCTCTTTTACATTGATAGCTTTATCAATATCTGATACTTCAATTTGTTTCTTTTCTAATTCAGTTTTTAAACGTGCAAGTTCTTTTACTCTTTGGAAAAAATTCATCAAGCTTTACCTCATTTCTGCTATAATACTTTTATACAAATCATTTCCAGAAATGGGATGGTTGCCGGTTGATGTCCCCAAAACGTCAGCCGGCTTTTTTTACATTACAACTTTACCAACGATACGAATATCATTTCTTGAATCGGCGTAGATATCTTCATAATTCTTGTTTAAAGAAACTAACCTCAGATTATTTTCTTCGATATAAACCTTCTTAACGAAAGCTTCTTCATCTATCTGCACAACCATGATTGCGCCATTGATGGGGGAGTCCATTTTTTCAACGAAAATAATTTCTCCATCTTCGAAAACGGGTCGCATCGAATCACCAGCTACAGCAAAAGCCATATCATAATACTGAGGAAGTTTTCCGGTATATGTGATTTCTTCTTTGTATTCAGAATCCAAATCCAAGATACCCGTACCTGCTGAAACTTTTGATTGCAGATAAATCTCATGAGTTTCTTCAATGCGATGGTAATCAGCAAGGGAGGTAACTTTGGGCTTTTCTTGATCAGCTAGTTGTTCCTTTGCAAATAGAAGTACTTTCTTCTTTCGTTGATAATCTAATCTCTTGTAGATACTAAAGAAATCATCATCAGAAGTATTAACGTAGTTCCTTAAATCAGTATTCATTAAATCTGATATTGAGACATTGAATATTTCAGCAATGTCATTGAGAACACCAATTCTAGGCGTGTATTTTCCTTTTTCCCATTCGCTTATTGTGGAGGGACTTTTTTTTCCTAATCTATTTGCTAGTTCTATTTGCTCCATATTAAATTTTTCTCTTAAATATCGTAAATTTTCTGGGAACATATACTCACCTCCAAGTTTTTTGTTTAGGTAAGTATACCACCATTTCGGAAAAAGCGAAATATATTTCACGAAAATAATTTCGGGAAAACTGAATTATAGCTTGACTTCGGAAAAACCGAAATGTATACTGTGTTTGAATAAACGGAGGTGATAAAGATGATTAAAGAAAAATCAACTTTATATGATTTACGAAGATCTAAAAGAATGACACAAAAAGAACTAGCAGAAAAAGCAGGATTAACAGAACGTACTATTATCACATATGAGATGGATATAAAAAAACTAAGGAAAGCCAAGTACGAAGTTGTAGAGATATTGGCAGAAACTTTGGGGGTCAGTATTGACCAAATTTTTTTATCTGATAATTCGGAAAAACCGAAACGAAAGGAGGTGGGGTAGATGAATAACAAAGAGAAAGCCAGATTGATTTTAAAGGAAATTGAAAAATATTTGTGCTTCGAGCAAATGCAAAGAGATTTTGCAGCAAAGGGTATTTTGAAAGCTTTGGAAGAAATTCAGAAAAGCGAAGAGCAAGTAAAGGAGGAATAAGTCATGGCAGCAGTTAATTTACCTATTCAATTACCGGATTCATTCGCTGATGAAATAGCTACTATCATTACTCAAAAAGTCATGGAGACAGTTGAAAAAAATGTTCGTGCGAATGAATTGCCACAATATCCAACAAGAAAGCAAGTGAGAGAGGTTCTTCGGATAGGAGAGGATCGTATTACTAATTGGATAGCTGAAGGACTACCTACCATCCCTTTTGGAAAAGAAACAAGATTTGATCGCGATGATATTAAGGAATTTCTTAATAATAAAAAAATTTAATGCCCGCCAGCATGTGAAATGGAGTGATCAACATGAATCAAAAGAGATGGTTAGCATCGCTTGTATCTCATTCGACTATTGGAAAAATTAGACAGCTGCAGTTGATTGCATATTTGAGTTTTGTTCTGAATGCAATCTTAATTATTTGTTTGTTACTCGTGATGATATTGATGTGAGGAGTGAAAAAAATGGCCGTTCAAAATACATTAGAAGATTTACAGAACTTTTTATTTGGTCAGCTGGAACGTTTGGATGATCCTGATCTATCACCTGAAGAATTGGAACTAGAAATAAAACGTGGTGAAACAATGGCCAAGATTGCTGATAAAGCAATTGATAATGCGAACACAGTCATTAATGCGATGAAATTTTATAACCAAAGCGAAGGGTATATTCCACCTGAAAAACGGCCCAAGATGTTAGAGGGGTAAGCCGATGATATGGAAATATACAGAAGAGCAAATTGATTTCATTCGAAAGTATGCAAAGAATCATACACGTGTTGAAGTTACAAAAGCATTTAATCAAAAATTCAATACAGATCTGACCGTCAACAATATGAAGAGTACGATGTCGAATCACAAGATAAAAATTGGCGTGAGAGATACATCAAAGGTTAAGCGTCTTTTCACGAAAGAGCAGGAAGAATTTGTAATTGCTAATTATCGAGGAATATCTAATAGAAAACTAACCGAACGAATCAACGAAGAATTTGCTAAGAATTTTACCGTTCGCCAGATTAGTTCTTGGAAAAAGAATCATGATCTTAGTTCTGGTTTGACTGGTCGTTTTGAAAAAGGACATGTGCCTGCTAACAAGGGTACAAAAGGGATTTTCAACATTGGAGGAAACGCAACATCATTCAGAAAAGGGAATAAACCATATAATGTCATGCCTGTTGGGACTAGGATTTTAAAAGGCGATGATTATTGGTGGACAAAGGTATCGGATAATCCAAACAAATGGCGTCAAACCCATCGATTAATTTGGGAAGAGGTTCATGGACCACTTACAAAGAACCAGGTACTTATTTTTTTAGATGGTGACAGAAATAATTTGGATATTGAAAATCTGCAAGCAATAACCAAAAAAGAGCACATTCGTATGAACCAATACGAGTATCGCTCAAGCAATCCTGAGATAACCAAGGTGGGGATTGCGTTAACTAAGACCAAGTTAAAAATTAAAGAGAGAAGGGATAAAAATGTTTGAACAATTGATGGAGGTGGAAATTAATGGAATTAGAGAGAACCATAGATAGTCGAGAAGTAGCCGAATTAATTGGAAAAGCTCATAAAGAATTGCTGAGAGATATACGGAAATATGTATCAGTTTTAACCAGCGCAAACTTGCGCTCGTCAAACTATTTTGTTCCGAGTGAATATCTTGATGCAAAAAAGGAACCTCGACCATGCTATTTATTAACGAAAATTGGCTGCGATTTAGTAGCAAATAAATTACAAGGTCCAAAAGGAATAGAATTTACAGCTGTTTACGTGAAACGTTTTGAAGATATGAAGAATTACATTGAAAACGAACCGCCTCAAATATCTAGTACAAAAGTGCAATTAAAAGCGTTACTGGAACATGAAGAAAAATTGGAACGTTTAGAGGGTGATGTAAGTGAACTAAAAAATGAGATTGATTTGACTAGAATACAAAAAAAGCGATTATCGGATATTGTGCGATGCAATGCTATGAAAGTTGTTGGAGGTAAGAACTCAGAAGCGTATAAGCCTTACTACAAAATTGCGATAGCTGAAAACTGGAGATCCATTAAAAACTATTTTGAAGTTGCAAGCTATGAAGAAATACCACGTTTGAGATTTGATGAAGCAATTGAATTAGCTGAAATTTGGTCACCATCCGCGGAATTAAAAATGAATATAAAAAAATCCTCAACGGCTGCAACCGTCAAGGACAATCTTCAAAAATAATTAATGAAGCATTTTTCATGTGAATTATAGCATACGAAAGGAGAAAAGACTACATGGGTAAGAATTATATAAAGGTTTCATTGTCTGAACTGGCAGAAGGTGCATTACAGGAGCGTTTTAACCATGAGTTGGCCAAAGTTGCTGAAAATTGTATGGATGCCAATACGGATGCCAAGAAAAAAAGGAAAATCACAATCAGCATCGCCGCTACCACTGATGATTTCAGACAAGATATTTATCTGGATTTTGAAACGAAGTCAACATTAGCACCAAGGGAAAGTGTGGGTACACGCGTTTTAATTGATCAGGCGGGAGATGATATTTATGCGAATGAATTACTATCCGGCCAACGTGGCCAAATGTTTTTTGATCCACAGGACGCCACCTTGAAAGATGATAAAGGGACACCTGTTGAGGAAATTGAACAAGCAGCATCTGAAACAAACGTCACTGAACTTAGTAATGAGAACAAAATTCATAGTTTTAAAAAACAAATGAAGTCATAGGAGAAAAAAGCGATGTCAGAAGAGAATATCAAAGCAGCGTTGCAATATGCAGTAAAACTTAGCGAGGAACAGACAGTTGTTCATGAAATTGATGGAAAGAATTGGGTGGATGCTGAAAAGGGGAGACTAATAGAACTAGAACCTGTTCAGTATGCGACAACTTTAGAGGTTAATACTCTTTCAGGATTGGTTGATTTTTTGAAACAAAAATTTGATTGGTCCCTTTCTAAAAAATTATTGATTCAAGTTGATTCTCCTACGAGTGTGACCGTTCTGTCTCAATTGGATTCAAATCGAAAACGGGAATCATTAATTAAGGCCGTGGCGTTACTTGAAAAATTTCCTTATGGTCGCTTTCAAGATTCGGAGCAATTCATCATTAATGTTCAATCATTGATTCAACGTGATTTAGATGCTGAAGCAATTTTAAATTGTGCGGGATCGATTCGAATTGAAGGCGGTGCAGATTTAGAAGACAACGGTGTTTCTCAAGTAGTGTCTGCAAAAATGGGTGCTGCTACGGTTGGAAAGGCAGAGGTTCCTAGCCCAGCTGAATTACGTCCGTATCGAACTTTTTTAGAAGTTGAACAGCCATCAAGCCCATTTATTTTCCGGATAAACAAAGATGGAGCTTGTGCATTATTTGAAGCAGATGGTGGGATTTGGAAAAACTATGCGATGGCCAATATCAAGGAATATCTTGAGATGGAGCTATCAGAAGAAATTCAAGAAGATTATTTGTCAATTATTGCCTAAAAAAATTGAAGGTGTGTGAGTCCGATTTCCATGCACCTTCCTAAAGGTGGATTACTATGAACGAGGAATTATTGAAATTTGCTGAAGATAGTTTAAAGCAGCGTGGATTTAAGATTTTGACCAAAGAAGTGAAGCAAGACTGTATCAAGTTATTAGCACGAGATAGTGAAACCAATCGAAATGAATCCTTTACTATACGCGATGGTGTACTGACGAAACTTGTTCACTTTGATAGGGACAAGCATCATCCTTGGTCAGATGAGGTGATTGCACGAATGACGATGTATAAACAGGACCATAAAAGTTATATCGCTGCGATGCGTGAAGCAGTCAATCGTTCAAGACAATAAAAAAGCCACCTAAGATAGGTGACTTACTGAGTGTGATATACACAACCCTCTGACAAGGTGAGTATATCATTCTCAGTTACTTTTTGCAAAAAATACTGTTAAATCAGTATTTTACGTCCTTGTAATAGGTATTAACTTAACGGACAAAGTAAAAGTGAATGGGAGAATATCATGAAATCATTTGTTAGGGAAAAACGAGTATATGCAGGCAAATATATGGAGGTCAGTTTGTTCACTAGAACTGATAATCAGGAGAAATATTGTAAAGGGGCACGTGGGAGAAAAAAGAAGGTCTCTCGTCCTGTTCAAAATAACCTGAATGATCGTAATAGCAAACGCTATGCCAAATTACTTGTTTATGCCAACTTTAGCAAAAATGATTACTACTTGACGTTCACATATGACAATCAGCATTTACCTAAGACTCCTGCAGATGCCAAAAAAAATCAAGATAACACATTAAAAAAACTCAAGCGTTTGTATAAGAAAAACGAATTGGAATTGAAGTATATGTGGTTCACGTCTTATCAATTTGATGAAGATGATGGCTATATCAAACGAATTCACCATCATGTTTTGGTAAATGGTGGAGTGAATCGTGATGATGTAGAAAACTGTTGGTCTGTAGGGAGAGGCAAGAAAAGAGAATTGCTAGGACGTACGCAAGCCCGCTTGATTCAACCTGGTGAAAATGGCATGGATGAATTAATCAAATATTTAACCGCTCAAGAAAAATGGGAAAATCGCCAATGGAAAAAAGGACAAAAGAAATATTCAAGCAGCAAGAATTTGGTCAAACCAAAGGAGGTAAAAAACGATCATGTCTGGTCGCTGAAAAAATTAAATCAAATTGGTTTTTCTACGGATGCAGGGGAGGAATTGATTTTGCAACGTTTTCCTGGATACCGAATTGTCAATGATCCACAACCCAAATATCATGATGAACTTGGGTGGTACGTGCAATATGAATTGTTAAAAATAGCAGAATGGGGAGATTCGTAATGGATGAAGTAAAACAATATGTTGTTGTGTGTTTTGGTAAAAATGATGCGATTAACAACATGCAGCAAGTCTATTTAAGAATGAAAATTGATTTTCAAGAAAAGTATTTAACTCATAGTACAGGAAATAGAACCATTTACTCAGATCATGCAGTGATTCATTTTGTGACAAGAATGGAATTACATCATTGCGATGGCTTAAAAATCTATGGACTGCAAACAACCAAACGCTTTGATGAATTTGGCACTAAGAAGCAAAAGGAGATTGTTGAAGGACTTAAGCTTGGATCCAATGGTTATTTCGGTAAGAACGATCGCGATGGCTTGTTGAAATTTTATTTAAAGAGAGGAGCGTAGACATGGAATTAATTATCGTGTTGGTCATTATCGGTATAGCATTTGTGGGAACAATTGTCTTCAAGTCAGAAAAAACGACACAAGAAGACCAGGCAAAAATTACTGATCTGATTTATCAATTGGAACAAGTCAGAATCGAAAATGATTTACTGAAGCAGGCGATGCAATTACCTAAATTGACAGAAAAGGAAAAAAAGATTGTAAAAAGTCTTGAAATAGAGTGCAAAGCCCAAAAGTACAACAAGCGTCATCATCGTTTTGTATTGACTGCTTTTTACTTGGAAATGCATAAGTTGGATAATGATCGGGAATTCATGCATGTGATGGATCATGTGGTAGCAATGTATAAACGGGAGCAACGCTTGCTGAGTGTAAAAGAACAGGAAGCGATGCATCATGAATGAGGCGATGATAGAGAATAAAATGTGGGAAATAGTGGATATTATACTTTGGGTGATGATGGAGGGGGAAGAGTTATGAGAATCGAAAGGCATATACTAAAAATACTTCCAGAATACTATGAAGCTGTTACTTAAGAAATAAAAAGTTTTGAAATTAGAAAAAATGATCGTAATGAGGAATGGAGTGAAATTTAGATGCATATATACATTATATGGAAAAAAAGTATTTCTGGGTGGAGTAAAGAGATAGATTGTATTTTCATTAAAGAAAAAAAGGCCCAAGAGTTTGTAAAAAAAATCTCAGGCGGTACTCAATACTATTTTGAAATTGAAAAATTTAAAGTGTGCTAGGCTTTCATACCTTTTTTTTCAGGATTATCAAACCCAAATTTAATCGTTGATAGAAATTTCCAAACATCATCATCAGATGGTTTTATAAAGTCATCAGAAGCCGGATTATCACCCATTTTTTCAAAAATAGCAGTTAACCAGTTAGAACCATGTCCAGGTATGTTAAGATGCTTAAGCCATGATTCTAATTCCCCAATGGGAACTGGAAATAATCCATAAGAATTCAGTGTTTGTATAAAATCTATCCCTGTTTGATAAGTTCCAGTATCTGCATCTTTAAAAGCATCAAGGCCTTTCACTTTCATTAATTCAGGTTTGTCGGATCCAGAATCATCTTGAATTGTTTTGAAGGCCAACTTTAAAGTAGATCTATTACTTTGGAGTCCTGAATGGGATGGAGTAGGGATGTTAGCAGGAGATAAATACTTGTCAGCAAATTCTCTTCCTCCATCTTTTAGAAAATCAAGATCAACAATAGCTATTGCTGCAACACCAATATCTCTTAATGTTTTAACTATAACTCCAGTAGTTTGCTTATTTTGGGCGTTTACAAAGAGACAGTCTTTTATTCCCCACTTAGGATTATACTCGAGTAATCGACTGTTAATTTCTTCATAAAAAGCTCGATCAGAATCACTTTCTGTGACAATTACTTTTTGATAGAAAATTGCTTTTAAAATATTAGTAGATTTGAGTAATGGATTGTTCATTATCTTTAAAAGTATTTCCTGATCGATTGGTTTGAAAGTTGATTGCTCATTATCGTAAGTTAATCTTATTAAATTCATGGGAACATGTGCTTCAATGCAACCCATAATGAAATCTGCACTATGTGTTGCAATAAAAATTTGCTTACCTTTATCACTATCAATCAACTTGGAAATAACTTTGCCAAGTTTTCTAGCTAATGGAGGATGTAAGAATGCTTCTGGTTCATCAAGCAATAATAATTCCGGATTACCGGCAATTATTTCTGCTAGAATTCCAAGATATGCTTTTCGTCCATCACTTGTATTTATATCATTATATGATTTTGACAATAGAAACTGTGTAGCCTCAGGTTTGACACTAAGCCGCAAATCATCTGGTAAAGGTTCTTTAGACAAAACAAAATTGGCTTGTCCGCCGTCTAAGAATATTTCTAGATACAAGTTAAATGCATCCAAAATAAAATCTTTAAGTTTATCAAACAAATCTTTTTTGTTTAATAAACTATTGACAGGATTGTTAATATATGAAATTTGACGAGTGGAGAAATCGACAGGCACCATTGATTGAAGTCGAGCAGCACCATTTAGAAGCATAACATTATCTGAATAAACACGGACTTTAAATCTTTTATAGTCACTTGATTGATAATCTTCCACCTGATTTTCGGCAAATCGTTTGAAGTCGGACATACTCATAGAATCAATCTGGTTATCATTTTTATCAAAGAAATATAGATAAGTTTCATAAGCTGAAATCTTCATATCTTTATTTTTTTGAAAAAGATGATCGATAATCTCTCTTGATGGTGGAACTACAACGCTACCATCTAGTAGTAAAGTTTCGGAACTTTGGTTTACTTGAGTTAAATCTTGAAATATCTCCCTTAAAAGTAATGATTTACCTGAATTGTTAGGCCCAACAAAGATATTAAGAGAATTTGGTGTGTATTCTGAGTGAACGTTAGAATTTTTATTTTTGATAATAATTTTCTTTAACATTTTTAACCTCTATTTTTTTAAATAATTATAACAACAAAGAAAAATAGATAAAGTCCATATAATTGTGTAAAAGATAAAAGGCCATGTAACAGCCCTTTT
>OMJG01001427.1_pt1 | contig 13827 bp, 10 predicted proteins | sample 1646431 | NCBI WGS metagenome assembly OMJG01 (sample SAMN03771674, study PRJEB25209) | food metagenome | isolation source: Cotija cheese | place: Mexico:Jalisco,Michoacan | collected 2011-12-12
CCCAGGAGTCGATGCCGAGGATCTGGGCGAGGTTGTGCTCCAGGCGCGCCATGTCGCGGATCGTCACCTGCGGGAAGCGGGAGCCGTAGGCGAGGCCGTCATCGTAGGACGACTGCGGTCCGGTCGTTCCCGAGCAGCCCCCCAGGGAGTTCGCACACACCACGAAGTACTTGTCGGTGTCGACGGCTTCCCCGGGTCCGACGACGCCCGCCCACCATCCGGTGACGCGGGTGTCGCCGGTCAGAGCATGCTCGATGAGGATCGCATTGGACCGGTCGGCGTTGAGGGTGCCGAAGGTCTCATAGGCGATCTCGACCGTGCCGAAGGTGTGCCCCGAGTCCGTGCCGAAGCCGAGGATCCGTTCGACGGAAGTGCTCTGGGTGGTCATCTCAGGCCGCGGTCTGCGCCTTCGCCGCTGCTGCCGCGAAGCCCTTGTCGAGGTCGCCGATGATGTCGTCGACGCCTTCGATGCCCACGGACAGGCGGATTAGTGCCGGGTTCACTCCGGCGGCCTTCTGGGCTTCCTCGTCCAGCTGTGCGTGCGTGGTCGAGGCCGGGTGGATGACGAGCGAGCGGACGTCGCCGATGTTCGCCACCAGGGAGTGCAGCTCGAGGGCGTCGACGAAGGCCACTGCCGCGTCGTAGCCGCCGGCGATGTCGAAGGCGAGCACCGAACCCACGCCGTTCGGCAGGTACTTCTTGGCCAGGCCGTTCCAGGGGCTCGACTCGAGTCCGGCGTAGGCGACGCGGTCGACCTGCTCGTGGGCTTCGAGGTAGGCGGCGACCTTGTTCGCGTTCTCCACGTGGCGTTCGATGCGCAGGCTCAGGGTCTCGATGCCCTGGGCCAGCAGGAACGCGTTCGTCGGGCTGAGCGAGGGTCCGAGGTCGCGCAGGCCCTGCACGCGGGCCTTGAGTCCGAAGGACACGTTGGCTCCGAAGGGTCCGTCGGCGCCGAGGTCACGGGCGAAGACGAGTCCGTTGTAGGAAGCGTCGGGTTCGTTGAAGCCGGGGAACTTCTCCGGCTGTGCGCCGTAGTCGAAGTTGCCGCTGTCGACGAGGACTCCGGCAACGGAGTTGCCGTGGCCGCCGAGGTACTTCGTAGCGGAGTGGAGCACGACGTCGGCACCGAATTCGATCGGACGCACGAGGTAGGGGCTGGCGAGTGTGTTGTCGACGAAGAGCGGCACACCGGCTTCGTGGGCGATTCCGGAGATCGCCTCGATGTCGAGGATGTCCGAGCGCGGGTTCGACACGACCTCGCCGAAGAGGAGCTTCGTGTTGTCCTGGATCGCGCTCTTCCAGGCGGCGTGGTCGTCGACGTCGACGAAGGTGGTTTCGATGCCGAGCTTGCGCAGGGTGACATCGAAGAGGTTGACGGTTCCGCCGTAGAGGCTGGAGCTGGCCACGATGTGGTCACCGGCTCCGGCGACGTTCGTGATCGCGAGGAATGCCGCGGACTGGCCCGAGGCGGTGAGGACGGCGTGGACGCCGCCTTCGAGATCGGCGATGCGGTTCTCGACGACTTCGTTCGTCGGGTTCGTCAGGCGGCTGTAGACGGGGCCGACGTCGGTCAGCGCAAAGCGCGCCGCGGCGTGGTCGACGTCGTTGAACACGAACGAGGTGGTCTGGTGGATCGGCAGGGCGCGCGAACCGGTGACCGGGTCGGGTACCTGTCCGGCATGGATCTGACGGGTTTCGAATGCCTGGGTCATGGTGACTCTCCTCTGTGAGTGCGGTGGCGGTGTCGCTGGTTGAGGCGATGTGATGTGTCTACTGTCATCGTTTTCGCCGGCTTGCACCCGCCTGTGTGTCATGTTGGCGTCATCATGTGTCATGTTTCGTCACACCGTGTCGTGCCGCTGTCACGTGTGCGGCACCGACGATCAGCGGAAGTTCCGCGCCTTCGTCGGCAGCTGCACTTCGAGGGGGATGAGTTTGTGCGCGTAGAGGCTGACCACGTCTCCCCCACGCTGGATGAGCCCAGTGACGACGAGGGCGTTGCGGGAGGTCGCGACCGTACGGAAGCGTTTCATCAGCCCCGCCGTGGCCACCACATTGAGCATCCCGAATTCGTCTTCGAGGTTGATGAAGGTGATCCCCGAGGCGGTCGCCGGGCGCTGCCGGTGGGTGACGATCGCGGCCACCGTCATCCGGGTTCCGTCCGCCGCACGCGCCGCATCCGCGGTCGATGAGTATCCGCGGGCGCGCAGCGTCTCGCGCATCATCTGTGTGGGGTAGCCGTCGACGGTGATCCCGGTGGAGAAGAGTTCGGCCAGGGTCGTATCGAAGGCGTCCATGGCCGGCAGGCTCGGGGCCGAGTCCACGCTCGCCGTTCCCGGCAGCAGTCCCGGATGGGCACCGGCGACTCCCCCGGCCAGCCACAGCGCCTGCCGTCGGTCGAGGTCGAATCCGGACAGGGCTCCGGCCGTGGCCAGCGATTCCAGGGCCTGCTTTCCGATTCCGGTGCGTTCGGCCAGATCCGCCACCGAGGTGAACGGTGCGTTGTCACGTTCGGTCACGATCACCTCGGCGAAGGAGCCGACATGGGCGACCGTGTCCAGTCCCAAGCGGATCCCCAGCTCCCCCGCCGAGGCGGTGCCCCCTTCCCCCGCCTCGGCGATGGTGTGCCCCGGCCTTCCGGGGGCGACCCGTTCGAGATCCGTGGCCGCCTGCGACCACCGGATGTCGACGGGCAGGATCGGCACCCCGTGCCGGCGGGCGTCGGCGATGAGCGACTGCGGGGAGTAGAAGCCCATCGGCTGGCTGCGCAGCAGTCCGGCGGTGAAGGCCGCGTGGTGGTGGTATTTGAACCAAGCGGACTGATAGACGAGGTTCGCGAAGCTGATGGCATGCGATTCGGGGAACCCGTAGTTCGCGAAGGCCGCGATGGTCGCGAAGATCGCCTCGGCAGTGTCCTCGGCGACCCCGCGGGCCAGGGCGCCTGTCCGGAACTTCTCCGCGAGTTCGGCCATCCGCTGCTCAGACCGGCGTGAGCCCATGGCCTGCCGCAGCCGGTCGGCATCGGCCCCGGTGAACCCGCCGACGTCGATGGCCATCTGCATCAGCTGCTCCTGGAACAGCGGCACCCCACAGGTCTTGGCCAAGGACTTCTCCAACAGCGGATGGAGGTATTCGACCTCGTCGAGGCCCTGCCTGCGACGGATGTAGGGATGGACGGAGCCGCCCTGGATGGGGCCGGGGCGGATGAGCGCGACCTGCACGGCCAGATCGTAGAACGTCTCCGGCCGCAGTCGGGGCAGAGTCGCCAGCTGGGCGCGGGATTCGACCTGGAAGACCCCGACGGCATCGGCACGGCAGAGCATCTCGTAGACGGCTGCGTCGTCGTCATCGATCTCCGCTCGGTCGATGAGGACCCCGGTGTGGCGGTGGACGAGGCCGACCATCTCGTGCAGGGCGGTGAGCATGCCCAGACCGAGCAGATCGAACTTGACCAGGTCCATGGCCGCGCAGTCGTCCTTGTCCCATTGGACGACGGTGCGGTGGCCCATCGTCGCCTTCTCGATCGGCACGACTTCGCCGATGGCACGGTCGGCCAGGATCATCCCACCGGAGTGGATGCCCAGATGGCGCGGTGAGCCGAGCAGATCCTCGGCGACCTTGAGCACCGGGGCGGGCACCGGGGAGTCCTCGGCATCGGGCAGGCTCGACCACCGGTTGCTCGACTTCGAGAACGCATCCTGCTGGCCGGGGGCGTAGCCGAGGCTGAAAGCGGCGTCCCGGATGGCCGATTTCGCCCGGTAGGTGATGACATTGGCAACCTGGGCGGCGCGGTCGCGGCCGAAATGGTCGTAGACGTATTGGATGACCTCTTCGCGGCGGCCGGATTCGATGTCGATGTCGATGTCCGGGTACCCCTTCCGGTCCGGGGACAGGAACCGGTCGAAGAGCAGCCCGTGTTTGACGGCGTCGACGGCGGTGATGCCCAGGACGAAGCAGACCGCGGAGTTCGCCGCCGATCCCCGCCCTTGGCAGAAGATGCCCATATGGCGGCAGAATTCGGTGATGTCGAAGACGATGAGGAAGTATCCGCAGAACCCCAGCTGCGCGATCATGTCCATCTCCCGGTCCAGCTGCTCCCAGGCTCGGGGGTTCTCGGCTCTCGTTCCGTAGCGATGCCGTCCGCGTTCGGCGATGAGGCCGCGCAGATAGGTCTCCCCTTCGGTCTCATCGGGCATCGGCGCCTTCGGCAGGTCGGGGCGGGCCGAGGAGAGGACGAAGGAGCAGTCCCGACCGATCCGCGCCGCATTGTCCAGAGCCTGCCGCGGGAAGCGTGCGAGCATCTCCTCGCCGGTGTGGATGCGTGCGCTCGCCGTCGCCGGCAGCCATCCGGCCAGTTCATCGAGCGAGAGCCGCGACCGCACCGAGGCCCTCACCTGCGCGGACTTCCATTGGGCGCGAGTGGCGAAGTGGACGGCGTTGCTGGCCACGATCGGCAGTCCCGTCCGCTGGGCCAGATCGCCGAGGTGGCGCAGCCTCTCGTCGTCATCCGGGGTTCCGTCCCGGCTGAGTTCGACGGCGACCCGGTCGGGTCCGAAGAGTGCGGTGAGTTCGCGCAGAGCGCTGAGCCCGCCGTCGTCGTCGCCCAACGCTCGTCGCAGCGGTCCTTTGCGGCAGCCGGTCAGTATCATCCAGTCTCCGTCCTCGGCCGCGAGTTCGGCGAGGTCGAAGAGCGGACGGTTCTTCTCACCGCGCAGGTTCGCCTCGGTGATGATCTGAGAGAGCTGGTGGTAACCCTCGACGCTGCGGGCGAGGACGAGCAGGTGGGTGGCATCGGGGTCGGTCTGGCCGGGGATCTTCTCGGTCAACCCCACGGACAGTTCGGAGCCGAACACGGTGTCCAGCCCCACCTCGGCGGCGGCATGGGCGAAGCGGACGGCTCCGTAGAGCCCGTTGTGGTCGGTCAGCGCCAGGGAGCTCAGCCCGGCGGCGGCACCGGCGGCGACGAGCTCCTCGGGGTCGGAGGCTCCGTCGAGGAAGCTGAACTGGGAATGCACATGCAGCTCCGCCCAGTCCACGCTGCTCTGACGCAGCAGCGGTCCGAGGTTCGGTCCCTGAGCGCTGCCGGCGCCTGTCGGGCCCTGATAGCGGCCGCGTCCGTCCGAACCGCCGGGGCCGACCGAGACCTGGTAGCGGTCGGGACGGGAGAACGCCGGGGCATCGGAGCCGTCGGCGTGCTTGTCGACAGGCTGTTTTCCTGCCGGGTTCTCGCCAGCAGGCTGTTTGTCCGCCGGGGAGGACGGGGTGTCCTTGCCTTCGAGGCGGCGCGCCAGCTTCGACCACGGTGTGCGCGGGTTCGAGAATCCCATCGGGTCTCCTCCTCTCAGGTGGGGTCGTTGGTCAGCAGGTTGCCGGTCAGCGGTAACGGCCGGTGAGGTACCACTGACCGTGCTCTTTGCTCAGCAGGAAGGCACGACCGGCATCGGTGACCACCTGCAGCCGGGTGCGGTAGACGGCTCGGTTCGGATCCCACCATCCGGATTCGATGGGCCAGGAACCGGAGTAGTCGGTGATGGCCTCGGTCTGCCCGGTGGGGAATCTGATCGTCGCCGGCACCGCCCCCAGCCCCGAGGGGCGAGCCTCCACCGGTGAGCCGTCCGCGGCGAGCACGTCGACGGCGGAGTGCTCGACGGTCGTCGGACGGGGTGCGTGCAGGGCCCCGGGCCAGGGTGCGGCAGGGCTGCGTTCGGGGACGGCCGCCTGCTGCCACGGGGTCCACAGGTTCGTCTCGGCGGGGTCCCACCCGCCCTGGAGGCCCGGAACCAGGACGGCATCGGGACCGAACAGCCCCTGCAGACGCTCGAGCGTATGGGTGATCTGCCCGGTGTTCTCGTCGAACAGACTGCGCGTGGCACCGATCGGGGTGGTCAGTTCGGCTGCGATGAGACGCAGCGCGATGATGCCGTCGTCGGAGAAGTCCTCGGCGTCGGGAGCCGGCTCGTCGACGATGTCGAGTGCCTGCGGGTCGGGCTGTGCCGTGCGGGGATCCTGTCCCGGACGAGAACCCCGGCCCACTCCTGCCAGCCAGCCTTCGGCCTGCCACCGCAGACGGTCGGCGATCGCGTTCTCCTGCATGTCCTCGATCCGCCAGGTCCGGGACGAGGACTGGCCGGCTGCGGCATCGAGTTCGATCGTGATCTGGGTGCAGACCAGCCCCTGTCTGCGCACCTTGGCCAGCAGATCGGCACCGAGCTGGCGGGCGAGGAAGCCGAGGGTGTCGCTGCGGGTCGTCGGGGCATCGAGATCGAGTTCGACGTCGAGCTGTTCGCCGCGGACATGATCGGCGAGCGGGGCTCCTGCCCGCCCGGAGGCCAGCTCGTGCAGATGTCGACCGAAGGCACCGAAGCGTGCGTTCACGTCTGTGGTCTGCAGGCGAGCGAGGTCACCGAGGGTGCGCAGCCCCAGCTGCCAGAAGACCTCGATCAGCGCGGTCGCCTCGGCGCCGGCGTATTCCAGGGTGGTGATCGGCTGGGCGGAGAGGAAGTCCACGGTCTGCCCGGGTTCGACCCGGCGCGCCTGCCCGGCGGCGAGGACCGCGGCGAAGACGGTGCCGGCGATTCCGGGGAAGAACTCCCACCCTGTGTCATCGACGAGAGCCGAGACCAGTGTCTCGACGGCATCGGCTTCGTCGGTGTAGCCGTGCCTGAGCGAGTCAAGAGGAATCGCCAATGTTCCCGGGCTGAGAAGGGTGAACCGGGCGACGAGGTTGTCGAGGGCACCGACCCCGGCACTGAAATGTCGGTTGTCCGCCTCTTCGTCCCAGACCGCGACGTGGGCTTCCGGACAGCGGTATCCCACGGCGCGTTTGTTGTTCCCGGCGGTGATTCCGGCGGAACGGGCCGGAGCATTGGCTGCGATGACCTTGCCGGCGTGGAGGACCGCGACAGGGCGGCCCGGTGCGATGTCGTGTTCGACCGCAGCGGCCACCGCCGGCCAGTCGGGCACGGTGAGCACGAGGGTGCGGCCGGACTCATCCGACATGGCTGATCACCTGCCGCAGCTGTGTGATCGTCGACCACCGAGGATCGTCGGCTGTATCCGTGCCCGGGTCTGTCCCCATGTCCGGATCCGTGTCCATGTCCGGATCTGTGTCCGGGCTTGTGGCCGGGGCAGTGCGTGCTTCGGCTGCAGCGTTCGCAGTCCCCGCGGGGACGCCGCCTGTCACGACTTCCAGCGTCCCTGCGGGGACGCTGGCGGGAGTTCCCGACGGTCCGGGCAGCAGGAACCGGTGGCTTCCCGTCTGCGACCGGGCACGCACGAGGCAGGACTGCAGGCGTCCGCGGCCGTGTTCGGCACCCGACCAGCGGGTGTCGGCGATCTCGATCTGCTCTGTGCTGCCGGACATGGGACGGAGGCTGATGAGGCTCATCCGCCGTTCGCGGATCTTCGCCAGGAGTCGGGCCCGTTCCGAAGCGCTCGGGGCGAAGCCGGGGTCGACGAGGACGATGTCGAAGGATTCGATGAGGATCGAAGCCACCCGCAGCCAGTCCTCGCCGGGGGTCGCGAGGTTGACGAAATGGTCGAGGTCGACGCCGAGGTCGGCGATCGAGGACACGGCCGGTTCGCCGAGCCCGATGCCGGCGCACCACTTCTGCTCCCGGGTCGCCGCAGCGATCGTCGCCAGACCGCAGCTCAGCGACAGCTCACCGGTGACGGTGACGAGTTCGCCGCGCGGCAGACCGCCGCGCCGGAACAGCGGAGAGAGCACAGGATCCACCGGATGGGGTGGGATCTTATCGAACAGCGCCGCAGCCGTGGAGATCCCCGTCTCCCGACTGAGCTGTTCGATGACCGGTGCTGCTGACATGACATCCATTATCGAACTGGTGTTCTAAATTGGCAAGATTCAGACAACAGCTCAGACAACAGCTCTGCCCTCCCGGGCGTGTCGCCATTCGGCTTCGAACATCCATGCGATACAGAGGCCGAGGTCAAAGCCGTAACCGCCGCCGACGGTGCCGGGATCGGCCGCTTCCGTGATCTTCTTGACCTGGGCGACGCGAACCGCTGTATTGAACATCATCCGCCCCCTCGCTCGACTCTCCAGAGGAAGCAGCTGGGAACCGTCGGGCAGGGAGAAGGCAAAGGCAGCGGGACCGCGCATCGCTCCGGCGAAGTCCGCTCCGGTGCGTTCGATGCGCAGCTGATATTTGTGCACCACGGTGTGATGTCGGCGACAGAGCAGGATGAGATTGTCCATATCGGTCCTCCCGCCCTGCGACCAGGGGCGGATATGGTGAGCCTCGCATCGCCTGCGGGCTCGGCAGCCGGGGAATTGGCAGCAGACATCACGCACACTCAGCGCCATTCGCTGTCGCCTGCTCACCAGACGCTTCGAGCGCCCGAGCATGAGGACGTCGCCTCCGGCATCCTTGATCGCCCCGCTGATCAGCGCCTCACAGCTCAGGCGCTCCGCCGTCGCCGCGGTGATGCCGCCGAACCCTTCGATCCGACAGGTCGTATCCGCCCGTCCGCCCGACGTCCCCGCGGGGACGTTTCCCTCGGCTCCTGCCGGACGGTCCGACCCAATTCCCTCTTCCGCCGGACCGTCCGGTCCGCCTTTCGTCCCTGCGGGGACGCCGGTGTCGGCTGCTGGCCTTGCGGGGATACTGAGCAGAGGGGGCTTGAACGCGGACGCGGCTTCCACCGTGGCGCCGCTGCGAGTGATCACCTCGGCGGAGGCATGGACGAGCAGTCGGGCACGATCGGCGTCGATCGAACCCGCGGGTTCGGCACGGGGGAAGGCGTGGATGATCTCCATCAGGCACATGACCTGGGAGACCGGCTCATAAGGGGCCTCGTCCTCTTTACCACCTTCGCCCGCAGCCCCCTCCTCATCGGAACTGCCGTCATGGACGGGACGTTCGAGAACCTGGCGGGCGGCGTCGAGCATCGCGGCGACCTCTGCGGCATCGTCTTCCTCGAGTTCGATCGTGATCCGGGTCCGACCGGGTGCCACCTGACGCATGCTCACACTGTCCTCAGCCAGGTACAGCGGGAACGGGCCGTTGTCGATCTTGTCGGCCAGCTGCTGGTAGTTCTGCGAGATCCGGCTGATCTGGCTGCCGGTGGCAAGGGTGGCCAGACGCAGCGCCTCATCGTCGCCGATCCGCTCCCCCAGTCGGGTCACTTCCCTCACCTTTGAGAAGCTGACATCACCGCCCGCCAGACTCTTCTTCACTTTCGGCATCTCCCGCAGCGCCCTCATCACGCGCACATACTCGCGAGCCGTGTGCATGCTCACCGAGGCCACATGCATCACCCACTCGGTCAAGGTCTTCACACCGACCCACTCCGCCCACAGTCCCCGCCTCTCGACCTCGTCGATGAGGGTGATCACGCGAGCGTGGCAGAAGGAGATGCATGAGATGTTGCGCCGGATATCCGTCACGATCTGCTCACAGGTGAGGGTGCTGGGGTCCACGTCGGCGTCAGCCCCTCCATAGTCCTTCGGATCGACACTCAGCCCTGCGAGGTCGGCCGCCTCCGCTGCAATCGGCTCATCGTCTCTCATGGTGTTCCCCTCCCGCGGCCCGTCGGCCCTCCGGTCCGGCGATCCCCATGACCACCAACCGTGCCTCCACTCTAGGATTCGGCACTGACACGAGAATTCGAGCGAAGGCAATCGTCAGAAATGAATCACCGCTGAGGTTCGATTGATTTTCGTTTCTGCGGTGACCGAGCCTGATCACGTGTGTCCCGAAGATTGCCGAACTGGCTCTTGCCTGCCATGTCAGTGCCGACGGGTAGGGTGACGTCATGACTGACGAACCCCGCACCCGCGAGGCGGCCACGCGTGATTCCTATGATGCGATCGCCCGGACCTACACGGACTGGGTCGCCGATGAGCTCACTGCGAAACCTCATGACCGAGCCGTGCTCGGGGCGTTCTCCGAGCTCGTCCTCGGCACCGGCTCGGCGGAGGTCCTCGATATCGGCTGCGGGCCCGGTCGCATCACCACGTTCCTCGGCGCCCTCGGGCTGGAACCGCGCGGACTCGACCTCTCCCCTGCCATGATCGAACTCGCGAAGGGCCTCTATCCGACGCATCAGTTCGATGTCGGGTCGATGACCGCTCTGCCCTATGCCGATGAGTCCTTCTCCGGTCTCGTCGCCTGGTACTCGATCATCCACGTCCCCGGGGACGCGCTTGCCCTCGCCTTCGCCGAGGCGGCCCGTGTCCTGCGTCCGGGCGGCTGGTTCCAGCTGGCGTTTCAGCTCGGCGACCGGGTCGATCACTTCTCCGATCTCGCCGGCTTCGACGTCGACCTCGACTTCCACCGCCGTTCGATCGATGACGTTCTCACCGCCCTCGAACCGCATGGTTTCACCCCTGCCGCCCGTCTCGAACGAGAACCCGACCGGGCCGGCCGCTTCCCGGAGGCGACCAGGCAGGGCTACGTCCTCGTCCGCCGGGACGGCCGATGAGGTCCTTCCCTGGAAGGAGGTGAGAAGATGAGAGGGATATGAATATCGACATCGTCTTCCACACTCCCGAGATCCCCGGCAACACCGGAAACGCCATCCGGCTCGCCGCGGTCACCGGAGCCCATCTCCATCTCGTCGAGCCCCTCGGCTTCGACCTCTCCGACGCGAAGCTGCGCCGAGCCGGTCTCGACTACCACGACCTCGCTCATGTCACCGTCCATCCATCGATCGATGAGTTGTGGAGCCGCCTCGGTGAGCGTCGGGTGATCGCGTTCAGCACGCATACGGACAATTCCTTCGCCGAGGTGGAGTACCAAGACGGAGACGTCCTCCTCTTCGGACGCGAGTCGACGGGACTGCCCGATGAGGTCGTCACCGACGACCATGTGGATATGACGGTGCGGATCCCGATGCTGCCGGCACGCCGTTCGCTCAACCTGGCGAATTCGGCATCCATCGCCATCTACGAAGCCTGGCGCCAACACGGCTACACGGGCGCCTGAACCCGCGTAGAATTCTTCGCGAACGCTTTACCTGAAAGGACCACTATGACCGCAAAGGTGCTCACCGTCGCCGGATCCGATGTCTCCGGAGGAGCCGGACTCGAAGCCGATCTGAAGATGTTCGACGAATACGGTGCCTTCGGCACTGCCGTCGTCACCTGCATCGTCACTTTCGATCCCAATGACGGATTCGCCCACGTCCTCGAATTCATCGAACCCGAGGTCGTCAACCGCCAGCTCGAGTCGACGTTGGCCGTGCACGAATTCACCGCCATCAAGTCCGGAATGCTCGGCTCCGTCGACTCGGCACTGGTCCTCGCCGAAGAGCTGAAGACCAATGATCTGCCGTACGTCTTCGATCCTGTGCTCGTGTGCAAGGGCGCAGGCACCATGGTCGATCTCAAGGATCTCTTCGTCGAGAACCTCGTGCCCCTGGCCACCGTCGTCACCCCGAATCTCGAAGAGGCCGCCACTCTGGCCGGGGTCGACCCCATCGACTCCGTCGAGGGCATGATCGAGGCCGCGAAGATCATCCATGGGCAGGGCGCGAAGAACGTCGTCGTCAAGGGCGGGGCGCGCCTCGCCGGGGACGATGCCATCGACATCCTCTTCGACGGTGAGACCGTGACGACTCTGCGCTCGCGCAAGGTCAATGACAAGCTCGTCAACGGGGCAGGCTGCTCGTTCGCCTCCTCGATCGCGGCGGGCATCGCCACCGGTCTGGACATCAAGGACGCCGTCGTCTCCGCCAAGGAGAAGGTCGCACACGGAATCGCGAACTGCCTCGACAACGCCACCGGAGTCGCCTCGCTCTACCACCCGGCCGCACGGGTGAGCCCTTCCCCCGATGTTGTAGTCACCGTCGACTGATCATGGCCGTGCTGTGACTGGTTGCGTCCCCGCGGGGACGCAACCGGTCACAGTCGGGACGTCGCATCAGAGCCAGTCGACCTGCAGACAGCAGATTGCCCCGCACACCGATTCGGTGTGCGGGGCAATCTGTATGAAGCTGTTGGGAGAACGCCCGAGATCAGCGCTTGCCGAAGCCCTTGTAGCGGTCCTTGAACTTCTCCACGCGGCCGGCGGAGTCGAGGATGCGCTGCTTGCCCGTGTAGAACGGGTGTGAAGCGGACGAGATCTCGACGTCGATCACGGGGTAGGTGTTGCCGTCTTCCCACTCGATGGTCTTGTCGCTCTTAGCGGTGGAGCGGGTGAGGAACTTGGTGCCGGAAGCCAGATCGTTGAACACGATCGGGGCGTATTCCGGGTGGATGTCCTTCTTCATTTTCTTACCTCTGCTGAATTCTTTCAGGCGCCTGATATGAGTTGAACTCATCTGCCAGTGCCCGAATTCGTCTGCTGGACACGCTCCGAACCGTAGGAACCGGACACGGAGCGACATTCGATTCTAACTGATGAGCCCGGACAAAGCGATTCGACACGGATCTCCTAAACTGTGGCCATGACCACGAAGCAACGACTCTCCGCTCAGTTCACTCTCCAGCCCGCCGCCACCGCTCCGGAGCTCATGGCCGAATCGACGGCCGCCGCCCTGTCGACGGTCTCCGGCGAGGTCGACGTCTTCGCCATCGATCCCCAGATCGCGGACACTGCGGCTCTCCTCGATGCCACGGATCTGCCCCCGGCCACCTCGGCGAACTGCGTCCTCGTTGCCGGTTCCCGCGGCGGTGAGGAGCGCATCGCCGCATGCATGGTGCTGGCGAACACCCGCGCCGACGTCAACAAACGGGTCAAGAAACTCCTCGATGTCCGCAAGGCCTCGTTCCTGCCGCTCGAGCGGGCCGTAGACGAATCCGGGATGGAGTACGGCGGCATCGGGCCGATCGGCTTGCCGGAGAACTACCGGGTGCTCATCGATTCCCGCGTCGCCGCGGCCGAGGAGCTCATCATCGGTTCCGGTATCCGCGGTTCCAAGCTGATTCTCTCCGGTTCCGCACTCGCGTCCCTGCCCGGCGCCGAGGTGATCGAGGACCTGGCCACCGAGATCGGCTGACCGAGTCGCTCGGTCCGGCATCGACAGTCGGTCCAGCACCGCCTGTCGGTCCGATGCTCCCCGTCTGCCGAGCGCCGTCGGTCAGTTCAGTCCCGCACGCTCGATGACGTAGTCGATAAGTGGGGCGTAGAGGTTCGGGACGACGTCATCGTCGAGCGGGATGGTCGCTTCGATCTGACCCTGCGCCTCTGCGACGAAGAGCGCCGGATCGTTGCAGTCGGCGTAGCCGATGGTCCGCAATCCCCTGCTCGACGCGGCTCCGGCCCACCCGTGGTCGGCAACGACGAGGTCTGGGGCGTTGCCGCCGCGGGCTGCGAAATCGTCGAGCAGCGCATGCATCGGTTCGGCCAGGTGCGTGTGCGGACTTCCGCCGTGCAGGTGCCAGGTCCACACGTTGTTGATTTGTCGGACGTCTCCGCCGATCTCCGGGACCGGGATGAAGTGGTCGCTGGTGTCGATGACCGCTCCCGCGTCCTTCGCCGCGGCGGCAATCGCCATATGAACGGGCAGCAGGCCCACCGGGTGCCCGGTGGCGAAGAGGATCCGGCCTCCTGACCGTGTGACCTCACCGACCGCCTCGGCGAGCTTCTCGAGCGCGTCGATGCAGGCGTCGGTGGAGATCGTGTCCACGCCCTCGACGAACTCGGGATCGGGCCGCAGGCCGCAGCGCTCAACCATGAGCGCGAACACCGAGTCATAGTCCCAGTCATGGGTGAGTTCGACACCGAAGTCGAACTGCCGCTCCTGGTCGAGGAACCGGTGGATGTGAGAGAGGTTGTTCTCCCTGGGGGTGCCAACCTCTCCGGTGATCCGTCCGGCTTCAAGAGCATGGGCTAGGGTGCTGCGGTCCACTGGGGTCCTCTC
>OMJG01001428.1_pt1 | contig 13822 bp, 11 predicted proteins | sample 1646431 | NCBI WGS metagenome assembly OMJG01 (sample SAMN03771674, study PRJEB25209) | food metagenome | isolation source: Cotija cheese | place: Mexico:Jalisco,Michoacan | collected 2011-12-12
CAATTATGAAACAATTTGCGGGGCAGCTCGCGTTAGGTAAGGAAGCCGAAATGAACAGTTTCTTCTATAAATATGACATTGATCAACATGAAGATGGGACGAATCACTTCAGTAATGTCCAGTTAGTAGCGACCCAGTTACGGTCTTTGGCTGATCAAGTTGAACCTGGAAATTTAAGTATTCAACTTGATTCGACTGATGATGATCCGTTTGGCGAACTGAAGGTTTTGAAGCCACTTGGCGCTGCATGGTTCCATTTTGATACGTCAGTGATGTTTAATACGTTGAAATTGGACGAAGTTGATGCCGCGACAACGATGCCTAAGCTTTTAACGGGCCGCTATGACCGGAGTTTCTTCAATCCAAAGGCAGCTACCTATATTATTTAAGCTGATTATGAAAGTGAGGAATAGCTGATGTCAGAAGCAGTAAAAAATCTAGTGAATAATGATTTAGCAGACGTGATGTTTAACCGCCATTCAGTGCGGCAGTTTGACCCGGATGTCAAAATTGAGCGTGCTGAGTTACAAAAGATGATTGCGGAAGCAGCCACTGCGCCATCGGCATGTAATTTACAGTCATGGCACTTTGTGGTGATTGATACGCCCGAAGCCAAGGCTAAATTCAAACAGGCTGTGATGAAGTTCAATTATCCGCAAGTTGACAGTGCATCAGCCATCGTCTTTATTGCCGGTGATACTCAGTCGCACTATGTTTACCGCGATGTCTGGAACAAGGTTTATCAAGACGGTAATATTACGAAGGAGCGTTTGGACCAAATTCTGGGAACTTTCTTACCACTATATGAAAATGCAACGCCAGATTTCTTGAAATTTGATGCGACGATTGACTGTTCCGTTGTTGGGATGCAGTTGCTACTAGTTGCACGGGCTCATGGGTATGACGCCAATGCCTTCTCCGGTATCGATTTTGAGAAGATGATTCCAACATTGGGTCTTGATCCTAAACGATACGTGCCAGTAATGGGGATTGCGATTGGGAAAGCGGCACAGGAACCGCTGCATACCACCCGGTACGATGCTAAGACCCAGATCGATTTTCTCGGTTGAAATTAACATAATAAGTTTGTGAAAAGAGCGGCTAACCCGCTCTTTTTTTGAACGGCTGATAAGTTAAAGCTTAAATAAGAACCACTGGTCAGTTCATCAGTAACCGGCTTTACAAAAGCGCTTACATTGCTTGTGATGAAGGCGATAAGAGCGACTAAGGAGGCTAATCGATCATGCAATTAAAACCGTTATTGCGGCAGTTAGCTGCAACATTTGAGGTGAACATTGATACAAAATTTACACATAATCCTGAAGTGACACACGTTCAATTTGTTGATATGACAGAAGCTTTGATGGTGCATCGCCTGTATTTGCAACCCGAATCGAGCCAGATTGTTCGGTTATCTTATAGTTGGCACGGCCACCGGCGAACGGTTGGTGTGGTTAATTTGGGTGTGAGATTAACCACGGTGATTGTTGCTCAGAATCAGTTACTAAAATTGTTAATGACACTCGGTAAGTGTTTACATCATGATATTCAAATTCAAGCGGCCATCAATCAGCTAGCCATTAATGCGATTACGGCAGACTTTGATACAACATTGGCGCAAGCGGTCCGGCTGCTGAAAAATCCGCTGGCGATTATTGATTTAAATGGTGAGATTCTGACTCGTTCACATACAACACAACTGAATGGAACGAGTATCCATGCGGCAGTTGAAACGAACCGGGTTGGCCAGTGGTTGTTGGATCATGGGTTTGCACCGGACACGCCTGATTTTTTGACGCAGGTCTATGTGGCGGAGGATCGTTTGTCAGCAGGGCCGATGTTAATTACACCATTAGCGAATGGAACGGAGCCCATTGGTTATTTAGTCATGCCGGCACTCAATCAACCGTTAAATGACCAGCAGGCACTCCTCATTAATGCGATTGGCCAGGTTATTGCTGGCTCGTTAGTTAAAAATCAAATTATGCCGACTGCTGAGTCGCAACGAGACCGATTATTGAATTTATTGTTAACTGAGCGGCAGGGAGGAACATTTGCTGATCAGTTTGCTGAACAACATGTGCAACTACCAACTGCGATGGTTCTGATTCGCTGTGAGCCATTAGCTGATCAGGCGCCGATGATTTTACAACAACGGCTCCAATATTTAATGTTACCACGGTTTAAGCAAGTGTTAGTTTCCACCTATCATCAGCAATGTATGGCGTTGATTTCAATTGGTTTGGCCGCATACAATCAGAATCAATTCAAAATAGCGCTCCAACAAATTACCAAGCAAGCAGATTGTCGCCTAATCGTTTTCCAACACTATGTTAATCCTGAAGATACGTTTGCCGCGTATACGGTTTGTGAACGAACGGCGCAATTGAAGACTGGCCGTGGTCGGGTGATTTTTTGTGAAGACCAGTTTTATAATTTAGCATTAGCTCGGGTCAATCATCTCGAAATTTTACCTTTCTTTATTAACCCAGCATTACGCTTGTTACTGGCTTATGACCAGCAAAATCATGCTGAACTATTGCCGACGTTAGATGCATACTTACATGCGACTTGTAATTTGACCCGAACGGCTAAGCAATTATATGTTCATCCAAATACTCTGCGTAATCGACTACAACATATTAGTGAGTTAACAGGATGTGACTTACGGGATGCTGAAACGTGTTTTAAATTAGCCGCTAGTTTTAAATTACAGCAATTTTTAGTACAACATCAGTACCAGTATCGACCGGATATTCCAATCCCAACCCAAGACTAAGCGAAGCTAAAAGCGTGCAACCGGTTGTGAAAAGACGGCCGTGTCAGTAAAATTTAATAAATCGGTGAGTTGATAACTGTCAATAATAAACGCGTATTTATTGGGCTAAGCGGCACTGACTGAACTACTCAGCATGAGCTATATCATTAAAATAGTTATGCAACCGGTTGCATTAGAACTGAAAGCGTTTTATAATGTAAGTGAGTTATAACAATGTCTTTCAAGGGCGAATAGGCTAAATCATGTTTTGCAGTGTCTATAGATAATGGCATAGTTGTTTAATCAGTATAAATTAATTGTGTGGGTAATTCACAAGGAGGAAACATTAATGAGTAAATTTACGGATATTAAAGGGTTTGTATTTGATTTGGATGGCGTGATTGCAGATACGTCCGTCTACCACTCGCAAGCTTGGCATCAATTAGCTGATGAGTTGGGCGTGGCCTGGAGTGAAGAGCTCGCCGATAACTTGAAGGGTGTTAGCCGAATGGATTCGTTGAATCTGATCCTGAAAACAGGTGGTAAGGAAAACGATTATACAGAAGCTGAAAAAGAGGCTTACGCGACTAAGAAAAATACGAATTACTTGAACTTATTGAAAGGTATGGATAAAACGGCAATTTTACCTGGTATTGAGGCCTTTTTAGCTGACTTAGCTAAGCATGGTTATCGCTTATCATTAGCCTCAGCTTCTAAGAATTCACCACTTGTTCTAGAACAATTAGGATTGGCACATTACTTTGAAGCACGGGTTGATCCAGCGACCTTAAAACACGGCAAGCCCGATCCAGAAATTTTTGCGCGTGGTGCAGAAGTACTGGGGCTTAAACCGGAAGAATGTGCGGGTGTTGAAGACGCTAAGGTTGGAATTCAGTCGATTAATGGTGCTGGTGAGACGTCGATTGGTATTGGGGATCCTGCCATTTTGACGGGGGCAGACGTTAACTTTAAGTCAACGAGTGAATTAACCTTAGCTAATTTGGAAGCAGCCTTAGCATAAAATCTATGTGATCTTAATATTTAGGAACTATCTTGCAATCTCTAGTACTATTGAGATTAGCAAGGTAGTTTTTTTGCAAGGTGACGATCAATAAGCAATGTTTCACGTGAAACATTGCTTATTTAAATCTGTGAACAGCTATTCAAAATAGCAGAACTAGCCTAAAATAAAGAGGAGCTTGTTAATGATCGTTACCAATTAATATGGAGGAAACTATGAATAATGATCGTAAGTCTATGATGCCATTATCGCAACGACATCATATGACAATTCCGTGGAAGGACTTTATCCGTAATGAAGATGTGCCGGCCAAACACGCAAGTTTGCAGGAGCGGACTTCAATTGTCGGTCGAGTTGGTATTCTGATGTTGTCGTGTGGTACGGGGGCGTGGCGAGTTCGTGACGCGATGAATAAGATTGCCCGCAGTCTTAACTTGACGTGTTCGGCGGACATTGGCTTGATTTCGATTCAATACACGTGTTTTCATCACGAACGCAGCTATACACAGGTATTATCTTTACCGAACACCGGCGTCAATACGGATAAGCTAAATATTTTAGAACAATTTGTCAAGGATTTCGATAAGCAGTATGCTCGATTAACGGTGGCGCAAGTACATGCGGCCATTGATGAGGTGCAAGCGCGCCCTAAACAGTATTCACCAGTGGTTTTAGGATTAGCAGCCGGATTAGCATGTAGCGGATTCATCTTTTTACTCGGCGGCGGTATTCCAGAGATGATTTGCTCCTTTCTAGGGGCAGGACTCGGTAACTATGTTCGTGCATTGATGGGTAAACGATCAATGACGACGATTGCAGGCATCGCGGTCAGCGTTGCCGTAGCTTGTCTGGCTTATATGGTGAGCTTTAAAATTTTTGAATATAATTTTCAGATTCTAGCGCAACATGAAGCTGGTTATATCGGGGCAATGTTATTCGTGATTCCGGGGTTCCCATTTATTACGAGCATGTTGGATATATCCAAGCTAGATATGCGTTCGGGTTTGGAACGGTTAGCTTATGCAATTATGATTACTTTGATTGCTACGCTGGTCGGATGGTTGGTCGCAACCTTAGTGAACTTTAAACCCGCTGATTTCTTGCCATTAGGGTTGTCACCATTAGCGATTCTTTTATTACGTTTACCGGCTAGTTTCTGTGGGGTTTATGGTTTCTCAATTATGTTTAATAGTTCGCAAAAAATGGCCATTACAGCGGGTTTTATTGGCGCGATTGCCAACACATTACGGCTTGAACTAGTAGAATTAACAGCCATGCCACCGGCCGCTGCGGCTTTTTGCGGGGCGCTCGTTGCGGGCTTAATTGCTTCGATTGTTAATCGCTATAATGGTTATCCACGAATCTCATTGACTGTCCCATCGATTGTAATTATGGTACCAGGATTATATATTTACCGAGCGATTTATAGTATTGGTAATAATCAAATAAGTGTTGGTTCGTTGTGGTTGACCAAAGCGGTATTAATTATCATGTTTCTACCATTAGGGTTGTTTGTTGCGCGCGCACTGTTGGACCATGAATGGCGTCATTTTGATTAATTAGACAGTATGGTATTGAAGATTGTTGAATGAATATAGTTTAAAAAGTCGTTTAACCACTGGACAGGAGTGTCTAGCAGTTAAACGACTTTTAAAATGGCCTTTGACTGAAAATTATTCGACGGAAGTTTACAATTAGAATAGCAACTTATTAAGGAGGCTGGTGATGGTAGCGATTACTAATTTAAGGTCATTAGGCGGTTATCGGAATGTGCATCAACAGGTCGTTAAAGATGGATTGATTTATCGGTCAGGACAACTTAATCAGTTAACGCCGGCGCAAACGCAATATTTGGCGACCACGTTAGGAATTACGCGGATCATTGATATGCGGAGTGCTGACGAGCGCCATCAATTTCCCGATGTCACGTGGCCACAAGTACAGTATCAAGTGTTAGATGTATTGGCCCAGGTCATGAACAATGATGCGAGTTTGCAATCGATGGTCAGTAGCACAGGGGCAGTTCATGAGCGAATGATTCAGTTATATGAACAATTGGCATTAGACCCAACTGCTCGTCAAAGTTATCGCCGATTTATTCAATTATTACTAGTTCCAAACCAACCGCTAGTGTTTCATTGCTTTGCCGGCAAGGATCGGACTGGGGTCGGTGCGGCCCTGTTTTTGAAGATCATGGCTGTTAGCGATGAGCAGATTATGGCTGATTACTTGTTAACGAATCAGGCACGTGAGCACGCTAATCAGCAAATTCTGGCGACGATGGCGTCTCAATTAACGCCGGAACAGCAGCGGGCTGTTAGTCAGGCATTATTAGTAGATGCAGATTACTTGAGTCATTATTTTGAAGTTATCAGAGCCCATTACGGCACATTCTCAAATTATTTACAGGCTGGCTTAGAATTGACTACCAAGGAGTGTCAACAGCTGCGTCAATTATATTTGACTAGGTAGTCAAGAATCGTAAAACTGTAAAAATCACGTCAATGCTCAGTTGGAACTAGCCTGAGTACTGGCGTGATTTATCATTATTAGTGGTCAACGCTATCAGTTGACAATAGTTGGTCAAGCATGTGATTACCAGCTTGCAAATCAGCGTGTTGATAATGTTGAGCGCGAATGCGCATTGGATCGCCACCATGGTAATATTCGTACATTAATTGACGTTGGCCGAACCCGGCGCTGGTCAAATCGAAGGCTAAGTTCAACAGGCGAGACCGTTCTTGGGCCGTTGCCCGATCGGTGGTCAGAGCCTGGTTTAAGATAGCGGCGTTATCACCATTAAATTCTGCAAAGCTAGGTACGCCAACCATGGAACCGGCTGCTAAGTGTTGGGTTACCCTGAGCGCCTCATCATAGAATTCGGGAAGGTTTGAACGGACGGCCTGTAATGCTTGTAGACTTGGTGTATAGATGCCAAATTTATCCAAATGACCATCGTCTTCTGAGCGAGTGATGGTGCCTTTGATGAGCTCAAGATTAGCCGTCAAACGACCAAGTTTTTCTTGGACACCTAGGAACCCATCTAAACCTAGGATATGTGCGATACGAATTGCCAAACTAGTTGCTAATTCGAGTTTGGTAATGCCACGAACCTCGTCTTGATGGGACGTATGAATGAACATGCCAGAATCAATGAAGAAACGATTACTCATTTCGACGTTATTTTCGACAAAAACCTTTGACCATGGAATAAAAGCGTGATCGAAAACAATGTAAGCATCGATTTCGTCAAGGGCGTTACTTAGAGGGTAGTCGTCGATTGAAGCAGCCGGATGGTCCAATAATTTACGACAAATAATTTTGACGCCGGGGTTATTGAGTGGTGTGGCAAAGGCGACGGCGTAACTACTATCACCATTTGCTAGCAATAACTCTGGTGGATTGAAGATCAGTAAGTCATCGGCAATGGGAGCCATTGTATTGACCATTTTGGCACCCGAAACAAAGATGCCGTCTTGGTTACGTTCAACGGTATGAACACCTGCGTACCCGGATGGAATATTATTAATGGCTTTTTGACGGTTGAGTTGTGGGTTTTGAAGGGCATGGCTAATGTAGATGTCGTTAGTTTTGATCTCCTTAGCGTAATTACGAGCATTCGCTGCAAAATTGGTATATTGGTTGTGTCCGAGGAAGGCAGCGCGTTCTGCTAAGACGGCCATACCAGTATTAAGAAAATCTGGTGTGCGCCCTAACATACCACTGTTACTTTGTGCAATTTCCTGATAAGCGCGGTGTTTTTGCCGCAAATCCTCAACGGTACGTGGCACTTTAAAAGCAATATCATAGCGCTGACCGTTTTCTTGATAAGTGTGTACTTCAGCATGAGTATGTTGAAGTGCGTAATATTGGTTATTCAGGGCTAAAGTTTTACGAAAGATTGGGACGTCGGCGACATTGACGCGGTGTCCATTCAAATAGACCGCACGCCCATCATTGAGCTGTTCGATAGTATGCATGTGTATTTTCCCCCTAATGAAAGTTCTATTCCAATATACCACGAATGGAAGCGAATTCACTAGGTGCCCAATGTTTTAATTTAGTGCGCAGGATAAACGACATGAAAGCGTTCTAGGACCATTTGTGCGGTTTGGGGGTCAAAGAGCTGGTGTGCACTTTGGTACTCCTGTTCAAAAAAGACGTCATGAACGTGGCGCCAATAGGCATAGGTGCGGTCGCCTTCACCTTCTAAATAAGCGTGTGTCGCAGTGATGTCAAGGTAGGGGGTAATCATGACTTGGTCGGTACGAGTCACACAGACCGGTTGATCGTGGGCGTCTAAGATGACATCGTAAGCCCCAACTTTTGGAAGTGGTTCATCAGCTTCGTATAGATCATAAGCGCTGGTGGTAGCCGTCTTTGTGCCAGTTAGTACGAGTTGTGCGAGTTCATCGGCTTCGCTACCAAACTGATAGGCGCTCTGTAACGGGGTTGTTTTTGGCAGATTCAGTGTAGATTTAGCTTGTTCAAAAAAGGATTGGACATCCATTGTGGGGCCTCCGATTGGTTTTAGTTTTAAGTTTAGCATAAACTGACCATTGGCATTTTATTTAGCGTGGTATAATGACCCTATCTTGGGTAATTGCAGGCGATACCCAGACCAAACATTGCCGTTGTGGAAAGGACTAATCATGCGAATTAATGTGTTGCAACATACCCCCAATGAGGGCCCTGGAATGATTGCTGATTGGGCGCATGCCCATGGCCATACCATGTATGTCTATCACCCGTATCAATTCGGTGTTCTCCCAACGGCGGATGAGACGGAGATGCTTGTTATCCTCGGGGGACCGATGAGTCCCAATGATGATTTACCGTGGATCAAACAAGAGCGTCGCTTGATTCAACAACTATTAGACCGCAATGTGCCATTGTTTGGGGCGTGTTACGGCGCGCAACAGATTGTGAAGACCTTAGGCTATCCAGTCACTAAAGCTCCAGCTAAGGAAGTTGGTTGGGCGCCCGTTTATCGGCAGAGTACGGTGATTCCAGGGATTCCAACCAGCTTGTCGGTACTACACTGGCATGAAGAAATGTTTGCCGTGCCAGATGAGGCGACTTTATTGTTTTCCAGTGATCGCGTGGCTAATCAAGGATTTGTATTCAATCATCGGGTCGTAGGCCTGCAATTTCACTTAGAACCAGCCGCGGATAATATACGGGAAATGGTGGTTAATGATGGTCGTTATATTGCTGGTTCGGCTTTGAAACAAACGACAGCAGAAATCTTACAAACGCCGGTGCCAAGCCAGAATCAACAAGTTTTGAATAAGATTTTGGATTATATCACGACTGAATAAAACTGTTAAAAATAGTGCGAAGGTGTTATCAAAAATACCGTTAGACCTTGATAGGGTTAACGGTATTTTTGTTCAGCAAACTGAACATCAGTAAAAAGCCTGAATTTGTTGTAATTCTTTGAGATAACCAGTTTTTAATGCTTCGGGGTAAATAATTTTAACGTTGCGGCCTAATCCTAGTAAATAGTCGATCATATAAGCTAGTTCATCTTGATTATAGCCACCAACGAGGTAGTCTTGACCGTCCTGATGCTCTAAGCGCATATTAGGATAATTATTTTTCTGGACGTGTTCACGGCCCAGCGGTGTTAGCACGCATTTGTATCGTATGTTGTGATGGTCACGATCATAAGCGTGTTGCCGTTCGGCGAGTTGTTCCCAAGTGTATTGCGCTGGTTGCTCGCTGACTTGAAAAGACTTAATGGTATCACAGCGGTAAATTCCCCAAACATTACTGTCGAGATCGTAGCCACTGAAGAACCAAATTCCATGTCGATATAATAAATCAAAAATTTGAAATTTAGCGGTCACAAGCGAGGTTGTCAACTGGACAACCGTTTCATCAAGTATCGCTGTTAATAAATCACTTAAATGTGTCGGCGCATCTAGGTTAGGAACTGAGTAGTAGTTAACGACGCGCTGTAACTTAGCGACTTGGCGCTGATTACTTAAGGACAGCGTCGCCATGAGCTTTTTGTAAATTGTTTGGTAGGATTTTTCAAAAGGCGTCGCTGACAGTAAGCTGAGCGCTTTGAGCGCAAAAAAGAGCGCGTTGATTTCCTGACTATTCAATAGTATCGGGACCCATAGTTGTTGCTGCATGAGCTGGTAACCGCCATAACGACCGGGCTCAACGTAAAAAGATAAGCCAAGCTGTTCTAATGAGCTAATATCGCGCAGGGCCGTACGTTTGGAGATGTTAAATTCTTGCATTAGTTCTTTAACGTGAAATGTTTGTCGGTAGCTTAGAAAAATCAACTCTTGATTAAGGCGTTCAGAACGATTCATATAATTTCTCCTAAAAAACTATTTTAATGGTGACATAGACTGGCACCTTTTGACTGTAGTATATAACTGTTGTCAATTACGACCAACGATTAATTTAACCATTAAGGAGATTTTTAAATATGCAAACTTTGATCATTAATGCTCATCCAGACTTTCGGAACACGGCGCACTACTCTATTCAGTTAGAACAGGCCTTTTTACAACATTTTCGGAGTCGTTTCCCTGAGGATACTGTTGATATCATCAATCTCTACGATATGGTTATTCCACAAGCAACGGTACCTGAATTATTAGGAATTTGGGAAAAACAGGCTCAGCATGTGACCTTATCGGCTCGGGAGCAACAACTATTTGCAATCAATCAACAACTCTTACAGCAGTTTAAAGCTCATCATCGGATTGTGATTGCGATGCCGTTGCATAACTTCAACGTGCCAGCACGGTTAAAAGACTATATTGATAATATTTTAGTAGCTCGAGAGACTTTCCGTTACACTGAAAATGGGTCGGTGGGCTTGATGACTGATGACTATCGTGTCATGTTACTGCAGGCCAGTGGGTCAATTTATACTCGCAATGACCGTTACACACCAATGGAATTTTCACGGCTATATCTTGATAAGATGTTCACGGAAATCATGGGTTTTGATCAGTTTGAGATAGTACGGGCACAAGGGTTACAAACGCAAGGTGTCAATGTGCCACAAGCACTGAAGCAGGCCAAAATAGATTTGGCGGCCGCTTTTGAACGGTTTTATCATTAACGACAGTCGTTGTAATGATTAAAATAATTGAAAAGGTATTAGTGGTCTGATATTGATGGCCACTAATACCTTTTTCGACGTGCTGTGCAAAGTGACTGCGTAGTGCATGATTGGCCCAAAAGGATGTCTTGTTGTTAAAGCGGTTGGTTTTGAATTGAATGCCATACTTACATAGGCGGGATTTGTCCCAATCTACGGTAGTGGCAGATCTTTACTAACCGTTTGGCGTTCAGAACCGGTATACTGGAAGCAGTAATTTAATAAGCGTGAAGGGAGCCCCACATGAAACAAATTGTAGCGGGAATTATTGCGCATGTCGATGCGGGTAAAACAACGCTGTCCGAGGCGTTACTTTATCGGTCAGGTACATTGCGGCAATTAGGGCGTGTGGATAATGGCGATGCCTTTTTGGACACAGATACGCTTGAAAAACAGCGCGGCATTACGATTTTTTCACACCAAGCAAACTTACAATATAATGATATCAATTTAACGCTTTTGGACACTCCGGGCCACGTGGATTTTGCAACGCAGACGGAGCAAGTGTTATCCGTCTTAGACTATGCGATTTTAGTCGTTTCAGCGACTGATGGTGTTCAAGGCTATACACGGACGCTATGGCGATTATTAGACCGGTACCACGTACCAACCATGTTATTTGTAAATAAGATGGATGCGCCGGGCACGGATGGCGAACAATTGCTCAAGCAAATCCAACAAACTTTATCGCCAGGTTGTGTGGCGTTTAATACGTTGGGGGCCACCACAGCTCGCGACAGCCAACCAACCCTCCCTGCAGCGACAGTTGAAGAGATTGCGATACAAAATGACGAGGTGTTGGCAGATTATTTAGAGACGGGAGCGCTGAGTGATGAGACGGTCCGGCAAATGATTCAACGCCGGAAAGTCTTTCCGTGTTATTTTGGTGCGGCGCTCAAGTTAGATGGGGTTGATGCCCTGATGGCCGGCCTTGACTATTGGACAAAACCGCAGTCGACGAGTACCGATTTTGGTGCGCGAGTGTTTAAGATTACGCACGATGATCAGGGTGAACGGCTGACCTGGGTTCGAATGACCGGCGGAGAATTACATCCTAAAGATATTGTACTAGATGATCAGAAAGTCAATCAGCTGCGGATTTATAATGGCACTAAATATGCGACAACGCCTGTGCTGACGGCTGGAGCAGTTGGCACCATTACCGGTCTGACGGGAACACGACCGGGACAGGGGCTGGGTAGCGCGGCATCTGGTTTATCACCGGCCATGCAGCCGGTACTGACTTATGCGCTTGATTCTCAAGCCGAAGAACTACATGCATGTTTGACAGCCTTGCGTCAACTTGAAGATGAGGATCCGCAATTACACGTGACTTGGTCAGAACCACTCCAGGAATTGCGAGTACAGGTCATGGGAACGATTCAGCTAGAAGTACTGCAACAAATCTTAAAAGATCGTTTTCAACTGTCCGTACAGTTTGGAACTGGGAGTATCTTGTATCAAGAAACGATTACCAAGGCGGTTGAAGGCGTCGGTCATTTTGAACCGTTGCGGCACTATGCGGAAGTACATTTGTTGCTGACGCCCGCACCGCGGGGAAGTGGGCTGCAATTTACGACCGATTGTTCATTGGAAGTGCTTGGCCGCAATTGGCAACACCAAGTTGTGTCAAATCTACAAGCCAAAACACAATTGGGTGTCCTGATTGGCGCACCTCTAACAGATGTTAAAGTAACACTGGTTAGTGGTCGGGCTAGCAATGTTCATTCAGTTGGTGGGGACTTTCGTGAGGCGACGTGGCGCGCGTTGCGTCAAGGCTTGATGATGCTAAAACAACGTGGTGATTGTCAGTTATTGGAGCCGTGGTATCGGTTCCGTCTCGAAGTTGGTCAGGAGCAAGTTGGCCGGGCGATGACTGATATTCAGCGGATGAATGGTCAGTTTGACGCACCAGTCGCTAATACAAGCGTAGCCACGGACGGGACTGACCTGACGACAATTACGGGAACGGCGCCAGTAGCAGCGATGCAGGACTATTCACAGACGGTTCGAGCTTACACGCATGGGCAAGGGCAATTGGAATGTATCGTGGATGGCTATCGGCCGTGTCATAACGAGATGGCTGTTGTCGATAAGGCCGAATATGTCCCCACAGCAGATTTAGAAAATACACCGGACTCGGTCTTTTGTGCACATGGTGCCGGTTATCCGGTAGCTTGGGATCAAGTGCCAGAGATGGCGCACGTCCCGTATGTTTATTCGGATACGGAATTAGCACATTTTAAGGCGCCATCAAAATAGAAATTGAGGAAATGCAGATGACAGATGTGACGTTTAATTCGACCTTCGCGGTAACCTTGCAACATGAGTTGCACCAGCCAGTTTTGAGTCTGCCATTGTCGTTACAAATTGGTGATTTAACTCGGCTAACAACTGATGGTCCAGCACAGCTCGCCAACAGTGCCGATGACCCAATTGTTAAGCAAGCATTGGCAACATTGAAATCTCAAGTTAAGCCGGGGGCGGTACTACGAGTGTGGTGGTCCACCATGCCGGATGATTGGGTCGGGTTTGACTGGCTATGTCAGCAGTTAGTAGACACAGACGCGCAATTGAGACAAGTGATGGTGCCGCTAAGTCAAGTGATAACTCAGCCAGGTCTAGCTTTACAGTCCTTGGCTGAGTTATCAGAAATACTGCCAGAAGATATTGCGCATTACTTACAGTTGGCACAAGTCGTTTCTAAGAACGAACAGCGTGCTCATAGTTATGAATGGCAAGCGCTTGTGGCAGAAAATGCGCCGTTACGGGTCAATCTTAACGGGCACTTAGTCAGTGTCGCCGCTGACTTTTATGACAGCTTGTTAGAACGCCAAATACAACCGGGACGCCCAGTTGTGCAAATTATTGGTGAGATGCTGATGCGCTACTCACTGGGCTTGCCAGACTG
>OMJG01001429.1_pt1 | contig 13808 bp, 9 predicted proteins | sample 1646431 | NCBI WGS metagenome assembly OMJG01 (sample SAMN03771674, study PRJEB25209) | food metagenome | isolation source: Cotija cheese | place: Mexico:Jalisco,Michoacan | collected 2011-12-12
GATGCCGTGGTTCAAGATAGTAGTGGCAATGCAGGGAATTCGGTGGCGGCGTATTGCGGCCGTGCCGGGATAGACTGCGAGATCTTTGTTCCCAAGGGAACGTCCCCCAAGAAGATCGCGATGATCGAGGCCCACGGAGCTCGCGTGAACGTGGTTCCCGGATCGCGCGATCACTGTGCGCAGGTGTGCCGCGACAAGGTAGCCAGTGAAGGTGTCTACTATGCCAATCACGTGTACAACCCGTTCTTTTACGAGGGCACGAAAACCTACATTTACGAGACCTTTGAGCAGCTGGGCCGCATTCCCGAAAACGTCTTGATCCCCGTGGGTAATGGCACGCTCTTCCTCGGCGCGATCGCGGCGCTAGAGCACCTTCTGGCATCCGGAGCAATCGACGAAATGCCCCAGATCATCGCGGTTCAAAGCGAATACTGCGACCCGCTCCTTCAGGCCGCCGCCCACCGCAGCCCCAATCCAGAACAGCTCACTCCCCGCCCCACAATCGCCGAGGGCATCGCGATTGGAGAACCGATGCGCGGGCACCAGATCCTCGCACTGGCGCGTAAGCACAACATCCGTTTCATCCACGCCCTCGAGGGCGAGATCCTGGCGGCCCGCGCCGAACTGGCGGCCCAAGGAATCTACTGCGAACACACCACGGCCGCGAACCTTGCTGCCTATCGTCAGTATGTCCGCGAGTATGGGCCCACTCCGGACTGTCTGATCACGATGTGCGGTGCGGGCTTGAAGTCGGATCACTAATCTTACCTTCGTGGACTTGGTGCCTCTACGCAACCAGGCCCTGCTACCGCAACTCTCGAGTAGGAATGCACCAAGATAGATTTCTAGATATTGCGGAACGTTGAAATCGACTGCTCAGCCTGATCCGCACTTGCAGCCTGCTGCTCAAGTTGCGTGGTCAACGTGGCTGAGTCCATGCCAGTGGCGTCGGCGGTGCCCGTTTAGAGCCGATTCTTGAGTCCGTTTTTCCGGACTAGTTTTTTGCCGACGACGAACCCCACCTCCCTAAACCAACACCAGCACACCGGAGCGAAGGAGCTCAGGGAGCGCGCTGGCAATCTCTGCTCGCACCGATTCCTCGTCTTGCTCCAAAAGCTGGCCGATCGCGGGAATGACCTGGGCGGGGGCAATCTCTCCGTCGGACACACCGATGAGGGCGGCCACTGCGGAGGTGACGGAGCGCTCGCGGCCTCCGGCTCGGCCCTGTGTTATGCGGATGAGTTCGGGATTTCCGCTGCCGGGTACGAAATAGCGAACTTCGCGAACGTCGGGCGCGCATAGGAATGGCTGTGATTCCCAATCCGTGGGAACGGCCAGATTGTCTAGGGCCGTTTGGACGGCGAAGGCGTCTGTTGGTTTGCCCTCGGGCAGATACTCGCAGCAAAGGTTGAGTCGCGGGGTGCTGGTGGCGCCGGAAGGAGCTGTGTTACCCACGCGGATTGCAAGGGATCCAAGCCCCACAAACCGCGTTCCGGCGGCCGTGAAGTCCTCGATCCACCGCCGATACGCAGCCTGCCACTCGGCGGGTGTCACCTGCTCTCCAAGGCCATCGCGGATCCACCATTCTGCATACTGGGAGATATCGAGAAGATCGCGTTGGACAAGCCAGGCGTTCACGCTTTGCCCACTTTCCACCGTGGGTTCCGCCGCGCGCTTGATCCACTCGCTCGGCCGAGCGGCCCAGTCGGACTCTTCGGCCTTCACCTCCCAGTTCGCGAGCATCTGCAACGTTCCTCCCGGCGCTAGGTGGCCAATACCCTCGCGGATAATCCACGGGATCAGCTGGTCACGATCCATCCCGCCGTCCCGATAGTCCAACACACCCGTGCTGCGGGCGGCCTGAGGAGTGATGACAAACGGGGGATTCGTGGTGATGAGGTCAAAGCGTTCGCCCGCCACCGGCTCGAAGAAGGTACCTTGGCGAACGTCAATCGGAGCCTCGTTGAGCAGTGCGTTGAAGCGTGTGTAGGTGCAGGCTCGCTCGGAGATATCAGTGGCCACCACCCAATCTGCGTGCCGCGTTAGGCCCAGCGAAAGGACGCCGCAGCCGCAGCCAAGATCCAACGCGCAATCCACGGGATCCCTGAGGGTTAACCGCTCAAGATTTGTGGATGCCGATGCGATGCCCAGCACGTAATCCTCGCGCGGGGCCCGCCCGGTCTGAACTTGGGTGAGGTCGGAAGCCACCCACCATTCGTCGTGTGGGCGCAAGCTTACTGTCGCTCGGATGGGGGTGGCCTCAGTTGCCGCGGATTCCCGTACTAGGCCCAACGCTACGGCTCCTGCCACCGTTAGTTGCGGCAGTGCCGAATCGGCTTCGGAACGCTCCACGGCTTCTCCCAGCACGAAAAGGCGGGTCAGCACGGCGGCTGGTGTAGCGTTGCTTTCCAGCTCCATCGCGGCAGGCACAAACTGATCCCGGTCCAGTGCAGCCCGCGCCATGGGAGAAAGCATCCGCTCGATCGTCGAGGCGCCCCAGCCAGCCGCCACGAGATCGGCACGTAGCTTCCGGATTAGTACATCATCGAGCAACAGCGAGGGCGATTCTTGCGGTGAAGTCATTCCACGAGTTTATCGCGCCGCACCTTGCACCCTCACTCACTAGGGGTTACTCTTAAGTAACCTACTAACCACGTAGGTTACTACGTTCAGTATGAATTACAGGAGCCCGCATGAATCGCGCATTCAAGGCCATGCCAGCCGCAGTCACTGCTGCCGCCTGCATGTGTATGATGCGCTGTCCGGGCATGGATCGATAAAGCTCCCGCGCAACGCATAAAGCCGATGCGCTCAGGCCAATACTCGGCCAACCCGCGCTGATAGCGCAAGATCTAGGAAAATGACGCGCGAAAGCACTGCCGTTCGTCGCTGTCCCGAACAAAAATCCACTGAAGTATACTCATGTCTGAAAAAACAAAGGAAACTGTAGAGAAGCGTCGTCTGAGGCTGCCGTCGTTTTCTGTGCAGGTGATTATTGGACTGGTGGCGGGCGTGCTGCTGGGCTGGCTCGCGCTGTCGATTGGGCCTGTGGGCGCGGAGGAGCCCAATTGGCTCACCACCACACTCGATACGATCGGGACAGCATTCGTCACCTTGCTGAAGGCCGTGGTGCCGCCGCTGGTGTTTACCGCGGTTGTGGCGTCTGTTGCGAATCTTCGTGGCGTGGCCAATGGTGCGCGGCTGGCCGCGAAAACGCTCATTTGGTTTGCGGTCACGGCGCTCATCGCGGTGGTAATTGGCATCGTGTTGGGCGTTGTTCTCAAGCCCGGTGCCAACACGGGCGTGACGATTGACGCCGCGTCCGATCCGGGGAGTAGCGGATCGTGGCTGGACTTCCTCAACGGGATCATTCCGGCGAACTTCCTTGGCACGGGAGTTGGCGTGGAGACCGTGACGGACGCGGATGGCTTGATCACGGGTGCCACCGGGGCGCTGAGCCCCAACGTCCTCCAGATCATCGTGATCTCGCTGGCGATCGGCATCGCGGCGCTCAAGGTGGGGGACAAAGCCGAACCGTTCCTGACATTCAACGCCTCCCTGCTGGCGATTGTTCAGAAGGTTCTGTGGTGGATTATTCGCCTGGCCCCTCTGGGCACCGTGGGCCTGATCGGCTACGCGATCGCGGACTATGGGTGGAGCTCACTCTCATCGCTCGCATGGTTCGCCGCGGCGGTTTACATCGGGCTAGCGCTCGTGTTGTTCGTGGTGTATCCGATTCTGCTGCGAGTCAACGGACTATCCATCAGTCGCTACTTCCGTGGGGCGTGGCCGGCAATCCAGCTCGGTTTCGTCTCCCGCTCCTCGATCGGGACGATGCCCGTGACCGAGCGCGTCACCAGCCGTAACCTCGGCGTCCCATCCTCATATGCCGGATTCGCCGTACCGTTGGGCGCTACCACCAAGATGGACGGCTGCGCATCCATTTACCCCGCTATCTCCGCGATCTTCGTGGCGCAGTTCTTCGGGGTGAACCTTGATATCACCGATTACCTGCTCATCGCGTTCGTCTCGGTGATCGGTTCAACCGCCACCGCTGGCATGACGGGCGCGGTCGTGATGCTCACCCTTACCCTGTCCACTCTGGGCCTGCCCCTCGAAGGCGTTGGCCTCCTGCTTGCGATCGATCCAATCCTCGATATGGGCCGCACCGCCGTGAACGTTGCCGGCCAAGCGCTGGTTCCGGTGATCGTGTCCAAGCGCGAGGGGATTTTGGATCAGGGCCAGTACGATTCGGCTACGGCTGAGAGTCTTTTTGCCAGCGACGACGTTGCTAGCTCAGAAACACAACCTGCCTCCGAGTCTGGCGCGCAGGAGACGGAGGATCGGCTCCAGCCCGCGGCAACGGGATTCATCTCCATTGATACCTCCGGGGAGGCGTGCCCTAAGTAGGACGCTAATGGCTTAGCTGCGCGGCCTGCTATGTCCAAGGTGACTGTCGCACCTATTACTTCTCGGGTTAGGGGCCTTTCGAGCGAGCTATCGCTTGGGCCCACCAGTCCCCGAGGTCCCCGCCAAATTTCGCGTCAACTCTGTAGCGCAGGGGTGTTCGGCCGCTCCAGAGATGCCTTTTATTGTGTGCGTTGAGCGAGCACCATGGTCTCGCTGTGAGAGGTTTGAGGGAACATATCGAAGAGTCGGGCGGCGTGGGGCTGGTAACTCGGCATCGCCGTAAGGTCTTTCGCGAGTGTGTTCGCGTTGCAGCTTGAATATATGAGCCAGCGCGCGTCCGATTTCTCGATCCAGTCTGACAGTGCACCGATTCCGCGGCGCGGTGGGTTGACGATGAGGATATCGGGCGAGCTCCCCTCCGCGCGTGCTGCAGCGTTCGCGTCTCCGGCCATGAACCGTACTGTGGCGTTTTCGAGAGCTGTGGCCGCACCGAGCCTTGCGCTTTCCACTGCCTGTTCGCTGATCTCCACGCCAAGGACGTCGCGTCCCGAACCGGCGACGTTCAGTGCAAACCCGCCCACGCCGCAGTACAGATCCCAGATGTGAAGGGGTGTGGCGCCAAGCGGTTTCCTGCCACCATTATCCCGGGATTGCGTCAGATCTCTGGGAAAGCCTCCGTTTGGGAACGGTGAGGCTTCAACAATCGAGTTGACCCAATCGCGGGCCTGGCCATATAGGGCTTTGGCAACCGGGGTGTTCGTCTGGAAGAAGGACTGTGGGCGCAAGAAAAGCGTGACGTCATCCAGCTGCATCGGTAGGGAGTCCTGATCCGTCAGCACGATTTCTTCCCGCCCCTCGGGGACGGCCTTGCGCTCCGGGAGAAGATTGGCAGTTATTACTGCCGCCTGCGGTAGCTCCTCCTGAAGCCAGCCAAGATTCTTGCGGATTCGGGGGAGGGCCTCGGTTGAGCGCAACACGAAGCGGAGCATGAGGGTGCCGGAGGGTGACGTCGTTGCCAAAATGTTCTTCAACTCGCCACGGCCGGTGGCCACGTCAAACGGGGTGATCCTCGCGCGCTGGACAAACTGGGCAAGCGTCTCAAAGCTGGCAGCCAGGCACGGTTCGTACAGGCCACACTGGCGTAGGTCCACGCCGCGCATGTGTGAGTCGAGGATCCCTAGCGTCGGTTTGTCCGCCGTCCCGCCAACCACCAGCTTCGCCTTGTTCCGGAAATGGGACTGCCGTGAGCCGAACGCCGGCTCCCACACGAGATCAGGCCAATCGCTCAGGAGCGATGCGACCTGGCGCTGCTTGCGTGCGAGCTGATCCTCGTAGGGTTCGCCCATGAATGTGCACGAGTGGCACACACCAGCATCGAAATAGTCGCACTGCATGGGATAAGCCTACCTGCGTGGGATCTGGCCGAGCATACGTGGGGAGCGGGGACGTGCGAAGTGCGAGTGAGTAGAAGGGCCGCCGAAGCAAAGTAGGAGATTGGTGTGGCGGCCTACCGCCCCATCACATAGGCTCGTGGCATGCATGATGGCGTACACAATGTTGTGGTGGTTCCGGATTCCTTCAAAGGAACACTGTCCGCGCGGGCTGTCGCAAGTGCGATGCGGCGCGGTATTGAGCGAGCGGCAAGCGATTCCGGTGCTTTAGTCCAAGTCAACGAGCTGCCGTTTGCGGACGGGGGCGAGGGGACTCTCGAAGCGATACTCGATGCGTGGGGCACAAGCCCACGAGAGTGCGAAGCAACCGACTCCCTCGGGCGGCCAATCACCTCCAGTTATGGTATTTCCCCGGACGGAAAGATGGGACTGATCGAGGCAGCACAGGCCAACGGGTTGGCTGCGGTGTCCGATGTTCCACTCCGGCCTCGTCAGGCAACGACCCGAGGAGTTGGTGAGATCGTTCGCAAGGCTCTCGATGACGGCGCCGAGCAAATCCTCCTGACCGCTGGGGGATCGGCCACCACGGATGGCGGTACGGGTATGCTCCGCCAGCTCGGAATGCGCTTCCTTGATTCCGAGGGTGCCGAGCTCCCAGACGGGGGAGGTGCGCTCAGTCAGCTCGATCGTATCGACCTCACCAATTTGGACCCGCGAGCCTACAAGATCACGTGGAAGATCGCCGCGGACGTCACAAATCCTCTGACCGGCCCCCACGGAGCTGCCGCGGTGTTCGGCCCGCAAAAGGGAGCAACGCCAGAGGACGTTGAGGTTCTCGATGAAGGTCTCGCCACGTTGGCCCGGGCCGCGGAGGCGGCTGGCGGCAAGCCCACTGAGGACATCCCGGGATTAGGCGCCGCAGGAGGCATCGCGGCTCTCCTCCATGCTTTCTTCACGGTGGAACTCGAGCCGGGCTGGCAGATGGTCTCCGAAGTGTTAGGGGCGACGGCCATTGTGGGTGAAGCCGATTTGGTTCTGACCGGCGAGGGACGGTTTGATAGCCAATCCATTGACGGCAAGGTGATCTATGGAGTCCGCCAGCTCACGTCAGCTGATACTCCACTCGTTGTGCTCGCCGGCGAGGTTGGCGTCACGCCCGAGGATCTTGAGCGCAGTGGTGTGACGGCGGCGTTCACGATTTGTCGGGGGCCGTCGTCGTTAAAAGAAATCGCACCTCGTACCGCGGAGTATGTAGAACTAGCCGCGTACCAAGTAGCCCGTATCTATTTCCACCCGGGATTGCGTCGAGGCTTTGGGACGGGCGCCCGCTAAAACACCAATCCACCCAACACCTCAAAGGAGAGCTCATGTACGAGATTATTGTGTTGCTGCTACTCGTGATCGGCATCGTGCTGGTCACGGCGAAATGGAAGATCAATCCGTTCCTCGCTCTGATCGGTGCAGCGTTCATCGCAGCGTTCGCATACGGCGTGCCGATGGCAGAGGTGACAACGGCGATAGGCGAAGGATTCGGCGGGACGATCGGCAATATCGGCCTCGTGATCCTTGTGGGGACGATGCTGGGTGGCATCTTGGAGCGCTCGGGAGCAGCGATCTCTATGGCCGATTTCCTGGTGCGTGTTCTGGGGCCGAAGTTCCCGAATCTGACGATGTCGCTTGTAGGCTGGCTCGTGTCTATCCCAGTGTTCTGCGATTCGGGGTACGTGATTCTCAATTCGCTGCGTAAGGCGATCACGAAGCGCACGGGCGTTTCCCCGATCGGCACCGCGATCGCGCTGATGACCGGCCTGTACGCCACCCACACCCGGCCCGCTCGCAGCGGCCGAGAATATCGGGATCTCGCATAATCTCGGTTTCCTCATCGCAGTGGGCCTGCCGGTATCGCTGGTGGCGGCGTTCGCTGGCCTGCTGTACGCCCAGCGCTTCACGCACTCGGACTTGGAGCTCCTGCGGCCCACCACTGACGACGATCTGGACAATAAAACATACGAAGAACTCCGGGCCAGCTACGGCAAGCTCCCTTCCGCCGGTGCCTCGTTCCTGCCGATCGTGGTCCCGCTTCTTTTGATTTGTGTTTCCTCGATCGCGAACCTGCCGAGTCATCCGTTCGGCGAGGGAACCGCCACCGATCTGATCGCCTTCTTCGGCACGCCGCTCGTGGCCCTGTTTATCGGCCTCGCGGTGGCCGTGGCTCTCCTGCGTGGCAAGGGCAAGTTGGAGCAGTTCAACTCGGAAATCACCAGCGCGATTGAGATCGCTGGCCCGATCATCTTCATCACCGGTGCTGGCGCGGCGTTCGGCGGGATCCTCGGTGCCTCGGCCCTCACGGACATTCTGGCGGACTCGCTGAGCTCGCTCGGGCTAGGGCTGCTTGTGCCGTTCCTGATCTCCGCGGCCCTCAAGACGGCTCAAGGTTCCTCCACCGTGGCCCTTGTGACCACCTCGGCCATCCTCGCGCCGCTGCTCGATTCGATGGGGCTTGGTTCCGATATTGGCATGGTCCTGACCGTGCTGGCAATCGGCGCTGGCGCGATGGTGGTTTCCCACGCCAACGATTCCTTCTTCTGGGTGGTTTCGCGGCTGTCGCGCCTACCCGTGGGCGTTGCTTACCGCACGCTCACGGTGGCTTCCGGCATCGAGGGAGTGGCTGCCTTCGTGACCATTTGGATTATTGGCTTGGTCGTTTTGTAGGCGGGCGATCGGCTCATACTTCGCCCTTCCGCCGGCGAAGCCCCTTCCCACACCCTAAAGGTGACCTGCCCCGCGGCATGCCCAAGTGATTCCGAGTAGGCTGGCCGGGAGCTATTGGCGTACGTGGCCGGTACAACTGGCTGCAACCGCCACAAGCGGCACGCCGTAATGGGGAGAGGGGACGCATGAAGCAGCTGGGCCGGATTATGGCCTTCACCAAGAAGCTGACGCCGTACTACGTGATTATCCTAGTGACGTCGATATTCGTGACGGCTGCCAACATCGTGGTGCCGTTCATTATCGGCCAGGCCACGGACACCGCGGTAGCGGCTGCGAACGGTAACACCCCGGTTGGTCAGGCTGTCACAACGGCCCTCTGGCTAGCGGCAGCATTCCTCGCGATTGATGTCTTGTCCACGGTCACTTCCTCGATCGGCGGGTACTTCGGCGATGTGATGAGCCAAAAGATGCGGGCCATTCTCTCGGTGCGTTACTACGAGAAGTTGCTGACCCTCCCGCAGGGCTACTTTGATTCCGAGCTCACGGGCACGATCACCTCCCGCCTGAACCGCTCGATCGCGGAGGTCATTAACTTCGCAAAGTCCTTCGCAAACAGCTTCTTTACCACCCTCATGACGGTTGTAGCGGTCCTGATCGTCTCGGCGATCTATTCCCCGTGGCTCGCCCTTCTCCTGGCGATCGTGTTCCCGGTGTACCTCTGGCTCACAGCGCTGACGTCCAAGCGTTGGCAGCGCCTCGAAGGTGAAAAGAACGAGGAGATCGATCTGGCAGGCGGCCGTTTCACAGAGGTGGTCGGACAGATCCGCGTGGTGAAATCCTTCGTCCAGGAGCTGCGCGAGCTGAAGATTTTCTCCCATCGATACGTGAAGACGGTTGATGTCACGCGTGATCAGTCCAGGCATTGGCATTGGATGGATTTCATCCGACGCGCGTTCATGTCCCTCATCTTCTTCGCGATCTACGCGATCATCTTCGTGAACACGGCTCGCGGCAACTTCAGCGTGGGCGATATGGTCCTGCTTATTCAGCTGATTGCGCTGGCGCGCCAGCCGATCCAGTCGATGAGCTACATCGTGGATACGGCCCAGCACGCAATCGCTGGTTCGAAGGATTACTTCGATGTGATGGCGCTCGTTCCCTCCCGCCGTCCGGCGCTCGCGGACTCGATGAGTTCCGAGGGTGTGCCGGACGAGTTGGTGGATTTAATTTCCGACGACGACGAATCCCAACCTTCGCACCCCACCTCGCCAAGTTCCGTGGAGATCCGTGAGGAGGCTGCCGGGGATGTCGCGGTTTCGTTTGAGCACGTCACGTTCGGGTATGACGATGATCCCGACGTTCTTTCTGACGTGAGCTTCACGATTAGTCGGGGTGAGCGCGTCGCTTTCGTGGGTGAATCCGGCGGCGGGAAGACCACGCTCACATCGTTGCTCATGGGGCTCTACGCGCCGCGATCGGGTGAGATTCGCGTGTTCGGGCGGGATGTCTCGAACATGCATGTGGGAGATCTGCGCGAGGAAATCGGGGTGGTGTTCCAGGATGCCGCGTTGTTCTCAGGAACGATCCGCGAGAACATTTCCTACGCCCGCCCGCAGGCAACTGAGGAAGAAATCGTGGCCGCGGCGAAGCGCGCCAACGCACGGAAGTTTATCGAGGGCTTCCACTCTGGTTATGACACCTTGATCGGTGAACGCGGCCTCAAGCTGTCGGGTGGTCAGAAGCAGCGGATCTCGGTGGCCCGCGCCATCTTGAAGGATGCCCAGATCTTGGTGCTGGATGAGGCCACATCGGCGCTGGACACGCGCTCCGAACGTCAGGTTCAAGCCGGCCTCGAATCGCTGATGGAAGACCGCACCAGCCTCATCATCGCCCATAGGCTCTCTACGATTGCCACCGTAGACAGAATCATCACGCTCAAGGACGGGCGGATTGACGAGGTAGGAACGCCTGCTGAGCTGGCCCAAACCGACGGAATCTACGCCACCTTGCTTGCACTCCAGAACGAGGGGACGAAGAAGGCAAAGAAGAGCCTGAAGCGTTACGAGATCGAACACTAGATTTTCGGGTGGTTTCCGGGAGGTACCGGGTCTAAATCACGGAATATTCGTGGTTTTTAGGGGTGGTTTAGGGGGTGGTATACCCTGTTGGCCCCGATTAATAGTTGAAGCTGAAGGTACTCTGAAATTGGGCTCATTGAGAACAATATAATTCACGCAACTCTCAGTGAGCCCTTACAACCGGTGCCCACCGAGCGTGCCGTGGCCCGGGCGATTGTATGGAGAGGGACGGGGCCGTGGGCGGTGTTCGGAGCTTTCAGCTTGAACGCCGGAATCTTGCTCAATTCCGGCGTCCAGTGATGCGATTTGAGACTCTTGATCGGCCACGATTGAACCATCAGGACGGCACGCCGCTGACAGTACTTCAGGCGCCTGCGGGCTACGGCAAGAGTGTGCTCCTCTCCCAGTGGGAAGAGAAGTGGCAGGCCCGGTCATTGAAATCCGTGTGGCTTGTCCTTTCTGGCGAGTATGTGTCGGAAGATGAGTTTTGGGGATTGCTAGCGTCGGCCCTCGGCATTCGTGAAGACGAAGATTCCCTCCAAACCATGGAGGATATTTCTGGGTTCCTCTCCGCGCTGACGGAACCATTGATAATTGTTATCGACAATTTTGAGTACGCGACAAAGCCGTCTCTGGATATTGAGTTGATGCAGTTGCTCGACTGTTCGCCGTTCGTACAGCTAGTGGTGAGCGGCCGCAGATCGAGCACAATGATGAGCCCGCTTGTGACAAGCCAGTACGCTGCATCAATCATGACAGCGGCTGATCTCTCCTTCACGTCAGAGGAGATGAGGGAGCTCGCTCAAGTTTATCGCCGTGACTCAAGTGGCGGAATCGAGAACTTTGGGCAATCTGTGGGCGGGTGGCCGCTTCCGATTCAAGTAGCATGCGCCAGCAGCGGGCCTGCCAGCGAGAAAATGTCCGCAATCGTAGCGGAGTACCTCGCATGGGCGGGTGAGGGTGCAGGCCTTAAGCTCCTTCTGGAGATCGCCCTGTGTCCAGGGATCAGCCGGCGTGCGCTTGCGATCATCGAATGCGGTGGAGGTGAGGCGTCCCCGCAGGCGATCCGCGCCATGGACGCGAGCCTACGCGATGTGTGTGATGCGCTGGAAGATCAGGGCCTTCTCATTAAGCTCACTACTCCCGATGCGGCGAGGTACACATGTCATCTAGGCCTCAAACAGGTTCTTATCAAGACGGCAGAAGAATACTTCTCGCAGTCGGAGCGGCAGCTCCTTCTGCGGACTTATGCGGCAAATGTTGAGGATCGCGATGCAATTTCATCCCTCCGCACTTGGCTCGCGCTTGACGCAATCCACGAGGCGGAGCAGGTTGCACGGCGGCATTTTGTGCAGCTAATTCTTGATACTGAGAAGATGCGGGAGGTCTTTGACGGTGTGCCGGACCGGGTGACGGAGAACTATGCGGCGTTGGATGGGCTTCGGTTCATGATCGATCAAGAGGACCCAAGGCTCGGGTGGGAGCTCAAGCGCGAACGCATGGCACGCCGCCGTATTTCAATGCGGGGACTCCTTAATAGCGATGATCCTGGTGGTGTGCTCATTGCGGAGGCTTCGCTGATGTCGGCCGAAGCGATGCTTGGAAACGTTGCTGAGGCCGGTCAACTGGCCCGCGATTTGGACCGTCGGATGTCTAACCTCGCGGAGAGTGGTGCATCGGAGCAGTTAGCGATGAGTGCGTTGCTGCGGACTCTGATCGCCTATGCTGCAACTGCTTGCGGCGATTTTGAGATTGCTGAGGAGAACAATCTCCACGCCTTGGAACTAGCTAAGAGGGCGGGGAACCCATTTATGCACATGAGGGCGCTCCGCGGCTTGATTCTTATTCATGACTGCACAGGTAACGCCAAGCGCGCTCATTACTATCACGATCAACTGCGCGGCTTGCAGGAAGCTTGGGGAGATAACAGCGAGGATCGTTCCATCGTGATGCCCGACATGTATATTGCCGAGACCCTCATGCTCTATACGGCCTTCACTGGCTGGGGAGAAAGCATGGAAGCACAGCCAGTATCTCCGGAGCTCGTTAGGTCTGATGTCTGGACCGTCTCATACCCGATGTTGCTCATTACTGAAGCTGAGGGAGACCGGCGGCTCAATGGAGGCGAACACGCCCTGCGGTTGCTCAAACACCGGATTCGGATTTGGCCAGCTTTCGAGGAGGCGTCGGATGCCTACGCTTTGATGCTGCGGCGGTACATGGCAAAGCTGATGGCCGTTGCAGGTGACCTTGAGGGCTCTCGCAAGATAATAGACGCCATGCCCGATTCGGACGCGGGAACGAACACCGCTCTGGCGCGCATGTACCTGTTTCAGGGAGAAGGACAAAAGGCACTCAAGGAACTGCAATCCTGTGATCCTGATGATTTGGTCCCCCGCCAGAAGTCGGAGCAAACTATCCTCTTGGCACTCACGTTGTGGCAGCAGGGATTGGAAGCTGAAGCCATGATGGCCGCGAGTGATGCCCTCCGGCAGATGGAACAAATCTCTGGATATAGCGCACTGATATGGGTGCCCTATTCCGCCTTACTTGAACTGGCCGAGTACATGCGGGGCCAAGGCGTGGATGCCCTGTACCAGATGGTTATCACCATGCCGGAGACTCTTCGCAGCAAACAATTTGGACACCTGAGCCGTGCGGAGCTGCGTTCTCTCGAAGAACTAGCGAATGGGGAGTCACTTGAAGCCACAGCCGATGCTCTCTTCATATCTATTAATACGCTGAAGTTCCATCTTCGGAGCATCTACAAGAAGCTCCAAGTCTCCCGCCGAAACGAGGCGATTCAGCGCGCCTACACGCTGGGGCTGATCAACCACTCCGCACGCAAGACTAGAGTCTGAGGCAACTAATGTCTGATGGTTCGGTGCTGTTCCGGCCGGCACCGGTGCGAAGTAGTCTAATCACTCGCCCCCGCCTGCTGTCTCAAGAGCTGGTTCCACTTACCTACCCTATTGGCTGCGCCGGCGGGATTCGGCACGAGCGCCGCAATCCTCTGAGGGGTAACTAGACGCGGAGTTGGAGAGGAACGCCGTCGTTATTGCATGCCTTTTCAACGACGACGAATTCCACCCCTCGTTCCACCCTTGCTTAGCAGGGTGAAAAATGCCGGGGTGGATTAAAGGGTGGAAAACCAGTGAATCGCAAGAGTGACGGTGGTTTCCCGGCTAACTTCATTGGTGTTGGTCGGATAACTCTT
>OMJG01001431.1_pt1 | contig 13803 bp, 14 predicted proteins | sample 1646431 | NCBI WGS metagenome assembly OMJG01 (sample SAMN03771674, study PRJEB25209) | food metagenome | isolation source: Cotija cheese | place: Mexico:Jalisco,Michoacan | collected 2011-12-12
GTACGTACGGTGGTGTGGGAGGTCGATAGTGTGAACTATCTCCTACCCGATTAGCAAAAAAAGTTGACTTTTTAACCGGCCAGCTTGCTAGAATAATATAAGATAAAGCTAGTGGGGAACAACATCTGGAAAAACTTTTTTGTAGTGATTATTAAATTGAAGAAAAGAGTTTTGCCAAGCGATGTTGCAGTATTAACTACACATCTGCTATAGAAAGTGAAACTTATATCGTAGAAAATTCAAGAAAGCTATCCACTTTAATTTTTGTACTTAAGCGTGATGAGCAAGAGAGCGGCTATTGTACTATTGATAATAGGCAAGATTATTATTTTTTGGCTTAGTAATTATTAACGAATGTCGAGATCAAGGTTATGGTACATTAATGGTGCAAAGCATGATGAATGTGTTAGAGATCTAACAACACAAAAGTTTTGTCTCAAGTGGAGGCCAAGATATTTTGGCAGCGATCCAAGTATATAAAAAGTTGGTTTTGATGTTAAAACATAAATCGTCTGTCTAGTGTAAAAATCTTTCCCAGAAGTGCGAGGAGTTGTGAATATTGTGACAAAACTAATTATTTTACGTGGAAATTCAGGCAGTGGTAAAACCACGATCGCAAACAAATTACGCTGCTCTTTAGCAGAGAAAAACACGATGCTGGTTTCTCAAGATACCGTTAGATTAGAGATTTTAAATGTGAAAGATCATCCTGGAAATCCAAGTATTGAGTTGATAGAAAAAATCTGTGAATTTGGCAAGGACCGATATGATTATGTGATCTTGGAGGGGATTTTAGGCGCAGAAAAGTATCAAAAAATGCTTTTCAAATTATGCTCTTTTTTTGAGAACAATGTACTGGCTTATTACCTAGATATCCCTTTTTCTGAGACGCTAAGACGTAACAATGAGCGTAACAAGGAAAGGCGATTTGATATTGAGCTATTGAAAAAATGGTGGTTAAAAAAAGATTATTTGCACGTTAACAACGAACGGGTGCTGACTGAAAATTTAAATCAAGCGGAAATAATCAGCCTGATTTTAAATGATTTGAAAGAAAAATAAAAGATTATTTACGTGTTTTTTCAGAACACTAAGTATTTGCAATTAAACAGTAACTGTGGAGAATTGTTTGTAAATACTTGCTAAAATTCTTTGTCCAAAAGAAGGGGGAAATTTACATGCCAAAAATCGTGATCCGTTCTGTAAGACAAGAAGATCTACCCAGCTTGGACATAGACACAAAAGTAATGACCATAAATGAGGATCCCAATCGTGTTTTCCCTGCTGACTATGATGAATTCGTGCATCGTTTATTGAAAGTTTCGACCCTTGTTGCAGTTGCCCCCCAAGGTAAAATTCTGGGCTTTTTGGACTATTCATATGTTTTACCCATAGAAATGCATGGTAAGCAGTGGAATTTTGAAGTTGCTGTGGATCAAGCAGCACAAGGCTTGGGTGTTGGTAAAAAACTTTTACAGCATCTGTTGGTAAATGCTCAAGCCGAAAAAATCGTAAAAATCAGTTTACGAGTACTGGGAACGAATCCTAATGCCATTGGATTTTATGAACATTTTGGTTTTCAACAAGAAGGTCATTATAAAAAAGAGTTTTTTTTAAACGGCAGATGGGTCGACGACTATCAGTATGCCCTTTACTATCCCTACTTGAATGAATAAACTTTGGTAGCAGAGTAAATCCTTGTGAAAAAAGTGGTCATAAATTCTGTGATACTTGCGTTTTTGGTATTCGGTGGTTTTTACATAAAATATTGGAACAATTTAATTTGAAAACAAACCTATTCAAGCAGCGATACTTGAACAAATAATTGATATTAAGAAAGACGAGGAGAATATAAATGGCACAAACATGGTTGATTACGGGGACATCTACTGGATTTGGACAAGAATTGGCGACTTTATTGGCGCAAAAAACGGATGTGAATTTAGTCGCGACAGCCCGAAATACTGATAAGTTAGCTTATTTAGATCAGTATGATCACGGTCAGATCCTCAAGTTAGAGTTGGATGTGACTGATTCACAACAGATCAAGGAAGTAATTCAAACTACTCTTTCTAAATTTGGCAGGATCGATGTCTTGGATAATAACGCAGGTTTGGGCTACTTTTCGACATTTGAGGAAGCCGATGAAGCAACAGTCCAATACATGTTTGATGTTAATTTTTGGGGCTCAGTCCATCTGACACAAGCTGTCCTGCCTGTTATGCGCCAGCAAAAAAGCGGTGTGATCATTGGGATCTCTTCTGATGCTGGTTTGATCGGGGAAGCTGCATTAAGTTTTTATAGCGGGACTAAGTTTGCCCTGGAAGGTGTGTTCGAGTCTTTAGCACAGGAAGTTCAAGAAGATAATATTAAAGTCATGTTAGTGGAACCTAGTTCATTTAGGACGGACTGGGCTGGTCGTTCATCACAGAAAAAAGAAACGGCTTTTCTTGATGATTATCAGTTGACTAATGCTGCCATTCAAAATTATTCTGACTCAGCTGGCAATGAAGCGGGAAACCCGCAAGCAGCCGCGCAAGTCATTTATGAACAGGTTATTTCCAATACCGAACATTTACCCTTACATTTACCTTTGGGAGAAATGTCTGTGACACGAGCACAGAAAAAATTTGCCGGACTGGCCCGAAAGTTTGCACAGTTAAGCGATTTAGCGATCTCAACTGATTATTCCAAGGAAGAGTAGGGGGGCCTACCGATCCAGAGAAAAAATGGGTGTGTTAATCTCAAAATGATTTATAAAATATTAGGATAAAAGCGGGTGGCTCGAGAAATGATAGAGTTAAAAAAAGTGACAAATGACCAAATCAAAGAATTACAAAAAATTAGCCGGCAAACGTTTGCAGATACTTTTGGCGCTGACAACACAGATTCCGACATGGAGTTATATTTGGATCAGACCTACGGCACGGAAACTCTCTTAGCGCAGCTAGCAAATCCGAATTCTATCTTTTTCTTTGCTTGGAAAGATGGAAATGTGGTTGGTTATCTAAAGGTCAATCTGGCGGACGCGCAAACCGAAAAAATGGGTAATGACAGCTTAGAAATTGAACGGATCTACGTACAGAAGGATTTCAAAAGGCAAGGATTCGGTTCAAAGTTATTTCAACAAGCGCTAAGTTGCGCAAGAGAACAGAAAAAAGCAAAAGTGTGGCTGGGAGTTTGGGAACGTAACTATGCTGCCTTGAAATTTTATAATAAACAAGGTTTTAAGCAAATTGGTGCGCATGTCTTTCAGCTAGGTGATGATGCACAAAGAGATCTGCTGTTGCAGTTGGAACTCTAGTTTTGGGTGACCTGGTTGTTGAATAGACAAAACAAAGTAAGTCTTTGAGGCGATGGTTAGAGGTGAAAAATTTACATTGTGCATAGTAAAAAGCTCCTTCTCAGTTCGACAGTTGCCGAATTAAGAAGGAGCTTTTTATGAGGAAGGATCATTTGTTACCATTCATAGTTAGTTGGATCTTGCCGCCCTCTACCAGTGGCATTGTCCAAGATGATCCGTTGTTCAAAGTGAGCGATGTTGTGCTTCGTTTCTTTGACCATGTCTGGATTGACTGAAACATAATCAATACCTTGTTGTACCAGAAATTCAGTAAAGTCAGGGTATTCGGACGGAGTTTGACCACAAATCGACACTGTCTTGCCGTCTTTGTGAGCCATTTTGATCAAATGAGTGATGGCGCGTTTGACAGCGAGATTTCTTTCGTCAAACAATTCAGCCACAGTGTCATTATTCCGATCACAGCCCAGCAGCAACATCGTCAGGTCGTTGGAGCCGATTGAATAGCCATCGATAAACTGATTGAATTGGTCAGCTAAAATAATGTTGGATGGGATCTCGGCCATCATATAAACTTTGAAATCTGGACTACGAACTAAACCGGCAGCGGTCATGATATCTGTGACCTTTTTTGCTTCGGGAACGGTTCTAATGAACGGTATCATTACGTTAAGGTTCTTCAAGCCAAATTCATTTCTAACTTTCTTGACGGCTTTTAATTCGAGCTTGAAAGCGTTAATATATTTAGGATCATAGTAACGTGAAGCTCCTCGCCAGCCTAGAAGATCGGCTGATTCATGCGGCTCGTATTTGTCGCCACCTTTTAAGTTCCGATATTCGCTGGACTTGAAATCTGAAAACCGCAAAACGACCGGGCGGGGTGCCATTGCTCGGGCTACTTTACTGATCCCTTCAGCCAGCATATTTACGACTTTCTCGGGATGACCTTGGTCGATCAAGTAAAGGGGATGCTCATGAATATAACTTGTCCAAATAAACTCTTCACGCATCAGGCCGATCCCATCGGCAGGTAGCTTAGAGTATTTGTCTGCCAGGTCAGGGTCGCCCAGATTCATCATGACTTGAGTTGCCGTAGGTGCAAAGTACTCGGCATTACCAGCAATCTCTCCAGGTTGAATTGCTTTTTTGGCAGGAGCAACGATCGATTCCACGTTGCCATCGTAGACGATCCCGTTTTTGGCATCGACCGTGATGGTATCACCGGTGTGCAAAACATCCATTGCAGCTGCTCCACGGCTTGTCGTTCCTACAATACATGGGATCTGCATTTCACGTGAAACGATAGCCGCATGGCAAGTCATCCCACCATTATTAGTAATGATCGCCTTAGCTTTTTTCATAGCTGGGACCCAGTCAGGAGAAGTCATTGTTGTGACTAAAACTTCGCCCTCCTTGAATTCGTCGATATTTTTGGGATCAGCAATAACATGCACTTTGCCACTAGCTAGGCCAGGGCTGGCTGCCAAGCCTCTAACTAAGACTTTAGCATCTGTTACGTTACCCACGTTCTCATCTCCCGTTGAGCTGCTGTTTTTCTTATTTTTGTTTTTTTGAGACCAAACTGTTTCTGGCCGTGCTTGAACTAACCAGAGTTTGTTAGTATTTTGGTCTAAGGCAAATTCCATGTCCATGTAACAACCGTAGTGTTTCTCGATCTCTTTAGCATATCCTGCCAACTCAATGACTTGCTCATCCGTTAGGGAAGGCTGTTTAACCTTAGCTGCGGGGACCTTTTGTTCCTCAACACCGCCACCTGGTAAACGTGTCAGTTCAATATCTTTTTGGTTGATATCTTTAGAAACGATCTCCAAACTTTCCTTATCTACCACGAAATCGTCTGGTGTAACCGTTCCTTGCACGATATATTCGCCAAGCCCCCAGATACTGTCAATAACAACTTTGGTATCATCACCAGTGCCAACATTGACAGAAAACATGATCCCAGAAGCCTTTGAGAAGACCATCATTTGAACGGTAGCTGACAGTGCAACTTTTTCAAACGGAAAGTTTTGTTTGTGCCGATAATAAGTAGCACGGTCAGTAAAAAGTGAGGCGTAGCATTCTTTAACTCTTTGCACGACGTCATCGGCGCCCTGGACATTCAAATATGAATCTTGTTGGCCCGCAAATGAAGCATCCGGCAGATCTTCGGCAGTTGCACTTGAACGGATAGCAACAAACGGTTCGGTTTCGCCAACTTTATCAGCTAATTCTGTGTAGGCTTCTTTGATAGTCTTCGCGAGGTCGGCTGGCATTTTGGAATCGGTCACGACTTTTCGGATCGCAGTACAAGTGTTGTGTAATTCGTCCGAATCTTCGTAGTCTTTAATGCTCTCCAACAGTTCTTTGATTTTGTCATTAGCACCAGTTGCATCCATAAAATGACGATAAGCATGAGCAGTAGTAGCGAAACCATAAGGAACAGGAATATCAGTCGATGAAGTCAATTCACCAAGTGATGAAGATTTTCCTCCGACCAGATCAACGTCGGAGCGATGAAGTTCATCAAACCACAGGACATTAGCAGTACTTCTATTTTTCATAAAAAAGATCTCCTTTTAGATGACTGAGAGTGGAGCAAGCCGATTATGACTCGAGCACTAATTGACTCTGTTGTGATGGAGCTGTGTCATTACTTTAGAGTGAATTAGGTAGAAAATTTCAGTAGTTAGATCTGGGTTAGAAAAAAGCAAAACAATGATAAAAATTACTTGATTTCAAACACCGTTGCTTAACTAAACCACGAGGAAATAATAGTTTTCTCCACTTAGACGTTAAACCAAAAAAACTGAGTTCTAGGACACGTGAAAAAGACGAGCAAGAGTACCTTCACTGGGAAACCTGTAGTCTGAGTAAGCCAATGAAACATGCTGGGCACTTTTTACAAGCGTACTGCAAACGCGACAACACGCATGACAATGGAAACGTTTACAGCGTATATCCAACTAAATTGTAGTTAATCAAATTAAAATAGTCAACCCAAAAATAAAGTGAAGAATTGTCTAAAAAAGAGATAAATCAAGCTTGAATGATTTGTCATATTGGGGAAAATCAAACAAAGGCATCAATAATGAAACACACTAGTTAGCAGAAAAGATAGATTCTTTAGAGTTTTGCTAAAAAAAATGTAAACGATATTGTTTGCGCTTACAAAAGGAGGTATACTTGATTTGTATTAAGTTATATTAATATAAGCAGGAGGAATTTATGATGACGAAAAAAGTTGCTGTAGTTACTGGTTCGGCAGGTGGTTTAGGTAAGGGAATCGCTGAACGTTTACTGAAAGACGGATTCAGCGTAATGATCCATGATATCAACGAGGAAGCTTTGACTAAAACTGAAAGTGAACTTAAGTCATTAGGTGAAGTTGCTAAATTTGTTGGTGATGTTTCTAAGAAAGGAGATCAAGAAGCTTTAGTTGCTGCAACCGTAGAAAAATTTGGCCAACTCAATGTTTTTGTTAATAATGCCGGTGTTGAAGCAGTTACACCGTTCTTGAAAATTGATGAGAAGGAATTGGAACGGACATTTAAGATCAATGTTTTCGGAACTGTTTATGGCACACAAGCTGCTGCGGAACAATTTATCAAACAGGGTACTCCTGGTAAGATCATCAATGCTTGTTCGATCGCAGGCCATGAAGCATATGAAGTATTAGGCACATATTCAGCATCCAAACATGCAGTTAAGGCCTTTACGCATGTTGCTGCTAAAGAACTTGCTTCAAAACATATTACTGTGAATGCTTATTGTCCAGGTGTTGCTAAGACGAAGATGTGGGATCGAATCGATGCTGAAATGGTCAAGGCTGATCCATCATTGAAACCTGGAGAACCATTTGCTAAATTCTCTGGTGAAATTGCTTTGGGCCGTTATGAAGAACCAACTGATGTTGCTAATTTGGTCCACTTCTTGGCTTCGGAAGATTCAGATTACATCACAGGTCAAGCAATCTTGGTCGATGGCGGTTTAGTTTATAATTAAAATAAAAAGAGCTGACACTAGTGCGTACTCTGAAAAGAGCTGGGCACTAGTGTTTTTTTGCGGCCGATATTTGAGAAAAGCGTGTGAATCTAGTGTATCTTAAAAATCCATTTGCTATACTTGGGATGGATAGTAATTAATTTGCAAATGAGAAGGCCCATTGAATATGAATAAAAAGAAAATAACAATTAAAGATGTCGCTAAAAAAGCAGGACTGTCAATTACCTCAGTTTCGCAGATCTTGAATGGCAACACTCAGCGTTTTAGTGAGAAGGCAATTAAAAAAGTCTATGCAGCACAAAAAGAATTAAATTATGTGCCCGACTTTTTTGCGCAACGGATGGTAACGAAGAAAAGCCATTTGATCGGCGTCTTAGTTCCAGATATCAGTAACCCCTTTTTTGCCCAACTTTTTTTGGGAATTCAAGATATCTTGAATAAGCAGGGTTATGTGGCTTTGATATATAACATGGAGGGCGACGAAAAACAAGAAAGTCATTATGTTGAGGATCTGATCAGACGTGGGGTCGATGGCTTGATCATCGCTAGTTCGGCCTTTTCAGATCAGTCGATCTATCAGGCCTTGCAAAGAGAAAACCTGCCAATGATCGTGATGGATCAAAAGACAGAAACTGACATGGTGGACGCTGTTCAAGCCGATAATTATGATGGTGGTAAACAAGCAGCGCTTTATTTACAAGAACTTGGTCATAAAAAAGCGGCTGTCGTTTTGCCTGAAAATCCAACTGTTAATGTTCGCAAACGCTATGAAGGATTTGCGAGTGTTTATGGTGATGAGTTGCTGGTGGTCAATGGCGAACTATCGACCAGTGGTGGTCAAGGTGCTGTGAAAAAAATCATAAATTCGGACATTACAGCGATTTTTGCGATCAACGATTTAATTGCGTTTGGTTTATATATGGGGCTAAAAGAGGCCGGTAAAAAAATCCCAAATGATTATAGCGTAGTCGGATTTGATGATATTAGTCCGTGCGGGTACGTCACACCGCCACTAACAACGATCGCACAGCCAACTTTTGAATTAGGACAAGAGGCGGCTAAGATGTTAATGGGACGGTTAAACTCACCTCAAAAAGAACCAGAAGAAAAAATGCTCCCTGTGAAATTAGTTCAACGTTTTTCAGTAATGCCCTTGAAATAGCTTTCAAAAGGTGTTACTATTTTTTTGTTGGAACTGATAAAACGTTTTACTAAATTTATTTTTGGTGGAACTAAGAACCCATGTAAGGTGGTAATTATTATGAATAAAGTAACGGTTGTCGGGAGTATTAACTTAGATACAAATTTGCGTGTTAAACGGATGGTCAAGCCTGGAGAAACGATCCACGCTAAAGAACATTATTCTGCAGGCGGAGGTAAAGGTGCTAACCAGGCCGTCGCTGCTTCTCGTGCCGGTGCTCAAACGTCATTTATCGGTGCTGTTGGAGACGATGCTCCGGGTAAGCAAATGATGGATCTTTTGAAAAATGAAGGGATCGATCTGACGGGGATCGATACTATCGCTGATGAATCCACAGGGCAAGCTTTTATTACTGTTGATGATGAAGGTGAAAATGCGATCACGATTTATGCTGGTGCCAACTTTGCTTTTGGACCAAAAGAGATTGCTCAAAAGAGTGCTTTGCTCAAGGATAGTGACTTTGTGATCGCTCAATTTGAAACACCGATCGCTGCAACTGTCAAAGCTTTTGAAATCGCACATGAGGCAGGCGTTAAAACGATCTTGAATCCTGCCCCTGGTGAAGACCACATTTCTGAAGAATTACTAAAAGTCACAGATATGATCACTCCAAACGAAACTGAAGCTGAGACGATCACTGGCATTCATGTTGAAGACGAAGCCTCTGCCAGAAAAGCTGCTACAAAGTTGCATGAGCTTGGTGTAGATGTGGCAATTATTACGATTGGTTCCAAGGGGGCCTTTTATGATTACGATGGTGTTAGCGAGTTGGTTCCGGCATTCAAAGTTAAGGCAGTGGATACAACAGCTGCAGGTGACACATTTATTGGGGCAATGAGCAGCATCCTAAAGCCGGATTTTTCTAATTTGAAGGAATCAATTTTGTTTGGCAACAAAGCTTCATCCTTGACTGTCCAGCGTTATGGAGCACAACCATCGATCCCATACCAAAAAGAGATCGAAGCAAAATAACAGGGCGGAGAAAACCGGTTAAGACTCGAGCATTATCGGACATATGCGTTAGAGCGCGTTTTTCAGCGATGTAACGCATAATGTTGGATAAGCGGAAAGCCTTGGTTTTTGGAGCCCGACTACTAAAACAGGGCGAAGCAAGCCGGGAGAACTTGGGCACCAAGGGACTCAGACATTATGACAAGTGATTTACTTGCCGTGATGTCGGAGTTGATTGGGCGGAAAGTTCTGGCTTGAGTAGCTCAGTAGCTTGACTAAGATTTTTGATTTATATGGAAGGAAGTATAGTTCATGAAAAAGACAGCAGTTATCAATTCGAATCTATCACGGGTAATTTCACAAATGGGGCATTTTGACAAATTAGCCATTGGCGATGCAGGTACTCCAGTTCCAGATGGGACTGAAAAGATCGACTTATCTGTTACTCGTGGGATCCCAAGTTTCATGGATGTCTTAAACAATGTCTTGGAAGAATTGGAAATTCAAAAAATCTATTTGGCTGAAGAGATCAAGACTGAAAATCCAGATATGTTGAAACAGATCAAAGAACGTTTGCCAGAAACACCAATTGAATTCATCACTCATGAAGAATTGAAGTCAGACCTGAAAGACTGCAAAGCCTTTGTTAGAACTGGTGAAATGACACCTTTTGCCAATATTATGTTGGAAAGTAATGTCGTATTTTAACGGATTTGCTGCATGTCTGATTTAGAGAGGTCAGATATGGAGGACTAATGAGAGAAAAGAAAGAGACAAAATTTTTGTTTCGTTTGAGCAGGAGGATAAATAATGAATGCAGTAGCACTTTTAGTAGGCCTTGGTCCTTTACTAGGTTGGGGCTTGTTTCCAACGATTGCTTCTAAAATTGGCGGCAAACCATCGCACCAAATTTTAGGTGCCACGGCTGGTACCTTTATCTTTGCAGTGATCTTTGCTTGGGTACAGGGAATTCCAATGCCAAGTGGTTCAGCTATAGTATTATCAATTATTTCTGGTGTTGGTTGGGCTTGTGCACAGATCGTTACTTTTATGTCATTTGGTTTGGTTGGTTCTTCACGTGCTATGCCTATTACGACAGCTTTTCAGTTGTTGGGTGCTTCTCTTTGGGGTGCATTTTACTTAGGTGATTGGCATGGTGTTACCAGCAAAATTATCGGGATTTTGGCTTTGGTTGCAATTATTATCGGAGTATATATGACAGTTTGGTCAGAACATAAAACTTCTGAAAAATCAGGCTATTTGAAAAAAGCCGTTTTATGGTTAGCAATTGGTGAAATTGGGTATTGGGCATATTCAGAAGCGCCGCAAGCAGCCCATATTGACGGCATGCATGCTTTCTTGCCGCAATCTATCGGTATGCTTCTTGTTGGTATCGTCTATGGGATCATCATGACGTTCAAAGGACAAGGAGAAAAGCCTTTGAAGGATAGTTTGTCATATAAGCAGATCATCGCAGGATTCTTCTTTGCTTTTGGTGCTTTGACATACTTGATCTCAGCTCAACCGGATATGAATGGTTTGGCTACAGGTTTTATTTTGTCACAGACCTCAGTGATCCTGGCAACCTTGACGGGTATTTGGTTCTTGGGTCAAAAGAAAACCAAAAAGGAAATGACGATCACGGTCATTGGTTTGATAATTATTGTTTTAGCAGCAGCGGTAACTGAATTTATTTAGTAGATCAATGACACTAGTTAGTTGCTTGGTGTCAATTGAGCAAAGAAAAAAAGCTCGTATTTTGCCTAGGGAAACCAGGAAAAATACGAGCTTTTGTTAAACTGGAAAATGAGATCAGACAATGGGTTATTTTGTGTTTTTTACACTGAAAAGGATAATAATTTCTTGATGCGTAATTAATCAACTTGATTAACATTTCACAAAAAATAGTTCTTATGTTAGAATACAATAATTTATGATACTCATAGTTTTTTGTGGGGTTGACAATTCTAAAATCTGTGCATCACTTGAAGTATGTTGTGGTATACTAAAGTATGTTAACTGCGCTTTCATGCGGTTATTTTTGGAAGAAGAAATAATATATAAATGACAGGAGGGAACACCGACGAAATATGAAGGAAATTCAGTCGAAGAAGCGATTTCTGCAGGTTTGACTGATTTACATGTAACCCGTGCACAAGTTGACGTTCAAGTTATTTCGAACGGTAAAAAAGGTTTTTTAGGGATCGGGAAAAAATTGGCCGCGGTTGAAGTGACTGTTAAACAAGCAAAACGATCTGAAAAGTCGGCTCCAGAAAAAGAGAATAAGCCAAAGCATCAGGCTGTAAAAGAAGCTACAGCTGATCAGGCACAAAAAGAAAAGTCTAGCGTACAAAAAAAGCAGGCTAAATCAGCACCTAAACAGCAGCCAAAAGCTGCATCAGTTTCAGCTAAGGCCCCCGCTAAGGCTCAAGAAAAACCTGATAGATCATTTGAAGATGTGCTAGTAGATCTGGGTAATTACTTGGCAGAGATCACGAAAAACATGGGGATCAGTGCGACGATCAATGTTACACCTGAAAAACATACAGTTTATTATGATTTTGAGACAGAACAAGAAGGTTTGCTGATCGGCAAACGCGGTAAGAATCTAAATTCGCTACAGTTATTAGCTCAAGACTTTTTGGATAAGCGTGTGCGTCGCCGTGTTCGTGTAATTTTAGATGTTGCTAATTATCGCGATCGGCGGGCGGAAACTTTGTCGCATTTGGCACAAAAAACGGCTCGTGATGCGATTGCTGCAGGTAAACCGATCACGTTAGATCCAATGCCAGCATTGGAACGCAAAGTGATCCACACTAGTTTGGCAGATAATGAGCATGTTAAAACGTATTCTAGGGGCAACGAACCACGTCGAGCAGTCGTAGTCGATCCGCAATAGTCAAATGATCAGTTGTTGATAGTTGGAACTCTTATATGAGCCTGATTATTTATAAAGAGGAGAATTTCCATGAAAGAATATAAACCAGAGCATATTGAAAACGAGCTTTGTTTTGCGATTTATTCGGCACAAAAATTTTATACGAAGTTTTATTCAGAGTCTTTAAGGGACTTTAACTTGACCTATCCACAATACTTAACTTTGTTAGTTTTGTGGGAAGAGAAACGTCCAATGATGATCAAAGAGATCGGTGCTCGTTTGAAACTGGACACGGGTACTTTGACACCATTATTGAAACGGATGGAAAAAGACGAATGGTTCACACGGACTCACGTTCCTGAAGACGGTCGTAAAGTTTACATTGAATTGACCAAGAAGGCCGTTGATAACGAAAATGTGATCAAGAATCAGATCAAAACATGTCTGGACTCGATCGATATGACTTATCCTGAATATCAGAATAGCGTTGAGACTGTTAAGTCGATCGGACAAAAAATCAAAAAAGTTGATGAAACTTTGGAAAGTCGCTAAAAAACAGAGTGGAGCAAGCCGGGAAAACTCGAATACCAAAGGACTCTTATATGACAAGTGTTTTTCTTGTGTTTGGAGTTGATTGGTGGAATGTTCTGGCTTGAATAGCTTGATTATCAAACAGCAGGTCCTCGTTGTGGGGACTTGCTGTTTTTGCAAGGAGGAAAATGAATTGTTATTTGAAAAGATCGATCATCTTGCTATTATTTGCCATGATGAACAGCAAGCAGTGGATTTTTACGTTAATAAACTCGGTTTCACAATCCAGGATCGCCATGAACGTCCAGAAAAAAATGATGTCTTATTTCACTTAAATGGCGGAAGCTTTGTAATAGAACTTTTTATCAAAGCAACGGCACCCGCACGTCTAACTGATCCGGAAGCATTAGGATTGCGTCATCTGGCATTTAAAGTCGCTGACATCGAGCAGGCGGTTCGTGATTTAGCCACACGTGGGATCGATTGTGAGTCAGTGCGCCGCGATGATTTCACTGGAGAAAAGATGACCTTTTTCTTTGACCCAGATCGTTTGCCACTAGAGTTGCATGAGTAAGAAATTTTTTATAATGAAGATGGGATGCAGAACATCAATTTTTGACTACTGCATCCCAATTTTCATTTTAATATTATTTTGAAGATCCGAGTTTCTTGAGGCAAAGGCTTGCGTTGGCTTGACTTGAGTTTAATTACGTTACTTTCGGACTAAATTCTCTTCGACTTAGGACTAATTGATTTGAACATAGAAGTTTTTGGGTCAAGTGTTAGTTTTGCTTGGTAATTTTTTTAGCAACGTGTAATATCCCTTCCCATGTTTTTGCTTCGGATGTTTTCAGATTATGCTTGATAGCAGGCAAGGGCAGAGCATAAAAATTGGTGATCAACTCTGCCACTAATTCTGGCTTTTCAAGGGGTAAC
>OMJG01001433.1_pt1 | contig 13778 bp, 13 predicted proteins | sample 1646431 | NCBI WGS metagenome assembly OMJG01 (sample SAMN03771674, study PRJEB25209) | food metagenome | isolation source: Cotija cheese | place: Mexico:Jalisco,Michoacan | collected 2011-12-12
AAAATTGTTCGTAGCAGCGTTAAAGCAATTAACGAAACTAAGACAAAGAAATAGCTAAAACACCAGTGTAAGAAGATTACACTGGTGTTTTTTATAAATTTATACTTTTATAAAAATATGAATTTATAAAAGGAACACTTTGAAATTAATAACCTTAATTTTTTACCATAATGCTAAATTGCCGAAAAAATCTTCGATAAGCTGGTGATGTTTCTTTAAAAAAAGTCTCAAAAGTCCAAAACAAACCTAACCAAGTAATTTTAAGTCAAATTAAACGCTAAAAGAGGTAAATTATTCTTTTAAAGCAAAGTATGAATTATTCAGGATTACTCAGGATAGATATTATTTTTAAAGGATTATAAGTTTTTAAGTTGAATACAGGTAAAAATGGGAAAACTATTTGACAGCGCTAACATAAAGTGATATTTTATACTTGCTTGATAGAAAACGATTTCTATTAAACGATTTCTATATATTGAAAGGGGAACTTTTTATGTTAACTTCTGATTTGCTACATCCATCTATTTTAAGAGCACTTGCCAATACTGGCCACGGGGATAAAATCTTAATTACTGACGGAAATTATCCTTTAGATTCTGATGTGAATGAAAACACAGAAAAAATTTATTTAGCATTAAAGCCAGATTTGCCAACAGTTACTGACGTTTTAGAAACACTTAACACGCAAATTAATTTTGAAAAAGCTGAAGTTATGACTCCAGGGCCTGGGGAGCAGCCTAAAATTTATGATGAATTTAAAAAAATCCTTACGGTTGATGATTTATCTAAGTTGGGGAGACAAGAGTTTTATGATGAATGTAAAAATGCAACTAACTTAAAGTTAGGGATTAATACCGGCGAAACCAGAACTTACGCCAATGTTCTTTTGACAGTTGGAGTTCGTTGATTTTATTGGTGCTAAAATTTGAGGAGATCTAATATGAAAGCAACAAAAATTTTAGAAAGAACAGTAGAGAGTGAAATTTCCGCACTTACCAATTTAACTAATTATGTTAAAAACAATGAAGATGATTATGAAAATGTAATCAACATTCTTCTAAATGCCAAAGGCAGAGTTATTTTTATGGGGGTGGGGAAGTCAGGAGATATCGGGCAAAAGCTTGCAGCAACTTTTGCAAGCACAGGAACTCCTTCGTTTTTTGTTCATGCAACGGAAGCAATGCATGGTGATTTAGGGATGATTACAAAAAATGACTTAGTTATTGATATCTCAAATTCTGGTGAAACTAAAGAAGCTATCGCTCCCTTAGAAGCAATACACAAAATAGGAGCTTCAGTGATTGCTTTAACAGGGAACAGACATTCAACCTTAGCTAACCGAAGCGACTACTTACTATTAGTTCACGTCGATAAAGAAGCAGATAGATTTAATTTAGCCCCCACTACTAGTTCTACAGCTGTTTTAGCATTTGGAGATGGCTTAGCATTAGCTATTTCTGAGCTTAAAGGTTTTACAGAAGATAATTTTGGTTTATATCATCCCGGAGGAGCTCTAGGGGCAAGACTATTTAGTAAAGAAGAGGCCTAATTATGAAAAAAATATTAGTCATTGGAAGCTTCATGACAGATTTAGTTATCAAATCTGACAGGTTTACCAAAGCAGGAGAAACGATTTTTGGGGAATCTTTTGATCAATTTACTGGAGGTAAAGGTGCCAATCAAGCTGTGGCAGCTGCTAGGCTTGGTGGAAATGTTGAAATGATTGGTGAGTTAGGCAAGGACTCTTTTGGTGAGGATCAAATTGCTTCTTTGGAAGAGAACAATGTTAAACACGATAATGTTTTATTTACAGATGAAGTAAAATCTGGTGTTGGAAATCCACAAATTGATTCAAAAGGACAAAATAGAATCGTTGTTGTGCCAGGAGCCAATTTAAAATTAAAACCTAACGATTTAAAAAAATTCGAAGGAATTATAAAAAATGCAGATATAATTGTTCTTCAATTAGAAATCCCACTTGAAACAGTTTATAAAGCAATTGAAATCGCTGGTAAATATGATAAAACTATTATACTGAATCCTGCTCCTGCAGCTGATCTAGATGATAAGTATGCACCTCTTATAACTTATATGACACCAAATGAAAGTGAAGCAGAATACTTAACAGGTATTAGTACAGATACTGAGATAGGTATTAAAAAGGCCGCTGATGCGTTGTTAAACAAAGGTTATCAAAATGTTGTAATAACCCTTGGGGATAAAGGAAGCTATTTCAAAAATAAAAATAGAGAATATTTTGTTCCTGCATACAAAGTTAAGGCTGTAGATTCAACAGCAGCAGGTGACGAATTTATAGGATCTTTTGCTTATGGGATAGCAAACAATTGGACTATTAAAATTGCTTTAGAGTTTTCTTCAGCTGCATCCGCATTATCAGTTACTAGAATGGGAGCACAGCCTTCTTTACCGGTGAAAAAAGAGGTCGATGACTTTATTCCACAAAATAAGTTAGTACAGAATTAATTAATAAAGGAAGTTGAATATGAAAAATAAAGGTTGGGTTGAACAAGAGGACGGTTATTTAAACAAAACTCCAGTCCTACAATTTCTTTTAGTTACGATTTTATTCGCATTATGGGCAATTGCGCAAAGTTTAAATGATGTTTTAATTACACAATTTAAGGCGGTTTTTGATTTAAGTGATTTCGCAACTGCTTTTGTTCAAAGTGCGTTTTATGGCGGTTATTTTATTATAGCAATTCCGGCATCGTTATTTATTAAGAAATACAGCTACAAATCTGGGATTATTATGGGATTATCGGCCTTTGCTCTTGGGTGTTTTTTGTTTTTCCCGGCTTCTAGGTTGTTTACTTATCAAATTTTCCTATTTGCTATTTTTGTAGAGGCTATAGGGTTAAGTTTTCTTGAAACATCTGCGAATACCTTTAGTTCTCTACTAGGGCCAAAGCACTTAGCAACAGTTCGGTTAAATATCAGTCAGACAATGAACGCTATTGGTGACATTATAGGGATATTGTTAGGAAAATATTTAATTTTTACAAATGAAAACCTAAAAACTACAATGGCTTCCATGGGAAAGGATGCTGCCAAGGCTTATGGTGAACATGCTCTTACAAGGACATTAGCACCATATAAGTACATGTTGATAGTGTTGGTTATTATGATCATTTTATTTGCAATAGCAAAATTTCCGTCTGGAAAACCTAAATTAAAAATGAACCAAGCGAAAGCTACTCTTGGAGAAACATTGAGTTATCTAAGTCATAATAAACGTTATTGGAAAGGTATTGTAGCCCAGTTCTTATATATGGGGGTACAAACCGGGGTATGGTCTTTTACAATGCGACTAGCTCTAGAAATGTTCCCACAGTTTAATGATAGGTATGTAGCTAACTTCATGTTATATAGTTATATTTGCTTAATGATAGGACGTGGATTAGCCAGTTTTCTACTTTCTCGTTTCTCTGAAACAACTATATTAATGGTTTACTCATTAATTGGATCGGCAATGCTTTTCTATACAACTTTTGTTCCAAATATTACTGCTGTTTATGCTGCAATTGGTGTTAGCATCTTTATGGGGCCATGTTGGCCAACTATTTATGCTCGCACATTAGAAACAGTTACGGACAGACGTCATACTGAAACTGCTGGGGCAATAATTGTAATGGCAATTGTTGGTGGAGCAGTATTACCAGCAATACAAGGTTTAATTTCTGACGTAACAAATATGCAATTCTCCTTTATCTTAACAGCCATTTCATTTTTAGCTGTTGCGCTTTACTTCTATAGTGAGAAGAAATATGATAAAAAAGATAACAACAGTTTAGACTAAAATCTATGTTAACACTACCGTAAAAAACGCGATTTGTAAAAACTAATCGCGTTTTTACTGCAAATCTTACATTTATTAATACTTGATCCACAAAGTTATAGTTTAATATGATGATATTCTACTTTAGATTATAGAAAGCGAAAACAACTTTTGATTAAAAGTTATATAATTACAGGATAATCTGTAATTTACTTTGTGGGAGGATATATAACATGGTCAAAACAACTGTAAAGGATGTAGCTAGAAAATCTGGATTTTCGCCTGCTACTGTTTCAAGAGCTTTAAATAACAACTATCCAGTAAAAAAAGAAACCAAAGAAAAAATTCAAAAAGCAATTGATGAACTTAATTACACTAGAAATGCTAACGCTCGTAATCTTAGAGTTAAGAATTCAGACTTAATTGCATTAGTAGTAGCGGACATCAACAACCCTTATTTTTCGCGAATTGCAAAATATTTAGGAGATGGCCTTTTTGAAAAAGGGTATAGCTTGATTGTTTGTAATACTAATGAATCAGTAGATAAAGAAAAGCAAGTATTAAATACTCTTGTAAGTAAAGGCGTTCGTGCAATCGTTATGTCTTCTGTACTAACAGACTTAGATTTTATTCATCAATTGCAAAAAAAAGGCATAAAAATTGTTCTACTTGATAGAAATATTGAATTACTTGACATTCCCTTCGTTGGAAGTGCAAATTTTGATGAAACAAAAAAGCTAACTGAATATTTGTTAAAAAATGGCCATGAGAATATTATTTTTGTCGCTGGTCCAAAGCGGACTGTAACTTCTCAAGAAAGATTTCAAGGGTTTTACTCTGCTATACTAGAAAGCGGTCTTGACTTCGAAAAAAATTGTAAAATATTACAAGGAAACTATACTGGTGAACAAGCATATAAAACAACTATAGAATTTTTAGAAAAGGAATTTTTGAAAAGTTCTAAATATACTGCATTAGTTAGTGCAAACAACTTAATGACTACCGGTATTTTAGAAGCAGTACAACACTTAAATATAAAAATACCTGAAGAACTCTCCATAGTTTCCTTTGGAAAAATTGAAGGACAAGAACTCATAGATCCTAAAATTACGTGTATCTCGCAGGATATAAATATGATAGCCCAGCAAACTCTTAATAAATTATTAGAAGTTATAAATTCAGATCCAGAGAGAATGATTAAAAGTGTTTTTATACAAGATGACTTTATCGAAGGTAACTCCGTTCGAAAGATTCTGTGAATTTTCTCTTTAACATAACTGTAGTGAAAATGTTTATTTCTTAATAATTAAGGAGGAGAAACAAAATGCTAAAAATTAATTTATCACATAAAATGTTTGCTCAAAATGACTTTGAGGTTCTAAGTAATAGTTCCTATAAAGTATTGGCATTCAAGTTTGAGTCAGGTGTAGAGGCATTAAAAATTCAAAATAGTCGTGGTTATTTAATAGTCTTGCCTTTTGAAGGATTAATAATTTGGGATGCTTTCTTTGATAATACGTCTTTAAAGATGAAAGATATGTTTTCTCAGCCCTACCCTGGTGAAAATATAGCGGACACTTATGGTTGTTTTCAATTTACTTCCGGACTTTTAGCTAATGGTACTCCCGCATCAGACGATACACACCCGTTACATGGTGAATTTTCAACTTCTCCAATGGATAAATCATGGATTATTATGGACAAAGATACTTTAAAAATTTGCAGTTCATTTGAGTATGTCAAGGGGTTCGGTTACCATTATCTTGCAAAGCCTAGTGTTACAATGCATAAAGGTAGTGCATTATTTAAAATTGAGCAGCAGGTAACTAATTTATCAGAATATCAACCTATGCCAATTATGTATATGTGCCATATGAATTATGCTTTTGCTGAAAATGGTGAAATATCTTCTAACATTCCAAATGAAGCATTTATGTTAAGGCAAACTGTTCCAGGTCATGTACATCCTACAAAAGAATGGTTAGATTATAACGAGGAACTAAAAAAATCGAAAAAATTAATCAATATTTTAGATAAACCTGAAAAATACGACCCAGAAATAGTTTTCTTTGCTGACAATATTTCACAATATGTCAAAGATGCTGAATTTAAAATGAAAATAGATAGTACGCATACATTTGTTATCAAATTTCCAACAGATGAGTTTAACGTTGTGACAAGATGGTTATTATATAATCCTGATCAACAAGTTGCAGCTTTTGCACTTCCAGGAACTAATAGACCTGAAGGGTACAATGCTGCTGTTAGAAATAATTCACTTCAACATCTTGTTCCTAAAGAAAAAAGAAACTTTACAGTAATTACTGGTATTGAAGATTAAGTTAGGAGAATCAATATGAAAGATGTAACAGTTGTCGGGTCGAATATGATTGATATGCAGGTTTTTGTCAAGAGAATGCCTCTAGAAGGTGAAACAGTTGAGGCACCTGATTTTTCTCTTGGTTATGGTGGTAAAGGGTCTAATCAAGCAGTTGCTGCATCAAGGCTTGGATCAAGTGTTAATTTAATAACAGTTGTTGGGAATGATGACTTTGGTGAACAACAACTTAAAAATTACAAAAAAAATAACATTAACACTAAATATATTAGTATTGGAAATACTATTAGTGGTGTAGCTCCTATTTTTGTAAAGGAAAATGGAGAAAATAGCATTATTATTGTTAAAGGCGCTAACAATGAACTAACACCTCAAAAAGCTGCTAAATTCGAAAAAATTATAGCTGAATCCAAATTAATAGTTTTACAGCAAGAAATCCCTATTGAAACTAATAATGAAGTGATTGAAATTGCTAATAAACACAGTGTTCCTGTCCTTTTAAACCCTGCACCTGCTAGTGATGAAGTTTCTTTAGATAAGATTAGTAAAGTCCAATTTTATGCGCCAAATGAAACTGAATTAGCAAGAATAACAGACTTACCAACAAATAGTATTGATGAAATTAAAATTGCTGCACGAAAAATAGTGGATGTCGGTGTTGATAATGTTATTGTCACTATGGGAGGTAAAGGCGCTTTATTAGCTAATAAAGATGTTATAAAAATTATTCCTAGTCAAAAGGTTAATGTAATTGATACTACAGGTGCTGGTGACGCTTTTATTGGCTCATTTGCACATTACTATACTCAAGGGCAAAATATCGAAAAAGCTCTTTATAATGCTAATATATATGCTTCATTAACTATTATGAAACGTGGAACTCAAAAATCATATTTAACTTCCAGCGAAGTTGCTGATGATTTACAAAGGTAGCACAATTCTATTTATTAGAAAGGATGATTAAAAATGAAATTGGCTTGGCAAGATTTGGCACAATATATGGATCATACGATGTTACAAGCAAATGCGACCAAAAAAGATATATTAAAGACTGTTTCTGAGGCTAAAAAATATAATACCGCATCAGTTTGTGTCAATAGTTATTGGGCAAATTTAGTCCATGAAAAATTGAAAGATACTGATATAAATACTGTTTGCGTTGTTGGTTTTCCTTTGGGCGCAATGAGCACGGCTGCTAAAGTTTACGAGGCCAAAAAAGCGATTGTTGATGGCGCAGACGAAATCGATATGGTTATTAACATTGGTGAGCTTCGAGGAAACAACAAAGATGCGGTGTTAAAAGATATCAATGATGTAGCCGATGAAGTACATCAAAATAACGCATTATTAAAGGTTATTATTGAAAATGCCCTTTTAACTACACCTGAAAAAAAGACTGCAGTTGAATTAACCATTAAGGGCAATGCTGATTTTGTAAAAACATCGACTGGTTTTTCCACTTCTGGTGCGACGGTTGAAGATGTTAAACTAATGAAAAGCATTGTAGGCAATAAGATAAAAATTAAAGCTGCTGGTGGGATCCACACTTTAAAAGATGCTCAAAATTTGATTCAGGCTGGCGCTGATCGATTAGGGGTTTCCGGAACTATAAATATCCTTGAAGAAGCTAAAAAGCAAGAATAATCTATTTTTAAGGAAGTGCATAATATGCCTGTAAATTATGATTCAAAAGAATATTTAGAACTGTTAGACAAATATTGGCGCGCAGCTAACTACATTTCAGTTGGTCAGCTTTTCTTACGTGATAATCCTTTATTAAAATGTGATTTGACTGCAGACGACGTTAAAGTTAAGCCGATCGGCCACTGGGGTACGATCGTTTCCCAAAACTTCATCTATGCTCAATTAAATCGTGTTATCAATAAGTACGACTTGAACATGTTTTATATTGAAGGTTCCGGTCATGGTGGTCAAGTTATGGTTTCTAACTCATACTTGGATGGCAGCTATTCCGACATTTACCCTGAAATTTCTCAGGATGAAGAAGGTATGAAGAAGTTGTTTAAACAATTCTCATTCCCAGGCGGAGTTGCTTCTCATGCTGCACCTGAAACACCAGGTTCGATCCATGAAGGTGGGGAATTAGGTTATTCATTATCACACGGTACAGGTGCTATTTTAGATAATCCTGACGTGATCGCTGCTGTCGAAATTGGTGACGGTGAGTCAGAAACTGGCCCATTGGCTACTTCATGGTTCTCTGACAAATTCATCAACCCAGTTAAAGATGGTGCTGTATTGCCTATCATTAACATGAATGGTTTCAAGATCTCTAATCCAACCGTACTTTCACGGATGAGTGACGAAGACTTGACGAGCTACTTCAAGGGTATGGGCTGGAAGCCTTACTTCGTTGAAGCAGATGCAAATACAGATCACTTAGAAGTATCTAAAAAATTTGCTAAGACATTGGATACTGTGGTCGAAGAGATCAAAGACATCCAAAAGAAAGCTCGTTCAGCCGCTAAAGCAGCTAATGGACAAGCAGACTTGCCTAACTGGCCGATGATCATCTTCCGTTCACCAAAGGGCTGGACTGGTCCTAAGTCTAACCTTAATGGTGACCCGATCGAAGGTTCATTCCGTGCCCACCAGGTTCCAATCCCTGTTGATGCAGAGCATATGGAACACAAAGACATGTTGATCGACTGGTTGAAGTCATACAAACCAGAAGAATTATTCGATGAGAATGGTAAATTGAAAGGCGAGATCCGTGAAATTGCTCCTAAGGGTGATCAGCGGATGTCAGTTAACCCAATTACTAACGGTGGTCTTGACCCACAACCATTGAAGTTCCCAGATGTTCGTGATTACGCTGTTAAATTTGACAAACGTGGTGTTGAACAACATCAAGATATGCTCGAATTTTCAAGGTGGCTAAATAAGGTTTCTGAATTGAACCCAACGAACTTCCGCGGTTTTGGTCCTGACGAAAGTGAATCAAACCGTTTGTACGCTATGCTTGATGGTCAGAAACGTCAATGGATGGAAAAAATCAAAGACGGTAATGATCATAACTTAGCTAATTCTGGTCGTATCATTGATTCACAATTGTCAGAACATCAAGCTGAGGGTTGGCTTGAAGGTTACGTTTTGACAGGTCGTCATGGCTTTTTCGCAACGTATGAATCGTTTGGAAGAATAATTGATTCAATGTTGACGCAACACTTCAAGTGGTTACGTAAAGCTAAAGAACAATCATGGAGAAAACAATATCCACCGTTGAATATTATCAATACTTCAACGGTTTTCCAACAAGATCACAATGGTTATTCACATCAAGACCCAGGATTGTTATCACATTTAGCTGAAAAGAAACCTGAGTTTATCCGTGAATATATTCCAGCTGACGCTAACGAATTGTTAGCAGTTGGTGACAAGGCCTTCCGTGACTACGAAAAGATCAACGTAATAGTTTCATCCAAGCAGCCACGTCGTCAGTGGTACAGTATTGAAGAAGCTAAGAAGATCGTTGACCAAGGCTTAGGTTATATTAACTGGGCTTCAACTGATCAAGGTGTAGAACCTGACTTAGTAATTGCTGCTGCTGGTAGCGAACCAAACTTGGAAGCTTTGGCTGCAATTTCATTGTTGAACAAAGAATTCCCTGAAATGAAGATCCGCTTCATCAATGTGGTTGATATCTTGAAGTTACGTTCACCTAAGAACGACCCTCGTGGTTTAACGGATGAAGAATTCGACAAATACTTCACGAAGGATAAACCAGTGATCTTTGCATTCCACGGCTACGAAGACTTGATCAAAGACATTTTCTTTGACCGTCATAACCGTAATGTTCACATTCATGGTTATCGCGAAAACGGTGATATCACAACACCATTTGACATGCGTGTATTGAATGAATTGGATCGTTTCCACTTAGCTAAGGATGCTGTTGAATCAGTCCCTGCTTATGCACAAAAAGGTATGTACTTCGCAAAACGTATGGATGACATGGTTGCAAAACACAACCAGTACATTCGTGATGAAGGTACTGATTTGCCAGAAGTGGAAAACTGGAATTGGGAACCATTACAAAAATAATTTATTTTCTTAAAACGGGGAACGTCTTGTCAAACGGCAAGGCGTTTTTCCGAAACAAATTAGTTTTAACTTTGGATAACTAACAACTAAACCGAAAAACAATAAATAGAATGAATGAGGTGTAAAAATGAAAATTTCTCCATCAATTTTGAGTGCGGATTTTTCTAACCTAAAAAAAGATGTCAAAATTGTAGAAAAAGCTGGTGTTGAGTACTTGCATATTGATATTATGGATGGCCATTTTGTTCCAAACTTGACTTTTGGTGCTAATGTGATAAAAGCCTTGCGCCCCCACTCTAACTTAATATTTGATTGTCATATGATGGTCGATAATCCAGATAAGTATGTACTTGACTTTGCTCATGCAGGTGCAAATATTATGGGAATTCATGTTGAGGCAACATCACACTTACACGCTGTCCTAAACTTAATCAAAGGTGCGGGTATGAACGCAGAGGTTGTAATTAACCCCGGAACTCCTGTAAGTTCTATCCAGGAAGTTTTGCCACTTGTAAATCAGGTGCTAGTAATGACTGTTGATCCAGGGTTTGGTGGGCAAAAATTCTTACCTCAGACTTTAGATAAAGTAAAAACATTAGCTACCTTCAAAGAAAAGAATGGGCTAAACTTTGACATTGAGGTTGATGGAGGATTAAACGAACGTACTACAAAGTTAGCGTTGTTAGCTGGTGCTAATATTATCGTCGCTGGTTCATTTATTTTTAAGGCAAATGATCCTATTAAGCAGGTGAAGAAATTGAGAGATGTTGCGAATAAACTAGTCTAATAAATAAACTTATATTTTATAATGATGATGTTAATTGAACTAGAACTAGACTGGGAATATGGCCCCTAAAAAATAAAAATTACGTCATAAGTTGATATGCTCTCCTTATAGCAGACACGGAAACAAATAGAATCCGTATCCAGCTATAGGGGGAGTTTTAAATGTCTAGCAAAAAAGCGAGGTATAGATTAATGTTCCCAGCTGTCACAGTTATCATAAGTAAGCAGTGTTCAACTGGACGGCTAGACAAAAATATTTAAATTTGCTTGGACCAAAATAAAGATCCCTGATATAAAGCAGCTCGTGCTTTCATATCAGGGATCTTTACACTATTTGAGTTTAATTCCATGGTAAATAAGGCTCTAGTTCACTTTCAGTTGGAAAAGGCCCTAGCTGAGGAACTACAGTAAGGATTTGGGTTAAATATTTTTGCGGATCGAGGCCATTAGCTTTGGCACTTTCGATCAAAGTCAGCCAGATGGCATTCGCATCAGCGCCTGCCACACTGGTACTGAATAAAAAGTTCTTGCGGTCAATGACCAACGATTTCACCGCTTGTTCACAAGTATTATTGGAAATATCGATTGCACCATACTCTAAAAGTTTATCAATAGCTTCTTTTTGTCCTAGTGCGTATTTAATCGCTTTACCCAATAAGGACTTAGGTAGAGCTGCACAAGCTGACAAGGCCTGCCAAAACTGCTCGAACAAAGGTCTTAAGAATTCTTTCCTTCTGCTCATTCTAGCAGAACTGTTTAAACTAGCCCATTTCTTTTCTTGGTGGAAGATCTGATCAAGTATTTTTAGTGGACCTTTAGCGGTCTGACTGTATCTAGCTGCCTCAAAAAATTTACGGCGCACATGAGCTAAACAACCCACACGGTCGGCACAATCAACTTTAGGATAAACCTGATACCCATCACATTGTAAAACACCAGTAAAGCCACTGTATAAGGAACGAGCCGACTTTTCAGAACGATCACGTCGATAGGCATAATAAATAGCTTGGAGTTTATCTTTTTGAATCGTGCGCTGGACCCACATCCGTGATTCAGCCGTAGGCTTTTTCCAGGTTCACGCAAAACCTTGACCACAGTTTCATCACCTTGTAAATAGTGTAAATAGGGACGCTGCAGCAGCTTTTTATGTAGGAGATCATATAAGGATCTGAGCTTATCTGCTCCCTGAATGACCCAAACAGCTAAAGTCGGCTCACAGACATTCCACCCGAAACGATGCCAATCTTTTAATTGCCGATAAAGAGGTGTCCCTAAAACGTATTTTTGATAAACAATATTTTCTAACAAAGTTGGTGTAGCCAGGCTATGAGCGAATAAAGACGAAGATTTTTCCGCATTAAAGAAAGCTGTTTGACCATTATTCTTTGCCAGACAGTCCGCACAATCACAGGCATAGATTTCAACATATTCCTCGACCACCCATAATTCAGCAGCTTTATAGTGCAGTTTTTTCCCCACAAATTTTTCTCCGACAACCTTAAGTGCTTGTCCAGAAGGACAAGCAGTTTCTTTGAGTCGTTTAACGTTTTTAACTATCTCTAAGCCTTCTATTTGCTTTTGCCGTTTTTTCCGCCTCTTTTGTGACTTTTGGATCTTTTCTTGAGGACTTTCTGTGCTTTGTTTGTCAGTGTGCTCTGACCAGGTAAAAACACTGTCATCATCCCAAAGTCTCAGCTGATTTTCATCGACAGAAGTAGACTTTTCTGATTTAGTACCAAATAGTTTTGCCTGAAATGTTTTTAAGAGAGTTTTCAATCGTTAACTGCTCGTTTAGTTTTTGTTGATCCATTTAACTTCACCATTTTCTGATCAGCTGAACAGCTGATGTTTTCAAAAACTATCATAGCACGGCTTGAAAGAGATTACATCCACAGATTTAAAACTGTGGATAAGCAAAAAAGACTTAGTTTTCCACAGGGAAAACTAAATCACATTGTTCTTTTGTTGGGGTCTTAAATGTACCGGATCAAAGTCATGGATTGTCGCGTCTATAGACCAGCCTTGTAGTAACCGGGCTAATTGAGCGGGTTGAAGCTGCCGCATTTCAGCTTGGTTCATCGGCCATTGAAGACGACCGTCTTCAAAGCACTTGTAAAGCAACAAGAAGCCATCTTTCTGCCACAGAAGCCCCTTAAAACGATCTTTACGACTACCACAGAATAAAAATAAAGTACTCTGATATGGGTCTAAGTTGAATTGTTCGGTGATCACAGTAACTAAACCGTCGATTCCTTTGCGAAGATCAGTTTTCCCAGTTGCCGAATAAATCCGGTCGATCTGGGATAGATCAAGCATCGTCATGCGTAAACACCGCCTTCAAAAAAGCGTCCAGGATATAATTATTGATCCGGTTATAAATAACGATAGTTTTATTTTGATCTACACGGAATTGCATGGCTTTTTGCGGTTTATAATCTTTGTTTTTAGGTGCGTCCACCTTAACTTGTACGAATTCTGGTTTATCTTCCAAAAAATTACCCCCTATCTAACCTAATGAGGTAATTGTATAATGATCAGCTTCGACTTGAAATCCGTCCAGTTGAACACTGCTTACTATCATAAAAGGGCAGGCTTCAACCTACTTAATTGTCAAATATTTAACAGGAAATCGTAGTACTTTAAAAAGCTAGTCGTGAACTTACAAAGAAATGGAGTGTAATAAGTTTGAAAGAAACATACGGTTGTAAAGTATGTTTAATTGATCTGAGGGCATCAGCTTTCCAACTTATTTACTTTTATTACAATAAAAGATATTAGGAGGGACTAAACAGT
>OMJG01001434.1_pt1 | contig 13771 bp, 11 predicted proteins | sample 1646431 | NCBI WGS metagenome assembly OMJG01 (sample SAMN03771674, study PRJEB25209) | food metagenome | isolation source: Cotija cheese | place: Mexico:Jalisco,Michoacan | collected 2011-12-12
CGACGGCGACGACGGCGACGACGGTGACCCGGACCCCGAAGGCGTCACCCCGATCGCCGATATCCAGGGCACCGGCGACGCCAGCCCCATCCAGGGCAAGACTGTGACCACCCGCGGGGTCGTCACCGCCGCCTACCCCGAGGGCGGGCTGAACGGCTACTACATCCAGACCCCGGGCACCGGCGGAGCAGGTTCCGACGATGAGACGCCGGCCGCCTCCGACGGCATCTTCGTCTACTCCCCCGACACCGTGGCCGATATCAGCATCGACGACCACGTCGAGGTCACCGGCACCGTATCCGAACACTACGGACAGACCCAGATCTCCGTATCCGCGTCCGGTCTCAAAACAGTCGACGAACCCGCCGAGGCGGTCAAACCCGTCGAAGGCGCCTTCCCCGCAGGGGACGAGAAGCGCGAATCGCTCGAAGGCATGCTCGTCCAGCCGAGCGAATCGCTGACCGTCGCCGACAACTACAACACGAACACGTACGGTGAGGTCGTCCTCGCCACCGGTGACGGCACACTGCCCCAGCCCACCGACGTCCACCGCCCCGGCACCCCCGAGGCAAAGGCTCTGGAAGCCGAGAACCTCGACCGTGAGGTCGTCCTCGACGACGGCGCAACCGTGAACTTCCTCAAGGCCGACAAGGACATCCCCCTGCCCTACCTCAGCAAGGAGGACCCGGTCCGCGTCGGTGCGCAGGCGAACTTCACCTCCCCCGTCGTGCTCGGCTTCGATCACGAGAAGTGGCGGTTCCAGCCGACGACCCGTCTGACCGGGGACAACGCCGAGGCGGTCCAGCCGACCACCTTCACCGACACTCGCACCGAGATCCCCGAGGCCGTCGGCGGGCAGGTCAGCCTCGCCAGCTTCAACGTCCTCAACTACTTCACCACCACCGGCGACCAGCTCTCTGGCTGCCAGTACTACGACGACCGCGAGGGCAACCACATCACCGTTCGCGGCGGCTGCGATGCCCGCGGTGCCGCGAACGCGGAGAGCCTCAAGCGGCAGGAGACGAAGATCGTCACCGCGATCAACAAGCTCGACACCTCGGTCGTCTCGCTCATGGAGATCGAGAATTCCGCCGCGTTCGGCAAGGACCGCGATGACGCGCTGGCGACCCTGGTCAAGCGCCTCAACGAGGCGGCCGGGACCCAGAAATGGGACTTCGTCGACTCCCCGTCCGCGGTCCCGTCCGATGAGGACGTCATCCGCACGGCCCTGATCTACCAACCCGCCGAGGTGGCCCCGCAGAACGAATCCACGATCCTTGACGATCAGGATGCGTTCTCCAATGCCCGCGAACCCCTGTCCCAGGCGTTCGCCCCGAAGGACGATACCGGTGACATCGAAAAGGACAAGACGTTCGTGACGATCTCCAACCACTTCAAGTCCAAGGGATCGGGCTCGGGCCCCGGCAACGAGGACTCCGGCGACGGTCAGGGCGCGTCGAATGCCGACCGTGTCAAGCAGGCCGAAGCGCTCGTCGGGTTTGCCGGTGACCAACAGGAGGCAACGAACAGCGACCTGGTCTACCTCCTCGGCGATTTCAACTCCTACACTCAGGAGGACCCGATGCAGGTCTTCTACGAGGCCGGATACAAGGACATCGCGGCGGAGAAGACGGACGAATCCACGTATGTCTTCGGTTCGCGCACAGGCAGCCTCGACCATGTCCTCGCTCTCGACGCTTCGGACGCAGGCGAGGGGGCAGGCACGGCCCCGTCGGCCTTCGACTCCGTCACCGGGGCCGATGTCTGGAACATCAACTCGGTCGAGTCCCTGGCTCTCGAATACAGCCGCTTCAACTACAACGTCAGCGACCTCTTCGCTCCGGACCAGTTCCGGGCTTCCGACCATGATCCGGTCGTCGTCGGTCTCTTCGACCCCTCAGATGAAGGCGGGGACGACGACGCCGGAGCAGACGCCGGGGATAACGCGGATGCCGACGGCTCAAGCGACCACCCCGGCGGAAAGAACGCGGGGAAGAACGGCGGCAAGAACGGCAATCATTGGGGCAGCCGCGACGGTGATCACCCTGGAGGCAAGAACGCAGGGAAGAACGGTCGCCACAACGGTTGGTGACACTTAGTCGGTGACGGCCACCTGCCCCCGCATGAGCACTCGTGCCGTGCGGAAGAGGGAGGTGGCCGTCACTGTGTCCGCGTCGAAGACGGCACCGGCGGTCACCACGCCCGACGTCTTTGTCTTCGTCCCCGGTGTCGGATCCGGGCCGGGAGCGGCGGATGATGCGGTTGATGATCGTGTCCGGGATCTGCGCGGCCGCGGCCAGGCACATGGCTCCGGTTCCGGGCACGGCTTTGTGCGTCTGCCCCATGGAGATCATTCGCACGGGCAGGTCGGCCTCCTCGGCGGCCAGGGTCGTTCCGTCGAGCAGTCGTGTGGGCTGTGGGGCGGTGACCACGGCGACCTTCGGCACGACGTCCGGTGCGTCCTCCGGTGACTCACACAGTCCCATCCGCACGGCGGCGTTGCGGCGCAGCTCCGCGATCATGCCCATCGCGTGCGAGTTCGCGTCGATCTCCTCCGGCGATTCGGTGCCCTTGAGTCCGATCGCAGCACCCGGAACGATGACGACGGGCAGGGTGGCGTCGACGAGGCTGACCTCGAATATCGCCCCACCTGCAGTGATGGACTCGGCTGCCTTCCCTGTCGGCAGGAGTCCGGCGGTGCGGCTGCCGGCCGGGTCGGGGTAGATGAGCTCGACCGGTGCGCCCGTTCCGCTGACTCCGGGCAGCACCAGATCGCCCGTGACGTCGGCCTGTCCGTCGACGACGCCCAGTCCGACGTCGACGAGTTTCTGCGTGTTCGTGTTGAACAGCCGAAAGACATGCCGTCCATCGGCTGCGGAGATCAGCCCGGCCGACAGGGCGAAGGGCACGACCCCGGAGGACAGATTTCCGCAGTTGCCGGAGTAGTCGACGGCCGCCTCGGTGACGGAGACCTGACCGAACGTGTAGTCGAGGTCGACCCCGTCCCTCGCCGAGGCGGCCACGACGACGATCTTGGACAGAGAAGAGACTCCCCCGCCCATTCCGTCGAGCTGACGGCCGAACGGATCGGGCGAGCCCATCGCCGAGGTGAAGAGCCGGTCCCAAACCGCTGTATCCCGGTCCGCGTTCAGCGACGGCAGCGCGGATTCGCTGAAGAACAGTCCTTTGCTTGTGCCGCCGCGAACGAACGTGGCATCGATCCACCGAGTCATGGGCTCAGCGTAGCGAACCCCACTGACGTCACTGCACGGATGCCAGCGGACTCAGCGTACGGATCTCGGCACGATCGCCATGGCCGCGAAGCCGAACATAGCGACGACGGCGAAGAGGTAGAAGCCCCACGGGTAGGCGATGCCTGCGGTGACGAGGGCACCGGTGATGAAGGGGCCGACGATGGCACCGATCCGCCCGATTCCCGAGGCCATGCCCAGCGCGGTTCCGCGGGCCTGAGGCGGGTAGATGGCCGAGACGAAGGCGTAGACGAGCACCTGGGCGGAGAAGACGAAGACTCCGGTGATGAACATGGCGATATTGAGCAGGACCTGGCTGGTCATCGGGATCGACAGTGCGGCGAGGAAGATCGCGGCGAGGACGAACCACATGAGCACGATCTTCTTCGTCCCGTGCCTGTCGGCCAACCAGCCGGCCAGGACGAGCCCGACGACGGCGCCGATGTTCATGACGAAGAGCATGACCAGCGAATCAGAGACCTCGTAGCCGGCATCGGCCATGATCTTCGGCAGCCAGGTGTTGAGTCCGTAGACGAGCAGCAGGCCCATGAAGCTCGCCGCCCACACGCCGATGGTCACCAGCGCGAGCTTGCCTGAGAAGAGTCCGGCCATTCCGGTCTTCGCCTGTGCGTCGACAGTGCCGTCGACAGTGCCGGCCGGATCGGCGGCGTCTGCGTCCTTCGCCTGCGCGGCCGCCGGGTTGCGTTTGAGTTCCTGAGCGATGAGGAACACCTCGGATTCGGGCAGCTTCCACAGCAACAGCGGGACCATAAGCAGTCCCGCCACACCTCCGGCGAGGAAGAGCAGGTGCCAGTTGTGGGAGTAGGCGACGGCGAGCAGGGAGATCGCCACCGCACCGGCGTGGTAGCCGGTCATCGTCAGGGTCGTGGCCTTGCCCGTCTTGCCGGACTTGTTGTACTCGCTGATGTAGGCGAGCGCACTGGGCATCACGGCACCGAGGAAGAGTCCGGCGATGAACCGGTAGGTGGTGAACAGTGCGACGTTCGGGGCGAACGCGACGAGCAGGGTGAAGACGCTGAAGCCGATGACGCAGCCGATGATCGCCCACCGTCGTCCGATCCGGTCGACGACGGGGCCGACGGACACGGCGCCGAGGCCGACGCCGACGAGGCTGAGGGTGGCCACCATCGTGGCCGCCTCGGGGGTGAATCCGAGGGCCTCGGTGGCCAGCAGCTCGGGGATGACTGCGCCGAGGACGACGAGGTCGAAGCCCTCCAGGGCGACGGCCAGCCAGCACAGGACGGCCGGCCAGCGGCCCGCCGAGGCGAAGCCGGTCGTGGATGCGGATGGGGTGGTTGCGGACATCGATGTCTCCGGGGTGGTGTGGTGTCGGTCAGAACGGGTACGGCGCGATGGACGAGCGCATCGTCACCCATTGGGTTTCGGTGAAGGCTTCGATATTCGCCTCGGCCCCGCCGAATCGGGATCCGTTGCCGGAGTCCTTCGTCCCGCCGAAGGGGACGTTGGCTTCGTCGGAGACGGTCTGTTCGTTGATGTGGATCTTGCCGGTGTCGACGAGGTCGGCGAGTTCCATGGCCATCCCCACATCGCCGAGGATGCCGAGCGAGAGCCCGTATTCACTGTCGTTGACCATTGCGGCCGCCTCCTCCAGGGTGGAGAAGCGGGCGACGGGTGCGACGGGTCCGAAGATCTCCTGGGCCCAGGCCGGGTTCGAGGGGCTCAGGTCGGTGAGCACCGTCGGTGGGATGAAGGCGCCTTCGCCCGGTCCTCCGGCGACGAGCCTCGCACCGTCGGCGGTGGCCTTGTCGAGGATGTCACGGACGTGGGTGCGCTGTTTCTCGTCGATGATCGGTCCGATCGCGACCTCCTCGGTGGCAGGGTTGCCGACCGGCAGGTTGCGAGCGCGTTCGGCCAGCTGTTCGACGTACTCGTCATAGATGGAGTCGTGGACAAGGTGGCGGCCGGTGGTCATGCAGATCTGGCCTTGGTGCATCCACGATCCGAAGGCCCCCGCCGAGGTGGCCGGACCGACCTCGGCACCGGGAAGGACGACGAGCGCATTGTTTCCACCGAGTTCGAGGTGGCAGCGCTTGAGGAGGCGACCGGCGGCTTCGCCGACCTTGCGTCCGGCCGCGGTGGATCCGGTGAAGGAGATGACGGAGACCTCGGGTGCGGCGACGACGGCTTCACCGGCGTCGAGGCCGCCGGGCAGCACCTGGAGCAGTCCTTCGGGCAGGCCCGCCTCGGCGAAGACCTTCGCGATCGCCACTCCGGCGCACACGGCGGTGCGCGGGTCCGGCTTGAGCAGGACCGCGTTGCCCAGGGCCAGGGCCGGGGCGACCGAGCGCATGGCGAGGATGAGGGGGAAGTTGAACGGAGCGATGACGGAGACGACGCCTGCAGGCACCCGGCGGGCGAAGGACCAGCGGGGTTCGTTCGAGGTCAGCACCTGGCCCTTGGGGTGGCTGGGCAGCGCGGAGGATTCATAGCAGATGGCTTCAGCGGAGGAGATCTCGAGTGCGGCCTTCGCAGGGATGGAGCCGGCTTCGCGGATGATCCAGCCGGCGAGCTCATCGGCATGTTCGGCCCATAGGGCACCGGCGCGGCGCAGCACTGCGGCCCGTTCGGCCGGGGTGGTCTTCGCCCATTCCTTCTGTGCAGCGGCGGCTCGCGTGGCGGCGGTGTGGACGTCGTCGGCGCTGGCGGCACCGAGGCGGCCGAGAGTCTCACCGGTGGCCGGTTCGATGACGTCGTAGGTCTCTCCCGAGCCTGCGGTCCACGTGCCGGTGAAGATCTTCTCGTGCCAGTCGGTTCCCAGGAAATCAGTCATTGTCTGTCCTCACTTCTTTGTCGGGGCGGGACTGTGGTGGCGATTTCGGTGGAGCTCGCGTGTCGGCAGCGACCCCTGGTTCCGTGAAACGAACTGTTCTGCGGGCACAGTCGACGAAGGACTGTGGTGCACCTCTCGTCAGAGTAGTGACCCGCACCACCCGAAGCCACAGCGCTCCCATTCATTGAGAATTTCGATTGAGAACCGCTAGAATCCGAGGCATGGCGAACTCTCCTTCCGGCGACTCGATGATCGACCGGCTCGTGCGCGTGCTCGCATCCTTCGACCCGGATCATCAGAGCCTGGGCGCCGAGGAGATCGCAGAGCGTGCCGAACTGCCGAAGTCGACGGCGCACCGACTCATCGGTGAGATGATGCGCCACGATCTGCTCCAGCGCGACCCCACAGGGCGCATCCGGATCGGAGTCGGAATGTGGGAGCTGTCGAATCGCGCCTCGGATGCCGTCGATCTGGCTTCGGTGTCCAGACCGCACATGATGGGTGTGCATGAGTTCGTCGGTGAGAACACACAGCTGGGCATCCTGCGAGAGCGGGAGGTGCTCATCATCGAGCGCATGTCGGCGCCGAATGCAGTCATCCACCGGTCGAAGACCGCCGGCCGGCTGCCCGCTCATGCATCGTCGTGTGGACTCGTGCTCCTGGCTTATGCCCCGAAGCATCAGCGCGAGGCGTATCTGCGCGGTCCACTGGCCGCACTCACGGAGAAGACGACGACGGATCCTGCAGCTCTGCGCACAATGCTCACCTCGATCCGGTCTCACCATTTCGCCGAACTGTCTGGCCATATCGATGAGGGCACGACAGGCATCACGGTTCCCGTCTTCGACGCCGGCGGGGCCGCGATCGCCGGGCTCGGCGTCGTCATCGATTCGGAGCACCGGAAAGGCGTGCCTGCGATCATGCGAGTTCTGCGGACCGCCTCGGCGAGGATCACGCAGGATCTCACGGCCGATCATCGATTCGCCGACTGAGCCGGAACATGACATCGCGGCTCAGATCAGCACGCCGACGATCAGGCAGAGCACACCGAGCAGGGGCAGCGTGCCCTGCTTGAGCGCGGAGGCGAGCAGCTCACGGCTTGAGAGTGCGAGCACCAGAGCCGCGGCGACCATCGAACCGGCCCCGACGAAGACGAGGGTGAGTCCGACTTCGGCAGCGCCTGTGCCGAAGACGATGAGGCCGATGAACACGGCGAGGGCGAGGAAGAGGTTGTAGAAGCCTTGGTTGAAGGCCAGGGACTTCGTCGCCTCGGCCTCGGCTTCGGTGGTGCCGAAGGTGGCGCGGGCACGTGGACTCGTCCAGGCGATGGATTCCAGGTAGAAGATGAAGACGTGCAGGGCGGCGGCAAGGCCGGCGAGGACGAGTCCGGCGATCATCATGCGCGGGCCGCGAATCTCGCTCGCCGCTTCTCCGCCTCCTCCTCTCGATTCTTCGGCGGCGCGTTCGTCACCAGCGCATCAAGGAGGTGCTGGGTGGTGTGCGCGATCTCCTCGACAGCAGTAGCGAAAGCCTCGGCATTGGCCTGCGAGGGTTTCGTCGTGCCGGCGATCTTGCGCACGTACTGCAGGGCGGCGGCGTGGACTTCGTCGGAAGTGGTTGCGGGCTCGAAATTATGGAGTGTTCTGATGTTTCTGCACATGCCAAAACGGTACTCCGCGGCACTGACGCAGAACAGACGTCAGTCCGCGAAAGCAGTATGAACCTCGATCATTCTTGTGGCGATGTCGTCAGCGGTCTCTCCGCTTTTCAGGCTGATCAATGCTGGTTCCGGGGTGGCGATCACCCATTGCGCGACGTTGTTGTGTCTCGCCCACCCAAGCATGACGCTGCGGTCGCGTAGCAGCTTGATCTGGACGCCGACAGTCGGTTCGTCGACCTGAACAACCTGATCACTGAGATCAGGACGCTGTTTTTCAAGAGCGTTAGCGACGGAGTTGGCGAACAGTTTGTGCTTGAATGCGGACATCATGTCACTGGTTGGCGTGTTCATGGTCGACACACTAAGTTGCCGCACTGACATGGATGCCTTGCCGACCAGATTCCGTCCATGTCCATCTCGTTGGATATGCTCAGGACTGTGATTACAGGAGACGTGAAGAGCAAGGTAGACAAGGTCTGGGATACGTTCTGGACCGGGGGAATTTCGAACCCGCTAGAGGTGATCGAACAGATCACCTACTTGCTGTTCCTTCGTCGGCTCGACGAGCTTGAAACCCAGGGCGAGAGCCGGGCCGAGTTCACGGGGCAACCGTTTGAGAGCCGGACGTTTGGGCCTAGCCAGCAGGATTTCCGCTGGCGCGAGCTGAAGAACCTCGATCCCGAAGTGATGTTCGAGGTCGTCGCCGATGGAGTCTTTCCCTTCCTGCGCGAGCTCGGTGGTGAGGAGTCAACATATGGCGAGCACATGAAGAATGCTCGATTCACGATTCCCAGCCCGCATCTTCTCTCCAACGTCGTCGATCTGCTCAGCGACATTCCGATGGACAAGCGCGACACCAACGGCGATCTGTATGAGTACCTGCTCTCTCAGCTGGCCAGCTCGGGAACGAACGGGCAGTTTCGCACACCGCGGCACATCATCGAACTCATGGTGAAGATGACGTCGCCTCGGCCCGATGATGAGATCTGCGACCCTGCCTGCGGTACCGCCGGGTTCCTCGTCGCTGCGTCCGAGCATCTGCGGGAAGCACATCCTGAAGTTTTTACGAACAAAAAACAGCGTCAGTTCTTCCATAACAGCATGTTCCACGGTTATGACTTCGATTCGACGATGCTCCGCATCGGAAGCATGAACATGCTCCTCCACGGAGTCGAGCATCCTGACATTCGGTACCGTGATTCGCTGTCGGAAAGCGTCAGCTCAGAAGCGGAGAAGTACACGCTGATTCTCGCGAACCCGCCTTTTGCCGGGTCGCTGGACTACGAAGCGACCGCCAAGGACCTACAGAAGGTCGTCAAGACGAAGAAAACCGAGCTCCTCTTCATCGCGCTCTTCCTCAAACTCCTTAAGCCGGGCGGCCGAGCAGCGGTCATCGTGCCCGATGGCGTGCTGTTCGGTTCGTCGAAGGCGCATAAAGAGCTGCGGCGGATGCTCGTTGAGGATCAGAAACTCGACGGTGTCGTTAAGCTCCCCAGCGGCGTCTTCAAGCCCTACGCTGGAGTGTCGACCGCGATCCTGTTCTTCACCAAGACGAATTCAGGTGGCACCGAGGATGTCTGGTTCTATGACGTCCAGGCTGACGGGTTCAGCCTTGATGACAAACGGAACCCGATTGAAGCCAATGACCTGCCAGAAGTGCTCGAACGGTGGACTGAGAGGTCAGGCGCAGAAAAGGAACGGTCGCGGACTGAGAAGTCATTCACCGTGCCCAAGGCCGAGGTTGCCGAGCAGGGCTATGACCTTTCGATCAACCGCTACAAGGAGATCGAGTACGAAGAGGTCGAGCACCGTGCGCCCCTCGACATCATCGCGGATATCGAAGAACTCGATGCCGAGATCGCTCAAGATCTCGCCGACCTCAAGGCGATACTGTCATGAAGATGGTGAAGTTAGGCGAAGTTGTCGAACTCGTCTATGGGAAAGCGCTCAAGAAGGCCGACCGCGCACCTGGTTTCGTACCTGTAGTTGGCTCAAGTGGAATCATTGGCACCCACGAACGAGGAATCACGTCTGGCCCTACGATCGTTGTAGGACGCAAGGGATCCATCGGCTCCGTAACGTGGATCGATGGACCATCATGGCCAATTGACACTGCCTACTATGTGAATTTCTCGCATTCTCAGCTGGACCCACGCTGGGTCTATTGGCTGCTAAAGCAGCTTGGCATGGAAAACATGAACAAATCCGCTGCGGTCCCGGGGCTAAACCGGGACGATGTCTATCGTCTTAGCGCGCTCCTTCCATCCCTCGACGAGCAACGCCGCATCGCCGCAATCCTCGACAAAGCCGACGCCATCCGCCAAAAGCGCCGCCAAGCAGTCGCACACTTGGACACCCTCACCCAGTCAATCTTCCGTGATCGATTCCTACAAGATCGTCAGTGGGAATCAGCACCGTTGGGCTCGATCAGCGAGATTTCTTCCGGGATCACCAAAGGGCGCAAGACGTCCTCCGCCCTCACCCAATCTGCACCTTACTTGGCAGTGGCCAATGTCCAAGATGGAAAGCTCGACCTAACGAATCTCAAGTCGATTGAAGTTTCCGATGAAGAACTTGAGAAGTACAAGCTACAAGGCGACGATTTAGTACTAACTGAAGGCGGCGACCCGGATAAGCTCGGACGTGGCACTATATGGAGAGATGAGCTTCCTGTTTGCCTCCACCAGAATCATATTTTCCGCATCCGACTACCAAAAGACTCCAACCTCGAGGTCGAATTCCTTTCAGCATACATCGCATCTTGGCCCGCAAAAGCATACTTCTTGCGATCGGCTAAACAAACAACTGGAATAGCATCCATTAACAAAACTCAGTTGAGCAAAGTTCCGATACCGCTCCCCCCTATAATCTTCCAACGCGAATTCACAAAACTGAGCCAACAAGTTCGCATCCAAATTGCGGAGCACGAACGGGCATTGGAGTTAGCCGATCAATCGTTTTCGTCGCTCCAGTCCCGAGCATTCCGAGGTGAACTATGACAAAGCCGATGCCCACCTGGGACGAGTTCATGGTGTCCGTTCTTCGTGTCTTCTCGGATGGTGTAGTCCGAACTCGACGCGAAACACATCCTCTAGTAGCCAAGGACGCGGGCCTGTCATCAGAACAGACCTCCGAGCTGCTTGGATCTGGCCAACCGAAATATATGAACCGAATCGGATGGGGAATGTCATTCCTCGCGAGGACAAACGCACTGTCCAGACCGTCACGAGGTTCATACGTCATCACCGATGGCGGTAGAGCACTCCTCAGAGCGTTTCCGAACGGCTTCACCGAAAAAGAAGCCGAAAACTTCATCGATTCTGCTGAGGGCCATCATTCGGGTCTCGTTCCCTACACCCCATCAGTCAGAGCCTCGGACACGACGCCTACAGAAGACACGCCTGGTGAGACCGACACCGAACTCGATCCGAACGAGCAGATACAGGCGGGCCTCAAACGCATCCACACTGCTGTCGCTGACGAGCTGCTAATCCGGCTCCACCAGAACGAACCCAGCTTCTTCGAACAGACTGTTGTCGACCTCGTCGTCGCCATGGGTTATGCAGGTGCCGACGGAGTCGCGGCGAGAACGCAGCTGACGAACGACGGCGGAATCGATGGAGTCGTCGATCAAGACGCCCTCGGGCTCAATCGGGTCTACATTCAAGCTAAGCGCTATGGCCTCGATTCCACCGTCTCACGGCCCGACATCCAAGCCTTTGTCGGTGCGCTTCATGGTGTCCAGGCCGATCGTGGCCTGTTCATCACAACAGCGAAATTCAGCTCCGGCGCGAAGACCTATGCGGAGTCAGTCAGCACACGAGTCATCCTCATCGATGGCCCGCGACTTGCAGACCTGATGATTCGGTTCGGGGTCGGCGTACAGGTCCAGCAGACGATCAACGTCGTCAAACTCGATGAGGACTACTTCGAATAGCACCGAGCATGTTCAGGGTGAGGAACAATTTCAGATGCGCTCACCCCACAACGCAGCGATGAGTTCTGTGCCCTGATCATCACTGAGTTCGACTGCCTTGTCGTGGTCCCACTTTCGAAGATCTTTCCCGATCAGCGCCTGGATCTCACCCAAGGCGAAGTCAATGTCTGAGACTGCGTTCTCTTCATGTTCTTGGTTGTATCGAAGCAGATACATAGTGCTCAGGCTCTTTCCGGGGATCTGACGGGAGCCGACCACCTTTGCAGGTTCCCAAACCCGGACCAGCTGTCCTTCGTCATTCATGTTTACGAGGACAAACACGTCGCCAGGTTCTGCCCGCGCATCCGACCCAACTAGATAGGTATCGAGCGTGAACCTCGTTTTGAGCTCGCGAGCCTCCTTGGAGCGACGAATCGATCGCGCCACGGCATCCTCTTCATCGGAGTATTCTTCCTGCCACTCAACCGCCAACCAATAACGGCCGCCCGGGTCAGGAAAGAACACGTCCTCACGTGCCGGCGGAGTAGTGACTCCGACAATCTCAGGCGGCCGGTAGTGATCATCTGGCATCCACGTGGCAGCTGTCGTCAGGTACTCGTCATTGATCTCGGTCCCGGCCTCAATCGCCTCTTTGACCAAGGTACGGGCGTCGCTGATGAACTCTCGCTCGTTCGAGACAACTACAGACTCCAACGACAAACGTGAACTGCGCGAGGCATTGGCTGAGCCAATTGCGGCCGAGTTTCTCACTGCCAGAATCTTGGCATGCAGAGAGCCGCAGCTGTACAGTTGCACTCCCCGATCCAAGAACTCCTGCAAGGCAAAGGGATTCGTCGCCCCATTCCTAACCGCGCCTTCACTTGCATTGCACACGAGCACATCGCCCTCTTCCAGAGCAAGCATGTCGGGAGCGTCTGCACCGATGAAGGCGAACGCCGCATAACGCGGGCCCTGGAGTTTCGAGACTCGCGTCAGTTCGTCCCAAGGATGAAGTCCGTGCACCTTTGTACCCATGGCCACATTCAACCATTGTGAACAACTACTGATGCCGAATCAGGCGAAGTTCTTTCTTCTCGCAACCTGAAATCGCTGCACACGATTTCCGCATCCAACACCGCCAAAGGCAATTTCACCTGGCAGTATAGGTTGTGAGCGCAGTTATGCTCTCGCGGCAGTGACGCGTAGGAGGAGAGATGTCGAACTTCGGGTTCATCAGGACCGAGTGGCCCTCGGTGTTCTCTGATTGTGCCCGCGCCGAATCGTACGTCTTCTCCGATCCACGCACAGCCTGTATCTACGCCCGTCGCAGCATCGAACAGCTTGTCACGCACCTCTACGCCGTGCTCGATATTCCCACACCCTATCGGGATGACCTCAGTGCGCGCATCAACGACTCGGAATTCAAATCTGTGGCGGGCCATGTCATCCACCAGAAGCTCAACCTCATTCGCAACCTCGGCAACACCGCAGTTCACAAAGACACCCCTGTCGATGCCAATGCCTCCATCAAAGCTCTCAACGAGCTCTACCTCATCGTCATCTGGGCCGCATTCAACTACTCGCGCATCCCCGATAACGTCCCCGCGGGGACACAATTCGATCCCGAACTCGCCCGACGTTCGGCACCGCTGAGCCCGAAGGAATTGACCACTCTCGTCGAGAAGTTCCGCACCCAAGATGCTGAACTCGCACAGGCGAAGAGCGACCTCAAACGCGTCACGTCCGAAAAGGACGCAGAGATCGCCGAGCTCCAACGCCAAATCGCCGAGGCACAGGCGGCCAAAGACAGCTCCCTGGACAGCCAGGACTGGAACGAAGACCGCACCAGAACAGATCTCATCGATGCCGACCTCAAGGCTGCTGGTTGGGACCTCGACGAGCCCAACGTCCGGGAATACCGGATCACTGGACTTCCCACAACGTCCGGTGCCGGCTATGCCGACTACGTCCTGTGGGGCACGAACGGCAAGCCGCTTGCCGTGGTCGAGGCAAAGCGCACCTCGGCGAGTGTTGAGGCGGGACGGCGCCAAGCCGAGATGTACGCCGACGGGCTCGAAGAGCTCTTTGCCCAACGCCCAGTGATCTTCTATTCCAACGGCGACGAACACCAC
>OMJG01001436.1_pt1 | contig 13766 bp, 14 predicted proteins | sample 1646431 | NCBI WGS metagenome assembly OMJG01 (sample SAMN03771674, study PRJEB25209) | food metagenome | isolation source: Cotija cheese | place: Mexico:Jalisco,Michoacan | collected 2011-12-12
AGGCGAAATAAAAAGCGTGAAATTTTTAGTTTCACGCTAGAAAGTATAGAGCCAACAAAAATAGTCGAATGCTTCTTATCGAAGCGTTCGACTATTTTTGTTTATATGTAGATTAGTAAGCTGAAAAGAACTTCTTCTTTTTAATGGGTGTTTCATCAAAACGAGTCAATGGATCACCGTTAATAAGGGCCTTTGCATTGTCATCAAATATGCGACAGCGACGTTGACCGTATTCTTTTTTTAATTTTGCAAAAGCGTCACTCATTTCGTAGGTACGACCAGGCAAATGATGGGCATCGGATGCGATAATCTGTGCTAAACCATTGTCTAAGATATCTTCCGAAAATTTTTGCACTGCTTTACCAAAAGTACCAACGTATGAGCTCGCAGTAACTTGTGAGTATGCACCATTATTAACCATGTCATAAAGTAACTCAGGATGGGCCATTAACTCTGTGTTACGTTCGGGATGAACAATTACGGGAGTTAAACCACGCTCTTGTAGTTTAAATAACATTTCTTTAGTAAACACTGGCACATCGTGAGAAGGGAATTCGATGAGAATATATTGCCCTTGTTCATCAGTTGTCAAAATATCGTGATTATCAAGCAATGACATTAAATTCCCGTTAATACGTACTTCTTGTGACGGAAATACGGTGAGGGGGATGTTGTTTTTATCTAATTCAGATTGAAACCAGTCTGTTAGATCAACAACATCTTCTGCATGGTTAATATAGTGTCCATTCATATGATGAGGTGTCATTAGGGCATGCGTAATACCATCAGCTACAGCATCACGAGCCATTTGTAATGAAACATCTAAATTTTCGGACCCATCATCGATACCGGGTAATAGATGGCAATGAATGTCAATCATAGCGGAGCCTCCTTTGATCATTTTAGATTTATTATAACGCACATTGGATGTTATCCATATAAAATAAGTGGATAGTCATTCAAAATACAAAAGATTATGTCAATTATTTTCAGAATTCATCAATAACGTGAACAAATATTTTAAGGTTTTTTTAAATTAAATTAGTTCATTTATTTATAAAAATATTATAAACTGTAAATAGTATAAAAAAATGAGAATAATGGATAGGTGGAGATTTTAATGGATAACATAATCGACATAAAACGACTATGGTTAATTTTGCGGAAAAATATGGTTTTAATGATTGTCTGGGGAATTGTACTGGCTGGTATCGCCTTTGGTGTTTCGAAATTTGTCATTCAACCACAATATAGTTCATCGGTGGCTTTGTTAGTTAATCGTAAAGAGGACGAAAATACAGCTGCACAATTTCAGAACCAACAAGCCGACATTCAAATGATTAATACATATAAGGATATTATTACACGGCCTGTCATTTTAAATACAGTTGTTAAGAATCTAACAACAACCCAAAAACAGTTAATAACAAAAGCACGACCTGCAACATATAAAACATTAGCAGATGGTACGCAGGTTATTGATAAACAAGCACAGGCCGCTGAATATAAGGTAGTTGATGCGAAGTATGATAAATCTGAAATTAATGTGGGAAAATTATCTAATAATATTTCTATCACTAACCAACAGAATTCACAGATATTTACAGTTAATGTAACCTTAAAAAACAGTCAATTAGCGCGTGACTCGGCCAATGAAATTGCAAAAGTCTTTAAACAAAAAGTATCGTCTATAATGAGTGTTTCCAATGTATCCATTGTCTCTAGAGCTACGAATAATACAACACCTGTATCTCCTAATGTCAAATTGATCACATTAGCTGGTTTAATTGCCGGAATTCTTCTCGGTTTTAGTTGGGGTATTATAAAGGAATTAAGCGATCGCACAATAAAAGACGTTAGTTATTTAACCGAGGAATTGGAATTAACTAATTTAGGACAAATTAATTTTATTGGAAAGATTAAGAATGTCGATAAAGTTATTAACACTGTTTCAAAATCAAATGAAGAATTTAGTCGTTCACGCAGTAAGCGTCGAATTTAATTAAAGAGGTTGTTATGGGATTATTTAGAACAAAAGATGCTAATAAAGATACGGAGACACAAGATAAAGGGGCACCATTAATAACAGTTGTTGAGCCTAAAAGTGTTATTTCAGAGCAATTTAGGACATTAAGGACAAATATTGAGTTTGCGGGTGCAGGCTTAGACAAGTTACAAGTCATTATGTTTACATCAGCAGAACCTTCTGATGGGAAGACGACAGTCTCTACTAATACAGCAATTACTTGGGCACAATCGGGTAAAAACGTCTTGTATGTTGACGCTGATATGCGTCGTTCAACAGCACAATCAACATTTAGATTGCCCAATTCTCATGGTTTAAGTACAGTTTTGGGAACAAATGAACAGCCCAAAGATATTGTGCAAAAAACTTTTATTGATAATTTAGAAGTTTTAACTGCTGGACCTACACCACCAAATCCTGCAGAATTATTAAACTCTAAAAGAATGCTGGCATTGATTGACTGGATGCGAAACAACTATGATATTGTAGTGCTGGATGTCCCTCCAATTATGGCAGTATCCGATGCACAAGTATTGTTACCACTTATTGATGGAACAGTCTTAGTAACGATGATGGGCAAGACAATGAAAATGGCAATAACGAGGACGGTTGAGATGTTACGTCTTGGTGGTACAAAAATATTGGGAGTCGTAGAACGGGTTAAAAATTCTAAAGAGGATGCGGGATATGGATATGGTAACGAAGATAAGTAATGATATATTTGAGGAGTAGATATGTATAAGGTTGTTAAATTAATATTAGATAAATTTATGAGCTTATTTTTAGCTTTCATCCTTATAATTCCAATTTTAGTTATTGCTATTTTAGTCAAAGTGACTTCTGATGGTCCAGTATTTTTTAAACAGAATAGATATGGCATAAATTCACATAAATTCACAATATATAAATTTAGGACAATGTATGTAGAAACTCCGGAAATGTCAAATCAAAAGTTTAAAAATATAAATGATTATGTTACACCTCTAGGAAGATTTTTAAGGAAATTTTCATTAGATGAATTACCTCAACTGTTTAATATTATTATTGGAAATATGAGTTTTATAGGACCACGACCTTTGGCAGAAAGTGACATTTATGTGATTCGTATGAGAGAAAAAAATGGAGCGAATAGAGTTAAACCTGGAATTACAGGTTTAGCTCAGATAAATGGACGTAATAATATATTAGATAGTGAAAAGGCCTACTTCGATCAAATTTATGTTGAAAATTTATCATTTTTAAATGATTTGAAAATTTTGTTGATGACATTTTTAAATGTTATTTTGGCCAGAGATATTAATCGAAGATAAATATATAAAACTAAATCTAAATCTAAATTAATACATAACACATTTATGTGATTATAAGGTACATAAAATTAATCGTAGAAAGGATTCGATGGATTGGTCTATTGGTTAGTCGTAAATTAGTTATTTTGTAGTTTGTTTTACGTTTTGCAGGTGGGGAGTATTATAAGCAGTATCTTTATGATTGAGAATCTATCATATATAGTTGCTTAAAATTTTATAGACATCAAAGTATTAGCATTTTTGGTTAATTTTCACTGAATTTTAAAATAAAGGAATATATACAAAAAAATATTTTTAGCTGGGGTAATGATTGCATAATTTAGAAAATAGTAGTTTTATAAGTGAGATGATGTTTTAATGGAAAAATTTACAGTATTGATGTCAGTCTATTGGAAAGATTCGCCAGCATATCTGGATGAATGTTTAAGAAGCATAGAAACCCAGAGTGAGTTGCCAAATCAAGTAATAATTATTCAAGATGGTTATGTGCCAAAAGAGTTAGACAAAGTGGTTAAGAATTTTCAGAGGAATAATAGTTTCAAGGTTGATATTATTCAAATTAAAGATAATCATGGATTGGGGTATGCTCTGTCCAGAGGGGTTTTAGCCAGTCAAAATGAACTTATAGTAAGAGTGGATGCAGATGATATATCAGTCGATAGTAGATTTGAAAAACTTATGAAATATTTTAATTCACATCCAGATTTATCAATTCTAGGAAGCTATATAGTAGAGTTTAACAAAAATAAAGAGGATATTGTTGGACAACGGAAAGTGCCACTGACAAATAAAGAAATTATTGACTTTGTTAAGTATCGAAGCCCGTTTAATCATCCAAGTGTAGCTTTTAAGCGTAGTTCTATTCTACGTATTGGAAATTATACAAGTATTAGAGGCGTGGAAGATTATGATCTATGGATTAGGGCCGTTCATTATAATTGTTCAATGGCTAATATACCTGAAAATTTAGTTTTAATGCGAGTTGGTGATGGTATGTATTCACGACGTGGAGGAAAAGGTTATTTAAAAAATTATACGACGGTTAGATTTAGGGCATATCGTTTAAGAATAATAAATTTTTTTCAATTTCTGACTGGAACCCTAATTATGAGCATACACGTTAGTGCTCCTGTATTTGTAAAAAAGTTTTTATACAATAAGATTTTGCATAGAATATAAGGCGGTAAAATTATGATTTCAATATTAATGTCAGTGTACAACGAAACACAAAGTATGCTCACACAAAGTATAATCTCTATTCAAAATCAGTCGTATAAGAATTGGGAGTTAATTATAGTCAATGACAATCCAAAAGATAAAGAATTGGCTAACTTTCTACTTGAATTGAAAGATGGAGATTCTCGAATAAAGGTTTACACTAATGAATATAATTGTGGATTAGTTAAATCACTGAATATTGCAATCGATAAAGCCAATGGTGAATATATAGCACGTATGGATGCTGACGATATTGCGAAAGATAATAGATTTGAAGAACAAATAGCTTTTTTAGAGGAAAATGATTTAGATTTTGTTTTTGCTAATGTTCAAAGTATTGATGAATATGGGTTAACTCAAAAAGAAAAAGTATTACCAGAAAAAAAATTACTAGATTTTAATAGTTTAAAAAAAATTATGTCTTTTACGGACTTAGCTTTTCATCCTACATGGTTTATGAAAAGAAAAGTAATTATAGAACTTAATGGGTATAGACAAATTAATTCTGCAGAAGACTATGATTTTGTTATTAGGGCAATGCGAGCTGGATTTAGGTTGGGATATCAGGGTAAAGTTTTATTAAAGTATAGGTATAGATTGAATAGTATAAGTAGAAATAATTCTTTGAGACAAGAAAAAATTAATAGTATCATTCAAGTTGGTCTTAAGGGTGATGAAGAATGGGACAAATGGTCAATAAAAAAATGTAATGCTTTGGAGATTAGTGAACAAGAAGAAAAAAAGCTAAATGGTATTTTGCAAAGTGGTGTTGTTTTCAAAAAATCAAAGAAAATTACAGATGGTTGCAAATTATGTTGTAGAATAATTTTGTATCCTAAAGGTCTAAAAACGGTTCTTAGAAAATTAATGGTTGAAAAAAAATTGCAAGACGTGTTTATGGATAAAGAATAATTTTGTTGATCATATTTATAGGAGTGTTATCTTATTATGTCTATTTTTTCACTAACTTTATTATTTATTTTTCCACTTGCATCATTTTTAACATTGTTTTGGGATGTTATTTTTCAAAAAAAAGGTCAATTTTTTATACTAGGTGTTGTAATAATTTTATTTTTCTGGGTGGGATTTAATTATGTCCCTGACAATGACTCCGATTTGGTTAGATATTTTAATATTGTGCAAATGGATAAAAACTATTCGTTTTCTTATTTTTATACCAATATGTTAAGATCTGGAAATGCTATTAATTTTGTTCAAAATTCATTATTTTTCTTAGTATCTAGATTTAACAATCAACAACTTTTACCTGGAATTACAACTAGTTTAACTTTTTTTTCAGGCTGTTTTGTTTATTTAATGGGTGGTAAGAAAATTAAAAGTAGTAACTTAATTAAACTACTAGCATTGCTCACCTTTTTATCGTTAATGAGGATTGATATTGCTGCTGGTAATGTACGAAATATATCAGCAGTTGGACTAGTAATGATAGGAATTATTAGTCATGATTTTCTAGGAAAGAGTTTTTTAATTCAACTAATATTTTTTCTACTCGGAATATCAATGCATATAGGTGTTTTCCCAATTGTAGTAATTAAGTTGGGAATTGACGTTGTTTATAGTGCATATAAAAATAAATGGATTCTCTTTTTACTATTAACTTTTACCTCGATAGTTGGTTGTATTTTCTTAATTAAATTTGGAATTTTAGATACTGTACTTATAAAATTTAATGAGTATTCTACTGGAGATGTTGCAACATCTGCTTGGTTTCAAATTTTAGATAATAGTATAAAATTTAAAATGTATAAGTTTGGTATTGTTTCATATTTAATTTTCACATTTTTGCTGTCATTCAAACAGCTAATGATATTTAAATCGTTGCGAAAATTTAATTTATTTTATATTATCACTACGATTTTAACTCTTATATTTGCTTGGACACAGCCAGGATCAACCTTCCTAAGGTACTTTTATATACAAATTATGCTGTCCCCTCTAGTAATAATGAATCATAGTACCAAATTGCAATATAAAAAAATGTTTTTATTGATTGACATATTTTTTATTATATTTTTCTTCTATTTTCAATTTTATTACATTGAAGTCAATGTTGATGGTATTCAATTTTTTAAAAATACATTTTTACACCCTATATGGTATGGAAGGTAACTTTATGATAGCAATTAACTTCGTAATAAAAACTTTAGCGTCTGAAATTTTTCGCATTTTACCGTTAAAAAAAAGAATAGTTTTTTCAAATTTTCATGGAAAACTTCCAGGTGATAATCCTTACTACATTTGGCAATGGGCTGAAAAACGTAAAATTAAATCTATTTGGTTGGTCAATAATGTTAAAGAAGCAAAGCAAAAATATGGAGCTTATCATTTTACAAAATTTGTAAAATTTCGAGGCATCAGTTGTATATTAGCACTTGTTACAAGCTCTATCTGGGTTGATAATGTAAGAAAGCCTTGGGCCCCTAGAAAAAGGAACAGACAAATATACTTCCAAACTTGGCATGGGGAGCCACTAAAAAAAATTGAACATGATGCGGTCAAAGGTTTGGATAAACAATATATAAAATGGGCAAAAGAAGATTCAAGAGTACTAGATTATGTTATTAGTGGTTCTGATTTATCTGAAAACGTTTTTTTGATGTCTTTTTGGTTAGATAATCCTAGACAGAAAATATTAAAAATCGGTGAACCACGTTGGGATATTTTTAAAAATGTCGATTCTGTAAATTTTGATTCAATAAATCAGTTTTTGGATATTAAAGATTATCACAAGGTTATTTTATATATGCCAACGTTTCGCGACTTGGAAAATGATAACAACGTTATTCAATTAGATTTTAATAAACTAATTGCAGCCTTTGGATCAGATTATAAATTAGTATTAAGACTTCACCCAAACATATCAAACAATCTTATTTATGACAAAAATAAGATTGTTGATGCTTCACATTATGGTAATCCTCAAGATTTAATTGCAAGAAGTGAAGCAGTTATAACGGATTATTCTTCAAGCATGTTTGATGCTATGATTGCGAATAAGAAGGTTATTTTACTTGCAAAAGATTTAAATCAATATTTATCACATAATAGAGAAATGTATATAAATTATTCTGAGTTACCGTTTCCTAAGTTTTATTCTGAATCTGGTTTATTAGAGTTTATAATGAATCATTACCAAGATAACTCCTACTTTAATTACCAATTATTTAAAAAGAAATATGGATTTGTTGAGTCTTTTCAAGCAGGTGAAATACTAACTAAGGTTATTTTGGCTAATGTAAAGAAGAAAGAAAATAGAAATGAATTTAATTAAGAACTTTGTTTTGTTTAAAATAAAAGCACTATCTTATTTCCATAAGGATTCTCAAAAGTATAGACAACGGCAGGTACAAAAATTTTTAGTGAATAATTTGCCCTTTAAAATAAACCAAAGCATGGATAAAAGTTTGCTACCGAGTGCTGAAAAGGTTGTTGTTTGGATTTTTTGGTCACAAGGGTTTAACATTGCACCAACATTTGTTAAAGAGAATTTAAAGCATACTGAGAGAGTATTATCATCTAATTATATTGTTCGTTCTATTGATTTAAAAGGGCTACGAGAATTAATTGATATTCCTGAGCCTATTTTAAGTAATTACTATTCTGGTAAATTAAAAGAAGCATTTTTTTCTGATTATGTAAGGTTTAATTTGCTAGCGAAATTTGGTGGGTTGTGGCTAGATTCAACAGTTTATATCACACAGGATGAAATACCTGATAATATTAAAAAAGCTAATCATTTTATTTTCCAAGATAGTGATTTTAATATCAACAATACAGACAGTTGGTCGACAAATATACCTGGATCCAATTGGCTAATATATGCTAAATATGAAGATGGTTGGGCTAAGTCAGTTAGTGAATCATTGAACTTTTATTGTTTGAATTTTAATACCGTCTCATATTATTATACAACTCATTTAATTATGGGCTTAACTTTTAAATTACATCCTCATTGGTATTTTACAATGCCAGATTATGATAATGAAAAACCTCATAGGCTCCAAAACCTTATGTCACAGCCGTATAACGAAATATTAATTGATGAAGCGTTAAATAGTAGCTTCGCACATAAATTGAACTACAAACAGGTATATTTTTCTGAAAATGATAAACAGCTGTTTATGAATAAATTGTTTAAATGAAATTTTGATTATGGAGGGGTTATGTGAAAAAGAATTTTATTAATTATACGATCTATCAATTAATCACTTTTGCATTACCTATTATTTTAAACGCCTACGTATCGAGAACGCTCGGCGTAGAAAATATTGGAATGTATAATTTGTCTTTGTCAATAGTAACTTATTTTTCGATTTTATTAAAATTAGGTATTGACCTGTATGGTAGTCGTGAAATTGCTTATGCAAGATCTAAAGGTAATAGTCAAATAAAAGAATCTTTTGAAAAAGTATTTTTAGTACAATTGGTAATGGGAAGTTTAGTTATAGTTTTGTTTTTACTTCTGGTTTTTCCACTAGCAAACATAACTAAATTGTCATATAAGTTGTTATTCATTCAAGGACTTGGAATTTTTTCAACACTGTTAGATATTTCATGGCTTGTCATTGGACTAGAAAAGTTTAGCGTAATTATTGTTAGAAATACTTTGATTAAAGTTATGTCCATTATTCTTGTTTTACTATTTGTTAAATCTAGCTCAGATTTAATATTATATTCATTTATAATAGTTTCAACTAACATAATTGCTACGGCAAGCATTTGGCCTATGATGTTTGAATTTTTATCATTTAAATTTAGCTTGGGTTATTTAAAAAATTTTAAACCTATTTTAGTCTTATTTTTGCCTATTGTTGCAACAAGCTTATTTACACAATTAGATACTATTTTGGTTGGACAGCTCTCAGGTTTTAAACAAGTTAGCTTTTATGCGATGGCACTATCAATCATATCTATTCCTAAAATATTAGTCTCGTCTTTTGGATCTGTTGCTATGCCACATGTAGCCAAACAAGTGAATGAAGAAGAAACGGAGCATGGAAATGACGTATTAGTATCTTCTGTGTCCAATTTTTTAATTTTTTCAGGAATAGTATTGGTTTTTACATCTCTCAATGCAAACGATATTGTTTTATTTCTTTATGGGACACATTTCAAATATTCTGCTAGTCCTTTAATTATATTAACATTTATGTTTCCTTTTTATGTAATTGGAAACATTATAAGAACACAAATACTTATACCACAAAAAAATGATAAACCATATGTAATATCTATTTTAATTGCTGCACTAGTTAATATAGTTGGCAATATTTTGTTAGTTCCTAAATATGGGGCTATAGGTGGTGCAATCGCAATGACACTAACTGAATTTAGTATCTTTTTAATTGAATTTTTATTTGTGAAAAAGATGATTTTTTGGTTAATGATAAAAAAATTTATTTTAAAATATGCTTTTTCTATTATTTTTATATGGGCTGCTATGTATGAGGTTCAAACGTTTGGAGTTGCGCATATATCCAATATATTAGTTCGACTGATTTTAAACATACTATTGTTACTATGTTTAATTATTCTTTGTTTTGCAAAAGAATTAAAATTACTGGGGAAATTAATTTATTCATAAATAGTTTTTGTATTATAGAAAAGAAAAGATAATGAAAAAAATAGTAATTATAATGAGTAGTCTGGAAAGAACTGGTCCAGGGTTCGTAGTACAATCTTTGAGTAATAATTGGGAATCTAGTAAACAAGCAGAAATTAGTGTTATTACTTTATCAGATACTACTAAACCAATTAAATTAAAGGACGATATTTCTATATATTACCTGCATCAACCACATGGCAAAGTGAAAAAGGAAGTTGTTAGTGTTGTTAATTCAATCATTGATAAACTAAAGCCTGATATTATTATGTCACATGGATTAAGAGCTGATGCAGTGAATAGTAAATTGAAAAAAGTTCAAAATATAAAAAAAATCTCTACTTCTCACAATAATCCTTTTGAAGATTATAAACAGCAATTTGGAATTCGTGGTGTTTTATTAGCTATTTTTCAGATGTATACATTTAATAAATTAGACATTGTTTTCACCTTAAATCCAAGGTTACAAACTATTCATAATTTATTATTGTATCATCCTAAAGTTGTGTTAATCCCCAATGGTTCTGAGAAAGTGGCTGTAGATCAATATAAACGAGGACAAGATGTAAAATATGGATCTGTAGCTACTTTTAATTTTAGAAAAAATCAAACGCAAATTTTGCAACAATTTATTGATAATAATAATTCAAAATTAGTACTTTGGGGTGAGGGACAATTATTAAATGAACTTAAAATGAAGTATAGAAGAGATAATATTATTTTTGCTGGACAGTCTAGTAATAAGGAGAAAATTTTTGGCTCCTTTGATGTTTTTATATCAGCTTCTAAAAGTGAAGGGTTACCTCTAAGTGTTTTGGAAGCAATTAGTGCTGGAAAGCCACTTATATTGTCAAAAATTCCAGCTCATGAATTTATAACTCAAAAAATGGATAAACGATATTATCGATTATTCACAGACAATGATGAACTAGCAAAAGCCATCGATTATTTCAATAAAAATCAAAATATTGTTGCTAATGCTTATAACTATTTGCAACAATTTTTTGATAGTGAGTTTAGTTTGGAAAAAATGGCAAAAAAGTATATAGATACAATAGAGCATATATAATTTGTTGTCCATTATGTGCTGGAATTACACATTTTAAAAAACTATCAGCGAGATTATGCTTGAATGTTTATAGTTCAAATTAATAGAATATTAATATACACTTATAATATAAAAAAGTTTAACTAAAAAGTATATTTGAAATATAAATATCAGATTGTAGGGTGAAATGAAAAGAGTAATAACATATGGTACTTTTGATATGTTACATTATGGACATATTAATTTATTAAAAAGAGCTAAAGATTTAGGAGATTATTTAATTGTAGCTTTGTCAACAGATGAATTTAATTTGAAAGAAAAAAATAAACAAACATATTTTTCTTACGAAAGAAGAAAACAACTTTTGGAAGCAATTAGATATGTTGATTTGGTCATTCCAGAAGAAACTTGGAATCAAAAAGTACCAGACGTAAAATTATATCATATTGATACATTTGTTATGGGCGATGATTGGAAAGGACAATTTGATTTTATTAGTACAGAAACGGATGCTAGTGTTGTATATTTAAAGCGTACAGCTGAAATATCTACAACTCAAATTAAGAAAGACCTTAACAAACGAAACTTAATTACTAATCATCAATTAGAAATTAATAAAAATTAAGCGGTCAAACATCACACGCTAAATTAAATACAAAATGGACGATTAACTGAACTGAACCCCAAAAATTGGAGGGAAGTTTAGGCAGCTAACTGGTCGGAAAGATTTCGGCTCTATGTCAAACATATTAACATTAGAAGCAGGAACAGATATGACGATATCTGTTCCTGCTTCTTTACTTTTATAATTAAGGTAATAAATCTATGAGGTCGTTTATGCTAATGGGTGGTTAACTCGCATATGTCAAACTGGCCAAGTAAGTGTACATATAGTTAGGTTAATATGTTGGGTTGTTGAGCTTGTGTTAGGCAAATAAATAATATGTTGTAAAGGGTCATCGTAAAATGGTACTGATAGCAGAATTATTTAATTGAATAGCTTGAATATCAAGCAACTGAATTCTTCATGAATTTGGTTGCTTTTTGTGTATAGTTTTGGGAGTAGAAGCTGTCTTTAAAAGCAATTAAGATACGCAATCGAAATAAATCAAAGTTACGGAAGCCATAGGCCGTTCGTTTAATGACCTTGGTTTTATTATTGGCCTCTTCCATAGGCCCGTTTGAAAATTTATAAATGAGGCTGTTGTGAATCTCTGAGAGATGTTTACGCAAGGTACGATGAGCTGTGATCATGTCTTTCGGCAATTGCTGAAAGCGCGGACCTTGTAGGCTAGTGGTGATAACAGCTTGTAATTGGTCAAAGTTCTTGTGACGAACAGCGTAAAGTACGTCCTGATAGAAGTGATAAGCGGCTCGTAATGCTGGTGATAAAGTCAATAAACGATCAACGACTTCTTGATCCGTTAAGTAAGCATAACGATAGTTACGACGCGAGTGGAAATCAGTATAATTTAACGTAGTTTCATCTTTTAATAATAGCTTCCAGAAACGCTTTAGTTGCCGATATTCCCGTGACCCAGCACCATAAGCTTTCATAGTTTGGATACGCGTCTTGTTCAACGCTTGATAAACTTGTGTGATAACGTGGAACCGATCGGCGATGATTTGGGCATGTGGAAACAAGATCATGAATCATCTGGCGATAAAGACTAAATAAATCAACGGTAATAGTTTTCACAGCGGCTCGGGCTGTGTAAGAATACTGTTCAAAGTAGTGCCGTAAGCCGTTATCACCTCGTTTCCTCATGATATCAAGCACGCGATGGGTGGCACTATCCATTAAAATCATACTCATGCCATTGGTGTCCGCAAAATTACCTGACTTGAAATCATCGAAGGCAATGTTTTGTGGTAAATAATGAAACGCCGTTTTATTGTAAGTGAATAATCCTTGCGCTTGGTGCATAACCGTATGAGCAGAAATGTTATAAGCTTAGGCAATATGTTTTTGACTCACGTTGTCACTCAATTCCTTTGCTGCAGCTTGTTTAACGTTGGTCATAATATGATCGCCGGCCTTAATATCTGTAAATTCTTACCATGACATTGTGGACAGATATACCTTTGCTTACGGATTGCGAGTTGATTAAAGGTGTTTGCTGCGCGTGAAGCAGTATGCTGGACGAGTTTCGTCCCATTCTTATTCATTAAACAAGCACATTGGGGGCAATAGTTATCGTAAGATAATTTAAGATGCCAAACCTGTTGTCTCACCCCGTTTTTCAGAATAGTTGTCATGGTTTTAGGGGCTTTCTCATCGAATTCAATATGTGGGTCTTTAATTCCAAGTAAAATTTTGATATGCTTGTCCATGTTAGAGGTCCTTTCAAAGGAATTTTGTGAGACAGACTAGTTGCTGCTGGTCTGCCTTTTTTATTGTTTTTAATTAATTATTATAGACAATAAAAAAGGTACCAGTAACTAATTTCTAAAAATTAGCTATCAGTACCAAATATTGTAGAACCTAAATACCTCGTATCTGTTTTTTTCGTCGATTACATTTTACGCCGGTATATTATT
>OMJG01001437.1_pt1 | contig 13763 bp, 11 predicted proteins | sample 1646431 | NCBI WGS metagenome assembly OMJG01 (sample SAMN03771674, study PRJEB25209) | food metagenome | isolation source: Cotija cheese | place: Mexico:Jalisco,Michoacan | collected 2011-12-12
TATCATGGTTTCCCCATTGAATATCGATCTCATGGTTATCCATCAAACGATCCATCACTAGATCAGCACCAGTTCCTCTATCATAAATATCGCCGATAATATGGATGTGGTCGATGATTAAAGTGCGAATACTATCAGCAAGAGCGATGATAAACTGCTTGCCTTCCCTGAGATCAATCAAATAATCCAATACCGTATAAAAGTAATTCTCTTTGTCAGGAAGATGCTTATCTGAATAGATTAGCTCTTCGATTACGTAGGCATATTGCGTTGGCAATAACTTCCTCACTTTTGACCGCGTATACTTACTAGAGACAAAGATCAATAACTGTAACAATTGATCGATTGTCTGACGATACCACGCCTCATCTTTAACCTCAAATACCGTGCGTTCCGCCATCACGATATCTGGATAAGCAATCAGTACGGTCAGTTTTTGGCGTTCCTTCAAAGATAGGCTATCGTTGAAACAATCATTGATTTTCTCTTGCACATTTCCGGCACACGTTCTTAGTATATGATCAAAGCCATCATATTCCCCATGAATGTCACTAATGTATAATTCGGTTCCCTTTGGAAGGTGCAAAATAGCCTCCAAATTGATTAACTCTGTAATGATTTTTTGCCTTGAATCAAAATCCTTTGCCAACAAATTTAAATATGCTTCCACCTTGACATGCCCCCTATTGCTGCCAAATTCCTTGTCCCATTTATTAAATCTATCGTTAAGAACACCAAAACTCTCGGTGTTGGTCATACCATTCTATCGTCTCTTGTAGTCCCTTTATAAAATCCGTTTTCCTTGCCACAAACCCTAATGTCTGTTTGATTTTTGAACTATCTAAGGCATACCTCAGATCGTGACCAGGTCGATCAGTAACTCTTTCATAAAAGTCATCAGGCTTTCCCATTAATCTCAATAGCTGAGCCAACACCCACTGATTAGAATGTTCGCCATTAACCCCAATGACATAAGTATCACCTAGGCGACCTTTCTTTAAAATCAGCCAAATAGCCCTGACATGATCTTCTACATGGATCCAATCTCTCACATTTTTGCCATCGCCATATAAAATCGGCTTTTGTCCAGTCAATAGTCGTGTGATCTGTTGCGGAATAAACTTCTCGCGATGTTGATAGGGACCATAATTATTCGAACAATTCGAAAGAGTAGCCTTCACACCAAATGACCGGACCCAAGCCCTTACTAGAAAATCAGACCCTGCCTTAGTGGCTGAATAAGGACTCGATGGATCATACGGTGATGCCTCGTTGAATTTCTCAGTTGACTCAATCGGATAATCACCAAAAACCTCGTCCGTTGAAATATGATGAAGTCGCTTATCATACTTACGACAAGCCTCAAGAATCGTGAAAGTTCCTACCAAATTAGAGGAAACAAAAACGTCGGGCTGCAATAAGCTATTATCCACGTGTGTTTCCGCCGCAAAATGGACGACGACATCGGTTTCTTTGGCGAGCTCATCCACTAGTTGAGCATTGCAAATATCCCCTACTATCAATTTAACCCGGTCTACTGGTAAGCCTTGCAGATTCTCTTTTTGACTCGCATAAGTCAGCAAATCGAGCACAGTGATCTCTACTGAAGGATCGACCCTTAACACATATCGAACAAAGTTTGTCCCAATAAAACCTGCACCACCCGTCACCAACAGTCTTGTCATTTGCCTACCTCCTCATTCTGAAAGCTGTCATCACCCGTTTTTTTTGTATGACAGCTACTCATAACAGATACTCATAATAGATACTTATAATAGATACTTATAATAGATACTTATAACAGATACTCATGATAAATACTTACCCAATTTCTCTAGCTATGTCACTTAAATAAGCGATTGTTGGCTCAAGTTCCAAGAAATTATAACAAATATAACGAATTTGCAGTTCTCGTGGTAGTAAGCGCTTATATTTAACACTCGACATAAACCGCCCAATCATCTCAGGATACCTTTCAAAATAAGAAATCAGGTCCTCCATTTGCCATTTCTGACTGATGATTGATATAACAAGAGCAGCAATTGGTTGATCAGTCCCCATGATCGTTATCTTAGAGCGTCGATCATCCAGTTGAACCATGACATCAGGCTTGATGAGTTGTAGTAAAATCAGAATAGTCTGATTAATCTTACTTCCTGCATAAGTTCTAAAGGCAACCCTTGAAGCAGACTCAACTAGATAAGGATTATCAGGTTGAATGGCTTCTTCTTTTATTTTTGCTAAAGCCTCGACCATCTCAGTAGAGACATCACCTCTATCACCCGAACTATCTAAAACTCTAGGTTGGTCTTTTAAGCCGTTTGAATCTGCCCACTTCTGACCATTATTAGTTGACTCTGATTGAAATGTATCCCCGATTGTCAAAGTTGGATCTCCATGATACAGTAGCTGTTTCATTTCTTGTCTGATAGCATGAGCAACTGGGTTGTTACCTGATAGAAAAATAGGTGGCTTACCATCTGTCGCCTTTTTGACGATGATTTTCTGACTAGTCGTGTCAATGCGTATGATTTTCCAAACTTTAGCACCAAGGTAAATATTGACATCCACCGCTATCGCCGGTGTTAAAGGAATATTTCCGATTTTTCGTTCATCACTAATCACCGAAAACTGCGTCTCCGTCACAAATTGCGCATAAAAGTCTGGTCCTCTTAATAAAGGTTCTACTGCAATACCGGTAATGACGTCGTTCTCTAGTTGTTCAATATAAGATTCTTCAAACAGATAGGTCGTTAAGCAGTCAAACTCAGCTGGAGTAACCATTGAAAACGTCTGCTGGTCTGTTATAAGTCGTTGAAACTCTGGAAGTGGTAGGCCATTGTGTTCTAGTAGGATGGAAAGAATCTGATGAGCTAGGACATCGTAAGGCTTTTTGATGGGCTCTAGCTGACCGATTTTCCGTTCTTGATATAGCTGGATCGTTGCAAGTCCTTGTAGAAGGTCCCATGGCGTAGTCGCAATGAAATGCAACACACTTTTTTTGGTATGCCTCCCACTTCTGCCGAGTCGTTGTGCTAAGGTAGCTACTGAATGTGGCGCATTATACTGAACGACACTGTCAACCGCGCCAATATCAATCCCCATCTCAAGGGTTGACGTACAACAGATTGTAAATAATTCTACCGTTGCCGATTTCGCAAATCTTTCTACTGATTGCCGTAGCTCTTTCGTTAAAGACGCATGGTGGGCAAAATACCGAACAGAAGACCGATGCTTCTTAGCCATTTTTGTCAGATTGACTGATAGATACTCGACGCTTCTTTTAGAGTTTGGAAACACCAACATGGCTTCCTGCTGAGACCACTGATATATTTTCTTAACAGCCTCACTAGATTCTTTTTTGCCATTTTCTAAGCAGTAATCGCCACTGATCTCAAGATCGTTGTGCGACTGGTCTGCCAGAATAGTCGTTTTTCTGCCATTATGAAAATAACCCTTAATCAAAGGTCCATCTAGCCTATCTAGGGTGGCAGACATGCCAATGTAACGTGGTTTAGAAACCATATAGTGTTGCAAGCGTTCCAATAATGACGCTAATTGAACACCTCGATTGTTGTCATAAAAGCCATGAATTTCATCAACTATCACAAATTCGACAGCTTTAAACAACTGCTTTGCCTCACCACTACGCAACACTAACATGGCTTCGATTGACTCTGGAGTAATCATCAAAATACCTGACGGATGTTCCAGTAATTTCTTTTTCTGTGTTCGTGATGCTTCACCGTGCCAACTTGTCACTGTAATGTCTAAATGACGACACAAGTCACTGATACGTTCAAATTGATCATTAATCAAAGCAATTAGTGGCGAAATATAGATGATTTTTACCCCTTCTTGCCAATTTACTATGGCATTGATAGCAGGCAAAAAGGCTGCTTCTGTTTTTCCTGAAGCAGTCCTAGCTGAGAGAATGAAATTGTCATCTTTTGTAGAAATATAACGAATAGCCGCCTCTTGTATTTTCGTTAACGATGGCCATCCCTGATTATAGATGTAGGCTCTGATGTCTCTGTTCAAGAGTTCAAAACTACTCATTTTGCTACTCCCCCTTCACCACCGCTTACCACATCTCAATATCTTCGTCAGTGTTATCCTTATCCTTTTTGATTGGGTCTGCATTTTTCCCAAACTTACTCAATATAATAGTGCTGACTGGTCTATCACTATTTTGGCGAACAAGATCAAGAATCTCAATATAGTCTTTAATCACTGCTCTTGGTGTCAGAAATTGAGCTGCTCCTGGTCGATTCAATTGTTCTTCCATATATAACTGGATATCTGCCATTTCTAATGTGATAGTTGTTTTATAGTGTGTATTATAGATTGTCGTCAAATGCTCCAGTAGTGTAAATATCTCTTCATTTGTCAATGGTTTGAGGGGCAATACCGTTCGGTTTGTATTGATGAGTGTACTATCCATAGCGCTCTCGCTACCAAGTCGACCCTTCAAAGCTCCATAGCTAGATAGTCCTCTTTGTTCATCGAACACCGTTTTGCGTGTCGCTCCAAAATTGACAAACAAGTGGTTCACGCCATTTGCTTTACACTCATTATAAATATTGAGAATCTTCTCGTAATTTCTTTCCCTCGTTTGTTTCATAGGGAGCTTATAAAGGTTAACGGCTTCATCAAAATTGATCACAAACCCTGCATACCCTAATCTTGCAAATAACTCTGCCAGATTTTTGATAGCATCATACCAATTATCATCCGTAATGACACGAGTAATTCCCAGTTCTCTTTTTGCTTCCGTCTTTGTCGTTATATCACCACGTATGAAGCGAAGGGCATTCAGTTTCAACATTCGGTCATCTGTCACAATTCCTTCATAGTACTTAACGATTGCTTGCGCTAACTCAAACGATAAGCCCACAGATTCGAAGGAACCTGTCACATCAAGTATTTTATTGACCATTACTTGTCGATATTTAGGATCAAACACTGTGGTAATCGAAATATCTTGTTCTTTAGCCACTTGCGCAGCGAGTTGATTGATCCACTCTTCGATAATCGTGTTTAAGGCATTCCCATTTTGAGCCGTCCTTGTCAATAAACGATCAACAATTTCGCTATAGAGAGCCTTGGCTTTACCGTCAGAAGCGTAAAACCGTCGTGTCGGTGTCAGATCAATCGTGGATACGATAAAGTTTTTTTGGAGCGCGATAGACTCGATTGTCCGTAACATAAAGCTTTTCCCGCTACCAAAATCCCCTACCCAAAAACGAATATCACTATTACCTTCTGACACATGATTTAAAACCGTAATGACCTCAGTAACTTCTTCGCTACGACCTACTAGTAGATGCCTTACGCCTTTTTTTGGAACGACTCCGCCTTCTAAAGCTCTGACAATACTATCTGCTTCTTTTGGATTGACTCTAATGACCATTTTCTACCCCTTTGATATAGTCTTTCGCGTTATCAACATAATACTCATCTAGTTTGACGACATCATCTGAGACAATAATTAACTGATCCATGACCTGATCGAAAAAGACTTGATTGATTTGGTTGAGATAAGAATTTAACAAAGCCCCATGTTGGGCAGCTTCTTCTGATAAATCATCAACAGATATTGATCCTTCGTCTAACAACCGTAAGACGATTTTTATAGCTGCAGTGGTGATGGAATCCTCAAGCAACTCTTCTTTAGTCGCATTCTTACCAGAATCAGTCATATGAGCCGCCTCATAATCACTCTTTATTGTATCATTAGAACTATTGGCTTCGCTAGAGTTTATCTCATTGGAGTCTACAATCTGATCCTCAGTCGCCACAAAATCTGTTAAGGTCTCAACCGTCTGCGACAGGCTTCGCTGAGATTGAATAATACTTGCTTTATCCAAACTAATTTTCCGGCGTGATGGTTGCCTTAGCTCAACTAATAATTGCGCGACATCAACCGTTAGCAGTTGTTGCTCAGAAATCAACTCTAGTAGCGTCTCCGAATTGCTACTATCCACCAACAATAGCAACGCTTTTTTTAAGGTTGGCGTCAGCTCTCCCATGATTGCTGCAGAGTAAGCTGATAATAGTAACAGCCTAGAATCAACCTTTAATTTGACAAGAGCCCTATAGACTTGGTTGAAGTCGATGATATCTTGATGGTCTTTTGACTGATAGCGACCTAAGATTTTGCTCCAGCTGGCGACATCTGACTGCAACCTTAATAAATGATGTAAAGCACGCGAGCTATTATTGTCGTTTTCAATCAATGTAAAAATCAGCTTTTCCCTTGTCGCTCCAGGCAATCTTTCTTTAGTGGTGTCAAAATAGGTCTTTATTTCTTTTACAACATTCGGTGGGAAAGATTCGGATAAAAAACGTTCCTCATGGGCAGTATCAATGGGATGAGTTAGTGATGAATATAAAAAGATAACTCTGACCGCCTGTTCACTCATCTTGAGGAACACACTTAAAAGTCCATAATAGTCGTTATAAGAAGCTAATTTTTGCTCATTAATTAGTTGAATTAATCGTCTTATTTCAGGATTCCATTCTTTTCTAAGCTCTTTTTTCGTTGCGTGACTCATTAGCTCGGTTAGCAGTTGCCACGCCCCTTCATAGGTTTCAAGAACGATAGCTTTGGCAACTAGAACCTCCCATAACTTTGTTTGTCGAATTGGCGTTTTATTCAGCAAAAAAGTCGTCTGTAATGAAAAGATTTTTTCATGTCTTAATTGACCATCTTTGTCCCACCAAACGCTTGGCGTTCCGTAGGTGGTTAAGTTATAAAATGACAAGATAGCGGCATTGGCAGGCGTGATCGTTTTTTCCAAATCTTGAGCAATCTGAAATAATTGTAACTGTCTTTTCTTCCCGACGTGTTTCCTGACAACATTATAATAAGTCTCCTGCAACTCAATTGTCTTTGGATTATAGTGTTGCTCCACATGGAACTTTGCTATATGAAGCATCACATTAGAAAAAGACCCATAATAATAATTTAAGGAACTCTTTTTGTTGAAAAGACTAATCAAAGAACTGTCCTGTTCCTCTAACAAACGATTGAAGCGATCACAAAGAGCATTGTAAAAACGGTATATCTCGCCCATCACTAGCTCATTATCCACCAAAGGTTTGCTAAAGGGGTAGGAATTTAAATACGACTGCCAATCCCCCTCTACACCTGCTATTTTGCTAACGCCGTCTCTACTTTTTGAAACACGTTCAGCGGAAACTGGTATAGGGAACACTTCCTCATCGCTAATATCAATATAGTCTTCTTCATAAAAGTTCTGTTCATAAAAATCTTCTTTGCCATAATCATCAAGTGAGCGATCATGAGATGATCCAAATTGTCTACGTCCGTAATTGTGGTCGTTCTTCAATCCATTGTTCTTCAATCCATTGTTCTTCGTTCTATTTTTCATACTTCTGTTGTTTTTATTTCGATAATTTTTACTGCTAATGTTCTTGTTTTGTTTGTTGTTTTGTTTATTGTTTTGTTTATTCTTTTGACTCAGTTGTTGTTCAGGAGTGGTATTGCCGTTATTAGAAAGAATCTCCTTGATTCTTTTCTTCAAATCATCGATGACTGACAAAAAACCACCCCTCTCCCCTTCAGACTATACCCTATTATACCGAATCCTATTTTGACTTCACATCTTTTTTAGTTTTGCTGAGAGGTATTCCTTATACAAGATCATTACTATGACAACTATTCCTAAGTAGCCAGTGTAGGGATAAATCGTCCCAACAAGAGTAGCAAAATGAAGTTGTCCACCAAAGAAGGCTAAAACCGATAAAACTAATAAGCTGAGCCGATACTTTTTACTGCCTTCTGGAGCAATCCTAGTGGCTGGCACCCAAAGCATTGGGGTTGCTGTACTGAAAATCTCTCCCAATAAAATCAAAGAGAATATAAAACTGAAAATAGGCGACAACAATTCTGCGAAATAGAGATTTGGAATAGCTAATCCCACTGTTTCATCCGCATAAGAGAGTAGTGCTAGATTCAACAAGAAACCGGACACCATCAATGCCGTTCCACCGATCACTGCGCCAAAAATCGTTTCTTTTTTGGAAGGAGCGCTCTTCCCCATCTCAGTCAAAAATGGAATACTACCAGTGACATTAAAGGCAACATACAACACCCCAGCTAATGGCCAGGCCTTGGAAGAAGAGGTTGCGCGAGGCAATTGTGCCATCAATGAGTTGATATGATCCATATCGGATAGATCAAGCGGTTTCTTAATCAAGGCATAGACCGCTATGATTAAGGTAAACAAGATCGTGATTGGCCCCAAATAGCCAATAATATCAACGATTTTATTTAGTCCCGCCAAGTTCACCACAAATACAATCACAGCCATAGCTAAGCTACCCACCCACTGTGGTTCCCCAAAATACTGATTGACGGTAGCTCCTGCACCAGAAACCATCACCACAACGACGGCAAATAACAAGATTGGAATAAACCATTTTAAGAATTCGCCCAAATAACGACCACAAAAGTGCACAAAGGCTTGATTACTATTGGATGTTTTATTGAGAAAGCCATGCTTGACGAGTATAGCACCAATCCAAGCAAACAAGACTAAACTAATGACGATACCGCCAAAACCACCGACACCATACGCTGTAAAAATTGTAAAACTTCCTGGCCAGTCGCAAAGCCCGACCCGATAATGAATGCCACATAAGCACCCGCATGCCCACTTCCTGAAAAACCGCTGCTAAGTCGACAGACTTATCTAATACATAGGCTAATGAGATAGGCACATTATCGTTAGTAGTTGCTATAAAAATATGGTCTAAATCATTTTTTAGAAATGCTTTTAACGCCCTGATTGTCGCATTATGCTCCCTAGGCCAATTGCTCTTTACTAATTGAGTTCCCCAATCGATGGCCTCATTACTGATACTAAAGGGAATGTTGACCTTATCAACGACTTCAGCCAGTTTTGGCTGTGTGATCAAGTAGCCCAACCGCATACCAGCTCGCCAAAGCCCTTAGAAAATGTCCGAAAAACCGCGAGATTGTCGTATTGATTGACAAGGCTGATGGCAGAGGTATCTAATTCAAGATAATCGCCATAAGCCTCGTCGATAATCACAAAGGAACCTTGCTCTTGGGCTACAGCTACGATTGATTCGAGAGCCTCTATGGTTAACGTTTGCCCTGTTGGGTTATTAGGATTATCTAAGTAAACATAAGCCCCTGGGAAACGAGCGATCTTTGTTAACAGATCTGCTACTTTCAATTGATAATTGTCTTCTGCCTTCAAGAAAACAGGCTCATAACGAACACTATAGGTATGAAAATCGTCGATAGCAGCCGTAAACTGTGGTGCGACACCAATGACTACTTTTTCTTTGCTTAAAAACAGACGATTGAGGGCATAAATAACGCTGACAGATCCCCCACCAAATCGGATGTGATCTGTGGTTAAATCAGCTATATCTTGATAATGAGATACCAACGCTTTCTTCAATTGGTCTTCAGCATGAGGATAGCTCCCAATCTCTTGAAACAATTCAGGATGCCACACCAATCCAGGCCAGCCTCCCCAAGGATTGGACCCTAAAGAACAATAGATGATGGGGTCGAATTGTAATAAATGATCCGCATAATCATTACGAACCAATTCTTTGATGACTTTATCAACGCCATACATAAAAAAACCTCCTTAATACCGTCACTATGAGAACTTATAACATCTTACTGTTACAAGCTCTGACACGGGACGTTATATTAAGGAGTATCTAACATCTTTTAACAGCTTACAAGCGATTTATTAGAATTTGGTGATAATTTTTTCTGCTCACAAAGATGACTCAGTGAACAGTGATCTATTGCTTAAAAAACTAGAAGGAGGAGTTTGGTTCTTTGAGAAAAGCAAGCTCTTCTGGCGTCGACTGACGTCCTAGTGCTTTGTTACGATGCGGATACCGACCGAAACGTTCTAAAATTGCGACATGCTGGTTTTCGTAGTCCAACACCTCTTCTAACCCTTCTTCCGTGAAGAAGGGACGTGCTACCTCATGAATATACAACGACTCTGAGTGCATGAATGGGAAATACAAGAACCGTCGCTCTGCTAAGGTCAAAAACTGTCTTTCCTTTAATTTGACTGCTTCCTGTGCTAGCACTAAAGCAATACCAACATAAGCAAACGATCGCGGCTCTTCCCGAAACATGTTTCTTGAGAACTGATCAGTCACAATGATCTCAGCCAAACGACCAGTAATCGTTTCACGCCATTGAAACTTTTCACCACGAACAACTGCTTGATGAACCTCGGCAAAACGGTCTTTGATTAAGGCGTCAAAATCATCACTCTTTTTGAACCAACTCTCAGGTTCAATCTCATCAAACCAAAAATGAATCACATCATCTCCCGTCACTTGATGATACTTTTTTTATTTTCTACCATATGATATTCCTCCGCCTTTATTATTCTTATTTTGAGTATAACAATCAGATCATTTCAGACTGTGAGTTCAGACTAAGAGTTCAGATAACTACTTAAGATCAGTATTAGATCAGCATTGAAAATGAAGTCACTCACACGTCTAGACTACCATTAAACGATTTAACACCTGAACTATTTAAGATCAAAACACAGAACACTTTTAAAAAAACCACGTAAAGCATGTGTTGCTTCCGTGGATTTTTCCTTAATTATTGAGATATCATCGTAGAAACTACTTTTATAACGTCATCACCCATTTCGTCCCAATCGTGATAAAACCTCCATCATGTCTCGATACCATAATTGGTGCTCTGCCTCATTAGGTTCATCGCACAAGGTATCTGCAAGATGATAGGTCGAGAGAATCAAACGATTGGTTCCACCCTCTATCCAGCCTTTCACGTGAGGTGTCATGACCACATTTAGTGGTGAATAGTCTTGCGTGAAATCTCGATAGAGCGATTCAACGACCTCACTCGCTAAAATGATGATATCAGGATCAATTAAGTCGATTTGCTTTTTTAAAAACTCGCGATTAACGGAGTTTTCGTTATAAGCTTTGATGTCTTCCAATCGAGAAACGCCTTTTGCCGGTGTCTTCTTGAGATTCACGACTGAAACTTTAGATAACCATTTTTTATAATAGGCTGAAGGGTCTTTTAGATATTCTTCCGTCAATTGGTGCCAATTGAATAGCCGATTAAAATCAAAGAAATTAATAATGCCATCTGTCCATTTAGCCGCTCTCACCCACGTGAGATCTTGTGAAGTAATCTCTGATCCATCTCTCAAGTATGACCTGAGATCTGATCCCACCCCTTGATTGGCTTCTTTCAATAAAAATAACAGTTTGACCTTTTCGGTAAAAAACTTTGACGAATCAACAATGCCATCGCTTACAAATGTTTGGTCACCTTTTTGCCATGTGGCTAGTAACTGATCCATATTAGTAATCACTGAAGATGTGATACTCATGTGTTCTTCCTCCTATATCGATTGCCTGGATATTCTCTAGCTTCTGCTTATGAAACATAGAATGGAGTGGTCTATTATATAACACTGTCATGACATTGGTTGTAAGCCATAACATTACCTTAAGTATAAAAACAATTAACTCCAATTTCAACCTTATCTCTAAAAAGTGGTGTGACCCTCATATCAAAGGACCACACCACTTAGGTACATTAAATTTTTCAATCGTTAATTCCATTTTTGCTGCTATGCTTATTATGTTTTCTGACAATTATTTATAGGCTAATCAATTGTCCATGCTTCAATGGTAAGTTGATAACTGATTCAATGACTGGCTACTCATCTTTAGGTTTCTTATCTTCAATTTTATAGGACATCTTATTCATCTACCACGTTAATATCTAAAGTAACAGAAGGTTTAATTTCAATGGCATCCATGCCAACTTTGGTTACACCACCAATAGTGGTCAAAGTTGCCTTATAACCAGTACCCCCTGAAGGAACTTTAAACCAGAATGTCCTTCCTGTATTAACAGAACCACTGGTTGAATCACTCTCATAAGTCTGACCGTTTGCATCTTCTATAGTGATAGTTGTACTTTCATAGCGTAAGGTTTTAACACCGTCCCCAGAATCTCTAAAGTCATTAGGTTCGATGGCAACTGCTAACCATGACAGTTCCCCGTTCTCAGGATCAGCCCAACGTTTTTCTTCATCAAACGTTACCCGTTTGACCTCTCTGATTTCACCAAACCAAACAACATCACCTACATCTGTATTAGTAGTGACCTCAAAAGATTTTTCCGGCATTTCAACCGTCTTACCAGAATATAAATCAGGCGCAATTTCTGTCGTCACGCGCTCACCAGTCGACAAATTAAGTGTTTGGGTTGGCCCTGGTAACACTGACTCAAAATCAAGCAACACCTCTTCATCCGGATCTGTCAATACAACAAAATTCTTAGTGCGATCAAGGTCCTCAGCACTTAAGGGATAAGTGCTATCTCCAACCCGTGCAATAGCATCATAGCCCGTTACACCTGATAAATTCAGCTCAAAAGCCTGTAAAATCTTACCTTTAGGAGCGACATAATCACTTTGAGACATCAAATTAAACGCCATCGGTTTGACAAGTGCCACCTCAGTTTTACCACTATAGTCAAATGAACTATCTGGTGGCAAAATAATAGGGTCGTGTTCAACTGCTTCATACTCTGTCTCTTCTTCAACAGTATACAATTGGCCAACTTCCGCCTCCTCAGCATCTTCTGGTATTTCAACATCAAGATTGGGATTATCCTCTTCAGGAGAATCTTGTGCTGAATTACCACTCCCACATCCTGATAATAGGAATAGTAACAAGACCATCAGAGTGCTAATAAATAGCGAGTTTCTACGGTTCTTAGTAGTCATAAGCAATTCTCCTCTTCAGTTTGGCTGGTGATAATTGATTCTAATCTTATGACTAATCTTATGATTATAGATAGAATAGCAATTATCCGGTCAATAGAACGGGGACATGTTACGGCCAAGGTTACATGAGTTACATTTTCATATCGATACTTCATTATACCAATAAACAGATTTGAATTCCTTATAAGCTCTTTAGGAATTCTTTAGTCTTTTTTTACTGGCTCTATATTGACTCTATACTGGCTCTACACTGGTTCTATACTTGATAATAGTTGGTCAAAAATTGCCATTTCAATACACTTTGCATTTCATCTAAAAAACCCCATAGTCTTTGCTTGAGTTTCTAAAAAAGGAGGGTTAGACTGAAGATAGTTTAGAGGTAGTTTAGAGCTATTCTAAACAAGATCAAAAAGGAGGATTTTTAAATGGGAAAAACTAAAGTTGTTATTGTTGGTGCGTCACACGGTGGTCATCAATCTATCTTAGAGTTGCTATCACGATACGGTGATCGCGTAGATATCACCTTGTTTGAAGCTGGTGACTATGTCTCATTCATGTCTTGTGGGATGGAGCTTTATTTAGAAGACCAAGTAACAGATGTAAACGACGTGAGAAACTTCCGTCCAGAAGACTTTCCACAACCAAATGTTTCAATCAAGAATAACCATGTGGTCAAAGCCATCAATACTGATGTTAAAACGGTGACAGTTACAAGCACTAGCGATGGTAAAACTGAAGATTATCCTTATGATAAATTGATTTTGAGTTCAGGCGTTACCCCTCATTCACTACCTGTTCCAGGTACTGATCTTGAAAATGTCTACTTAATGCGCGGCTATGACTGGGCTACAAAGATCAAAGCAAAATTAGAAGATCCTGATGTGAAACACATTGCAGTTGTTGGGGCTGGTTACATCGGTATCGAAGCTGCTGAAG
>OMJG01001438.1_pt1 | contig 13761 bp, 9 predicted proteins | sample 1646431 | NCBI WGS metagenome assembly OMJG01 (sample SAMN03771674, study PRJEB25209) | food metagenome | isolation source: Cotija cheese | place: Mexico:Jalisco,Michoacan | collected 2011-12-12
CCGTCTTTGGTGTTTTGATCATTCGTTTTTCATATATCGCGATTGTGCGCCACGTTAACGGGGTCAATCTGGTTGAAGCCACTAAGAAATTATATACGGAAGATCAGACGATTACGGCCAAGCGTGGAACCATTTATACGGCCAATGGCGACCCGATTGCTGAAGACACGAGTACTTATACGATTTATGCGATTATGGCGAAGAATCAACAAAGTGCTAGTGGTAAGGCTCTGTATGTTAAAAATAATGTGAAGGCCGCCCAAGTGTTGTCGAAGTATTTACCAATCAGTTACAAAAAGGCCCTTGCAACGTTACAAAAGGGTGCGGGTAAGTTCCAAATCGAATTTGGTACTGCCGGTAAAAACATTTCGTTGACAACTAAGGAAAAAATTGATGCGCAAAACGTAACTGGCCTTCATTTTATTGAATCTGAAGCCCGGCTGTATCCGAATGGGACGTTTGCATCCCACTTGGTGGGGCTAACAACATCTAAAAGTCAAAAGAATACTGATCAAACTCGGTTAACGGGTTCGATGGGAATTGAACTGGCCTTTAACAAGCAATTATCGGGGACTGATGGCCGTAAGACGATTACGAAGAGCGGGTATCAAGGTAGCACCGAGACTGGTAAGAAGGTCAAGGATGGCGATAATATTTATACCACCCTTGATAGTAAGTTACAGACATTACTTGAAACCAAGGTTTCACAAGTGAATGCTAAAGTTTCACCTAAATCGATGACAGCAACGTTGATGAATGCCAAGACGGGGGCGATTTTGGCCACAACGCAACGACCAACATTTAATGCGCAGACTAAGTCAGGATTATCTAAAATGTGGCGCAACTTGCTGGTTGAAGATACTTATGAACCGGGATCAACAATGAAGGTTTTCACGATGGCTGCAGCAATTGACAGTGGTAAGTACAACGCTAACGTGACCGTACCGACCGGTGAATATAAGATTGGCAATAATACCGTTCCCGATTGGAATACGAGTGGTTGGGGCAATATCACTTACGCTAAGGGATTTGCCCTTTCAAGTAATACCGCCATGGCTCACCTTGAACAGACTATGGGAGCCAAGACGTGGCTGAAGTACATTAAACGCTTCGGACTACGTGAAAGTACTAATAGTGGTCTTGACAGTGAGCAAAGTGGATCCATTCAATTCACGTATCCCATCGAACAGGCGGACACGGCCTTTGGTCAAGGAATTCAGGTAACCGCCATGCAAATGCTACGCGGATTCACAGCGATTGCTAATCATGGTAAGATGTTACAGCCGTACTTTATTTCTAAAATTACCAATCCTAATACCAATAGGACGGTTTATACGGCTAAGAAGAAGGTCGTTAGTCAGCCAATTAGTTCGAAGACGGCTAGCAAAGTTCTGGATCATATGCAAGATGTTGTCTATAAGTCATACGGGACCGGGTCATCGTATAAGATCAAAGGGTACCGGATCGCTGCCAAGACTGGGACAGCCCAAGTCAGCAATGGGAGTACTTATGAGCAGGGTGACAATACCTACCTGTACTCAGTTGTGGGAATGGCACCAGCTAAGAATCCAAAGTACATTATGTATATTACGATGAAACAACCAACGCTTAATGGTAGTTCAGCATCGGATGACATGGCAGAAATCTTTGATACGGTAATGAAGCGGGCGTTGGAAGAGCAAAAAGCGAGCGAGACGAAAACGACGACGGTTAAAATGAAGGATTTAACTGGTAAATCAACTAGCGCAGCTGAGCGTGCTGCTAAGAAGCAGGGACTAGACGTCGTAGTTGTTGGTAAGGGTAGTCGGGTCGTCAAGCAGTCGATTTCTTCGGGCACCGTTGTTTCAAGTGGTCAACGGGTCATTTTGGTTACCAATGGTCAGATGTACATGCCAAACTTATCCGGATGGTCAGCGAGTGAAGTTGCAGACTTTGCCACGTTAACGGGAGTTAAACTCACGACTAGCGGGACAGGTTACGTCAAGACGCAAAGTGTGACGGCGGGTAATCCGATTGAAGCAAAGCAGTCAATTAGTGTGACACTGAAGTAGTCCTTATTAAGTCTTAGAATGGAGAATTGTTGTGAGTGTATTAGTGTGGGGTGCAACCCTAATCAGTGGTTTTATTATTGTGTTTGCGTTAATGCCGTCACTTATTCGGTATTTTCGTGCCCGCAAAGAGGGGCAAATGATTCGTGAGGAAGGACCCACGTGGCATGAAAAAAAATCGGGAACACCGACCATGGGGGGCTTGCTCTTCATTATCGCGATTCTGATTACCACGCTGTGGGTCGGTGGGTGGCAACATCAATTACAGCCAACCACGTGGATTCTAATGTTTATCTTGGTATTATACGGTGCGTTGGGCTTTTGGGATGATAGTATCAAGCTGTGGCGTAAACAAAATGAAGGTTTGAAAGCATGGCAGAAATTGCTGGGACAAATTATTGGTGCCGTGATTTTAACTTTAGTTTATCAGCATGAACATTTGCCAATGGCCCTCAGAATCCCAGGATTGGGTGACTGGTCGATGGGAATTTGGTACATGCTATTCGTTATTATCTGGTTGGTAGGCTTCTCAAATGCAGTCAACTTAACGGATGGCTTGGACGGATTAGTTGCTGGTCAAGCCACGATTGCCTTTGGCGCCTACGCAGTCATTGCTTACGCGCAAAATCAATACAACGTCATGTTGTTTTGCTTAGCAGTGGTGGGATCATTAGTCGGATTCTTCGTTTATAATCACAAACCCGCTAAGATTTTTATGGGTGACATGGGTTCACTAGCGTTAGGTGGTGCTTTAGCCGCGGTATCGATTTTATTGCATCACGAATTGTCGCTCTTATTGATTGGGATTATCTTTGTGATTGAAACGGCCTCGGTTATGTTACAAGTGGCTTCGTTCAAATTGACTGGTAAGCGAATTTTTTTGATGAGCCCGATTCACCATCACTTTGAAATGAAGGGTTGGAGTGAATGGAAAATCGATCTTGTTTTTTGGTCGATTGGTTTAGTGGCCGCTGTCATTAGCGTTGCCACCATTATCTAAAGCTAAATTTTAATTAACGCGGACGATATTGCCCGCGTTGATTGTACATAATTGTATTTTGCGGTATGACTTTATCCAAATTATCCATTGGTAGTCAGAAAGTAAGTAAGTTAAAGTGAATAGTGCTGGTTCCTGTCAATGTAGCTATGAATAATTGAATGGCTGCAAAGCCTACCGCAAATTATGTCATGGAAGCAGTCACTGACGTATCATGAATAATTAGCCGATGACTAGATTCGAGGTCATCGGTCACATAACAAGTTAATTTAGGCACCATCTACAAACATTATAGGGAGATCTTGGTTTATGAAGTCGGTTGAGCAGTATCGTAACCAAAAAGTTTTGGTTCTTGGTTTAGCAAAGAGCGGGGTCAATGCCGCACGGTTGCTCCACAAATTAGGCGCATTTGTGACCGTTAATGATAAAAAGGAGTTTGATGATAATCCGGATGCGCAAGAATTATTGAGTGACGGCATCAAAGTCATCACGGGTGGTCATCCACTTTCACTACTAGATGAAGATTTTAAAGTAGTGGTTAAAAACCCAGGTATCCCATATTCAAATCCAATCGTTAGTGGGGCCCAAGCGAAGGGGATTCCAGTCATCACTGAAGTCGAACTTGCTTCGCAAATTCTGGCAGGTGAACTGATTGGGGTTACTGGGACGAACGGTAAAACCACGACGACGACCATGATTACGATGATGTTGAATCAACGGTCCGCTGCCGGTAAGGCCTACGTAGCAGGTAATATTGGCGTGCCAGCTTCAGCTGTTGCTCAAAAAGCAACGGCAGCCGATACCATGGTCACAGAATTATCGAGTTTTATGCTATGTGGGATCCGGACGCTTCATCCGCACATTGCGGTTATTACGAACATTTATTCGACCCATTTGGACTATCATGGTTCGCGCGAGAATTACGTTAAGGCCAAAATGCGCATTACGATGAACCAGACAGCTAGTGACTACTTGGTTATCAACTGGGACAGTGAAGAATGGCGGCAACTAAGTACTCAATCGAAAGCAACGGTTATTCCATTTTCACGACAAGCCAATACTAAGGATGGGGCTTATGAGGAAGCTGGTAAGCTGTATTTCAAAGATGAATATATCATGGATGCAACCGATATTCGGATCCCTGGCGACCATAACGTTGAAAATGCGTTGGCGGCCATTGCCGTTGCTAAGTTACAAGATGTTCCAACAGCGGGAATCGTACAGGTCTTGAAGACTTTTACGGGGGTTCGTCATCGAACCCAGTACGTTGAGACGTATCAGGAGCGACAATTTTACAATGATTCTAAAGCAACCAACCTCGTTTCAACTGAAATGGCATTAAAGGGCTTTGATCAACCTGTTATTTTATTGGCCGGTGGTCTGGATCGTGGTAATACGTTTGAAAAGCTTGCACCAGCATTAAAGGCACATGTCAAGACACTGATCGTCTTCGGTGAGACGGCTGAAAAAGTTGCGGACGCGGGCCGCTTAGCTGGCATTCAAGATATTGAATTTACGGATAACTGTGAGACCGCCGTGCCAGTTGCATGGCAGCATAGCCAAGCCGGTGACATTATCATGTTATCACCAGCTTGTGCCAGCTGGGATCAGTACCCGGATTTTGAAGTTCGGGGTGATCGTTTTATTAAAGCGATTGAGCAGTTAACTGGAAAGGCGGAAGAGAACTAATGCGATTAATGATTTCTGGCGGTGGAACTGGAGGACACATCTATCCTGCACTAGCTTTGATTGATGCACTAAAAGCGCATGATCCCGAAGCCCAGGTCCAATTCGTGGGTACGCATCGTGGGCTTGAAAGTCGGATTGTTCCTGAACGTGGGATTGATTTTAAGACGATTAAGATTCAGGGGTTCAAACGCTCATTGTCATTGCAAAACGTTAAAACAGTTTATTTGTTTTTAAAGAGTGTGGTTACCGCGCGTAAATATATTAAGGCGTTCAAGCCTGACGTAGTGGTAGGAACTGGAGGGTATGTCAGTGGGGCGGTCGTGTTTGCGGCGAGCCAGATGCACATTCCAACGGTTATTCACGAACAAAATTCAGTTGTGGGAGTGACCAATAAGTTTTTAAGTCGCTTCGTGGATAAGATTGCGATTTCATTCGAAAGTGCGCGGTCACAATTTCCAGCACAAAAAGTCGTGATGACTGGGAATCCGCGGGCTCAGCAAGTGGCCAATATCCAAAAAAGTGGTGCACTAGCGCAATTTGGATTGGATCCTGATATTCCAACGGCGTTGATTTTTGGCGGTAGCCGCGGGGCAGCGCGTATTAATGCGGCGGCAGTAGCGGCAATTCCCGAACTAAATAAGCGTGACTACCAGACCCTGTTTGTTACTGGACAAGTGCACTACGATAAGATTCGGAATGGCTTGTCGGCGACAGCACTAGCTGCAAATGTTAAAATCGAACCATACATCAAAAATATGCCTGCTATTTTACCAGAAGTGGCGGTTATTCTTGGTCGGGCTGGTGCCACTAGTATTGCGGAAATTACGGCTTTAGGAATTCCTTCAATTCTAGTCCCGAGTCCATATGTCACCAATGATCATCAGACTAAGAATGCTCAGAGTCTTGTGAATGCGGGGGCGGCTGAATTAATTACGGAGGCCGACCTGACTGGTGCTAGCTTGGTGGCTGCACTAGATAGGTTGCTACAAAGTACAACTCATCGTGAAGCGATGGCGGCAAATGCCAAGAAGTTAGGTATGCCGGATGCAGCGGACCAGTTATTGCACGTTTTGGAAACGGTGATCAAGTAACACGAAGACCAGAGTGAAAGGGTGGGTGTGATGGCCATTTTTCATAAAAAGCCTAAGGATCGTGAGCACCCTGAGCAATTAACACCGTGGGAGCGATTTCAACATGATGCCGCTGAAAATCATCGGGCAGAACAGAAAAGTCGTCATAGTTGGTCGGGTAAGCGACTACGAATTGGTGATAAATTGCCGAAGCTTAAATCACAACGTCGCCGACTGCTCTTTAAGCGGGTCTTGATATTGATGGGTGTTTTTCTGATTGGCGCTGCGGTGGCAGGGTACTTTGTTTCACCGCTGAGCCATGTCCAAACGGTGTCCATTCAAGGTAATAATCAGTTGTCAGTGACACAAGTAACAACGGCAACCAAAATTAACCCAGGGGTGGCGCTGTGGTCTGTCATTGGTCACGACCAGCGAACAACTAAGCGTGCTAATCAATCGCAACCACAAATTGGCAAGGTCACGACTAAGTTGGTAGGACTCAATGGTGTTCGGGTGACAGTCAAAGAAATTCGGATTGCAGGGTACTTGTCGTCAGGACAGCATTATCGTCGAATTTTGGAGAATGGCTTGATTTTAAAAGCAACTTATTCGCAACCGGGTGGTGGGTCGCCTATCTATGCCAATTTTAAGAGTGGTCAACGGTTAAAGACGATGATTACGCAGTATGCCAAATTGCCATCAGCGGTCAAACATAACATTTCTGAAATCAAGTTTGCACCGAACAAGGCTAATCCCGAACGGGTCCATCTCTATATGAATGACGGTAATGAAGTGTACGCAACCATCAGTACTTTTGCTAGTAAGATGGCCTATTATCCGGGCATTGTCGCGAAAATGAAGAGCAAGGGTGTTATCAATCTTGAAGTGGGAGCTTACTCCCATCCGTTCAAGAATCAGAATAATTGATAGAATGCTAAGTGTGACCTTTTTAAAAGCGCTTAGGATATGGTAAACTAAGGAATAACTGGATATGTCAGCGAATCCTTGAATATTTATGTAAAATACTAGGAGGTTCCTCTATTATGGATAATTCAGGAATTTATGTCGGACTTGATATAGGGACCACCTCAATAAAAGTCATTGTTGCTGAACGTGTTAAAGGGCAAATGAACGTTATTGGTGTGGGAAGCGCACGTTCTAATGGTTTAAGTCGTGGCGTGATCGTCGATATTGATAAGGCGGCCGAAACGATTCGATCAGCAGTACGCCAAGCTGAAGAAAAAGCAAGTATCGAAATAAAAAAGGTGATTGCAGGAGTACCTGCTAACCTGGTCAAAATTGCGCGCTGTCGTGGCATGATTGCCGTGGCAGATGAATCAAAAGAAATTAATAATGAAGATGTTCAAAACGTTGCGGCGGCAGCGCTAGTTCAGAGTTTACCACCAGAACGGGAAGTTCTTGATGTCATTCCTGACGAATTTGTTGTCGATGGGTTTGATGGTATCAAGGATCCCCGTGGTATGGTCGGGGTCCGGCTTGAAATGCATGGGACCCTGTTCACTGGCCCGAAAACGATCATTCATAATACGCGCAAGGCTTTGGAAAAGGCCGGGCTACAAATTGAACAGATTGTGATTGCGCCTTTAGCGCTGAGTTCATTAGTGCTCAATGATGGCGAACAGGATTTTGGTTCAATCATCATTGATATGGGTGGTGGTCAGACGACCGCGGCGGTGATTCATGATCACCAGCTCAAATATACTTACGTTGATCAAGAAGGCGGCCAGTATATTACCAAGGATATCTCAGTTGTCTTGAACACCTCGATTGAGAACGCCGAGAAGTTAAAACGTGATTATGGCTATGCCGATGCTCAGCAGGCTTCAGATGATGAACTTTTCCCAGTTGATGTTGTTGGGCAAAGTACACCGGAGCAAATAAGTGAGCAATACTTAGCAGAAATCATTGAAGCTCGCTTGGACCAAATCTTTGATAAGGTCAAGCAGCACTTAGATGAGATTCGGGCACTTGAATTGCCTGGAGGTATTGTATTAACTGGCGGGGTGGCTGCGTTACCAGGAATTACTGATTTGGCAGCCCAACGGTTTGGCACGCGGGTGCGTGTCTTCACTCCTAACCAAATGGGCTTGAGGCATCCGTCGTTTGATGAGGCGTTGGCCGTCATCAAATATCAAGCAGCCTTGAGTGAAGTAACGTTACTTGTTAAGAGTGCGTTAACTGGTGATACGCGGGCCAGTGTGGCGTTGGAATTTGCTGACGCAACGCCGACACCTAGTCAAGCAGTACCACAACCTAAGCAAACAACTAAAAAACAGTCTGCACCACAAGCATCTCAGGAACAGGCTGATCCAGATCGCAAGGGGACGGTTGAACGGGTCAAGGGCTTTTTTAACCACTTCTTTGATTAATAATCGGATAGAAATGACGGAGGAAAAAACATGGAATTTTCTTTAGATTCAACCCAGAATTCAGGGGCTAATATTAAAGTCATTGGTGTCGGCGGTGGTGGTGGCAACGCCGTTAACCGGATGATTGCTGAAGATGTTAAAGGTGTCGAATTTATCGTCGCAAACACTGATGTACAAGCATTACAGACGTCAAACGCTGAAACTAAGATTCAACTTGGGCCAAAGCTCACTCGGGGCTTAGGTGCTGGGTCTAATCCTGATGTTGGTTCAAAAGCGGCACAGGAAAGTGAAGAAGCATTGACAGAAGCCTTACAAGGTTCTGATATGGTCTTTGTGACGGCCGGTATGGGTGGCGGTACTGGTAACGGTGCGGCTCCCGTTGTAGCCAAGATTGCGAAAGATTCCGGTGCCTTAACGGTGGGCGTTGTGACGCGACCATTCACATTTGAAGGGCCGAAACGAGCGCGCAATGCTGCTGAAGGAATCGCCCAGATGAAAGACAATGTTGATACGTTGATCGTCATTGCCAATAACCGCTTACTTGAAATCGTTGATAAGAAGACGCCAATGATGGAAGCCTTCCAAGAAGCTGACAACGTATTACGTCAAGGGGTCCAAGGGATTTCTGATTTAATCACGTCACCAGGTTACGTTAACTTGGACTTTGCCGATGTTAAGACGGTGATGCAAAATCAAGGTTCCGCGCTGATGGGAATCGGTTCTGCTAGTGGCGAAAATCGGACGGCTGATGCGACCAAGCAGGCAATTTCTTCACCATTATTGGAAGTTTCCATCGATGGTGCTGAACAAGTCTTACTGAACATCACGGGTGGCCCTGACATGTCCTTGTATGAAGCCCAAGCCGCTTCTGACATTGTCTCACAAGCAGCAACAACGGATGTTAATATCATCTTCGGGACATCGATTGACGAGAGCCTTGGGGACGAAGTGCGGGTGACAGTGATTGCCACTGGAATTGACCAGAAGCAACGGGAACTCAAGATGGGTAGTCAACCAAGTCGCAGTGAAGCTAGTCAACAACGGGGTGGCATGTTCGCCACTCCAAACGACCAACCAGCAACTAGTGAAGCCGCTGCCCAACCAAGTGAATCACAAGCGAATGATCCGTTTGGTAACTGGGATATTCGGCGTGAACCTAATAATTCACGGCCAGTTAATAATGGTCAGGAATTTAATAACGTTGAAAAAACTGATTTTGATGTTTTTAATGATAATTCACAGACTGATGACAGTAAGGATGACAACAATGGGGATTCTTTAGATACCCCACCATTCTTTAAACGTCGGCGTAAGTAAAGCGGTGAAGGGAGCGTAAGCAGATGGCCGGATTCATTAGTAACTTTTTTGGGGTTGGTGATTCTGACGGTCAGTATGAGGAGCCAACCGCTTCACAAGCAGCGGCGCCCACTGAACAAGCAACCAACACCCGTAGTACCCCGAAAGTTGTGCCAATGCAAGGGGGAAAGTCAGTGAACAGTAAAATTGCCTTGTTCGAGCCCAAAATTTATTCGGACGTTAAGGAAATTGCCACGCAGCTCCTTAAAAATCAAGCCGTGATTGTTAATTTTGATCACGTCGATGATGAAATGGCGCGGCGAATTGTCGATTTTCTTACCGGGACAGTTTTCGCGATTAATGGTGAAATTGAACGGATCGGTGATGAGATTTTTCTCTGTATTCCAGAAAATTATGAAGTCTCTGGAAGTACCACGAGTCAGTTTGATACGAGCAAATTATAAGGAGTGAGTGGCCTGTTAGTGACGATTATTAGTCGGTTGTTTCAACTGTACCAATTAGCCATTGTGGTTTACATTTTGATGTCATGGTTCCCGGGAGCTTATAATACTCGCGTGGGCCAATTCTTAGGTCAAATCTGTGAACCATTTCTCAGTATTTTTCGGCGCTTTATTCCCGCAATTGCCGGACTGGATTTTTCGCCGATCATTGCGCTGTTAGTGCTCCAATTAGCTGAAAGTGGCCTATTTTATCTGATAACTTTATTGATATACTAAATTAAAATAACGAGGATAGTATCGTGAATGATAACTTAAAACAACATTTTCGCGATAGTGAAGCCCCATTTATTGAACAGGTCACTGGTTGGCTACGGCAAGTTGCTGATCAGTATCGCCCAATCCTAACGGTGTTCTTGAATCCACGTCAGATTTATATTGCGCAAACACTGGCAAATCAATTGGATGATGTGCGCATGCGGGCTTTTGGCGGTTTTGAAGGGGCAGAGTTGCAACGGATTTTATTTTATCCGGTGTACTATGAACCTGAGATGGCTGATTTTCAAATCACACTGTTTAACATTGTCTACCCTGTCAAGTTTGCTACCTTAAAGCATAGTCAAATATTGGGGACATTGGCAAATGCCGGGGTTGAACGGGATGTCTTTGGGGATATTGTCACTAATGGTGAGACTTGGCAGTTTGTATGTGAGACTGAAATGGCAAACTACTTTAGTGATCAAATTGATCGTTTTGGTAAGACAAAAGTTCATCTGACGGAAGTGCCATTGACCGAGGTGGTCACGCCGGAAGATGATTGGGAAACCATAACGACCACGGTCAGTTCACTACGAGCGGATAATATTATTAAGGCAGCGTTCAACTTGTCGCGGCACCACGCTAAAGAACTAATTGAGGGTGCCAAGGTGCGGCTCAATTGGGCTGATTTGCCGAAAGCGGATTACGAATTAGCATTGTTAGATATGCTGAGTGTGAATCATTATGGCCGTGTGCGGCTTGCCGAGATTAGCGGCGAGACTAAGAAAGCGCGGCTGCGAGTAACGTTAAATCTTATTCATAGTAAATAGATATTGGAGGAATTCTAATGGTGTTAAGTCCAGATGACATTCATAACAAAGAGTTTTCAACGAAACTACGTGGTTACAATATTGACGAGGTCAATGATTTTCTTGAACAAATTATTAAAGATTATCAAATTACCTTGAAGCAAAATAAGGACCTCCAAGAGCGGCTGGATGCGAGTGAAGGCAAGTTGAAATATTTCAACGAATTGAAGGATTCCTTAAATCAATCCATCTTGGTTGCCCAAGAAGCTGCGGATAAAGTGAAGACGAACTCTAAGAAGGAAGCCGACATTATTACTCGTGAAGCACAAAAGCAAGCGTCTGATATTGTGAGTGAAGCGACCGACAAGTCAAACCAAATGATTGATGAAGCTTCCCAAAAAGCTAAGCGGTTATCCGTTGAAACTGATGATTTGAAGAAACAAACACGGGTCTTCCGTCAGCGTCTCCAAGTGATGCTTGAATCGCAGTTAGAAGTGGTTAAGAGCAAGGATTGGGATCAATTACTTAGTGAGACGAATACGGCTGATTATGCTGAAATTCAACACATTTTAAAGGAAGATAACCTTGACAACTCGGGTGATGCGAGCGTAAACTCAGAAGCAACCGTTGAAATTACGGAAGCAACGAGTGGTGAGACCCCCGTTGCGGACGGTGGCGATCAAGTCCAACAACAGACGGTGGTTATTTTCCCTGATGATGACAGCACTAATAATTAATTAGGCGATCGTCAGGCACAATTGAAGCGAATTGAATGTATTGAGGAGAACAGCAAACAATTAACTAATACGCCCAGAGAGCTGCCGGCAATGGAAAGGCAGTCGTCCCTTAGTTAGTTGCAGATCATCTCTGAATGCTATCCTGAATTGAGTAAGGGTGGCCGGTCCATGGACGTTAACCATGCTAAGAGAGAATTTAAACAATTCTAAAATTGGGTGGTACCACGATAACTTCGTCCCTGGGTGGACGAAGTTTTTTTGTGTCTAAAATTCAATTAGCGATTGTTTGATAAAAAATTTAAGGAGTGAGAATATGCGCGTTAAAGAAACGTTAAACCTTGGTAAGACCAAGTTTAAAATGCGTGGCAACTTACCGGTCAAGGAAGTTGAACGACAAAATGTGTGGGCTGAAAACAAAGTCTACGAACAACGGCAAAAATTGAATGAAGGTAAGCCAAGCTATATTTTACATGATGGCCCACCATATGCGAATGGTGACATTCATATGGGGCATGCCTTGAACAAAATCACAAAAGATTTCATCGTTCGTTATAAATCGATGAATGGATTCCGGGCACCCTATGTTCCTGGTTGGGATACTCACGGTCTGCCAATCGAACAAAAATTAAAGCAAGCGGGTTATGACCGTAAAAAGATGACGGATAATGAATTCCGGGAGCTTTGTCGCAAGTATGCGCTGGAACAAGTTGATCGTCAACGTGACGAATTTAAGCGGTTAGGCGTGGCTGGTGAATGGGATAACCCATACTTAACATTAAAGCCAGAATTTGAAGCGGCCCAAGTGCGGGTCTTTGGTGCCTTTGCCAAACGCCACTTAATTTACCGGGGCCAAAAACCCGTCTTCTGGTCATGGTCGTCTGAATCAGCTTTGGCGGAAGCTGAAGTGGAATACCATGATGTTACCTCACCATCGGCCTTCTATGGCGAACGTGTTATTGATGGTAAGGGTGTCTTGGATGATGACACTTACCTAGTTGTTTGGACGACGACTCCCTGGACGATTCCAGCTTCGGAAGGGATCACGATTGATGCTAGTTTTGACTACGTGGTTGTGCAACCAGCTGGTGAAAGTCGTAAATTTGTACTTGCTGCTGAATTACTTGACGAAAATGCCGAGCGGTTTGGTTGGGAAGATGTTCAAGTGCTTAAAACGGTCAAGGGTGCGGAACTCGAAAACGTTTTATGCGAACATCCTTTTGATAATAGCCGTCAATTAGTGACGATGTTAGGCGATTTCGTTACGCTTGATTCCGGGACTGGTTTAGTGCATACCGCACCTGGCTATGGGGAAGATGACTACCGGATCGGTAAGCAATATGATCTGCCAGTCTTTGCGCCGGTTGATGACAAAGGGTTCTTAACGGCTGAAGCTGGCGATGATTTTGCAGGGGTCTTCTACGATGATGCAAACAAAATTGCGCTTGATAAGTTGAAGGCTGCTGGGCTGTTGTTGAAATATATGCCATATGAACACAGCTATCCATTTGACTGGCGGACTAAAAAGCCAATTATCTTCCGGGCAACACCACAGTGGTTTGCTTCCGTTGGTGATATGCGTGATGAAATTCTGAAGTCGATGGATGACGTTGAATTCTTCCCAGAGTGGGGTAAGAAACGCCTTTACAACATGATTCGTGACCGTGGTGACTGGGTCATTTCACGGCAACGGGTCTGGGGTGTGCCGTTACCAATCTTCTACGCTGAAGATGGTACTGCAATCATGGACGAGGAAACAATCAACCACGTGGCTGATTTATTTGGTAAGTATGGTTCGAACGTCTGGTTTGAACGCGATGCCAAGGACTTATTACCAGATGGCTATACCAATGAACATTCACCAAACGGCACCTTTACTAAGGAAACCGATATTATGGATGTTTGGTTTGACTCCGGGTCATCACACCAAGGGGTCTTGGCAGAACGGTCGTATCTTGACTATCCAGCCGACTTATACCTTGAAGGTTCTGACCAATATCGTGGTTGGTTCA
>OMJG01001439.1_pt1 | contig 13758 bp, 24 predicted proteins | sample 1646431 | NCBI WGS metagenome assembly OMJG01 (sample SAMN03771674, study PRJEB25209) | food metagenome | isolation source: Cotija cheese | place: Mexico:Jalisco,Michoacan | collected 2011-12-12
AATATCAATGCAAGCAACGAATATCCTTCGATGTTTGAACCGATTCACGGCTCAGCACCTGACATTGCGGGCAAGGGCATTGCCAATCCAACGGCAGCGATTCTTTCGACTGCACTAATGCTTCGCCATCTTGGTTTGGATGATCCGGCAGACCGCATTGAGGTGGCAGTGGAAGCGGACATACGAGAGTGTGCTGCAAACAAGCGGACAACCGCTGAGGTGGGCAGCGACATTCTTGCCAGACTATAGCTCAAGCTTGAGGTGAGCAGTTGTTGTGGCTGCGAGGGCTTGATATGAGTACTGTATCCGGGCGACACGCCCACTGAACCGTTATGTGTGAAGCGCGGTGCGCTTCGCATAGGTGAGGTGAGCAGCTGTTGTGGCTGCGAGGGCTTGATATAAGTACTGTATCCGGGCGACACGCCCGGATTCTTCTAGGGGCCCTTTGTGGTTTAATAGAGCAGTTGCCTGTTTTGGGCTCGCACTTTGTAATTAAAAAAAGCGAGCGCGGCACAAGGAGCGTTGTAAATCAACTTGCAGCTTTTCTTGTATGGCCGTGCATTGATGTGGTCGGTTCGATGGACCAGCACCCGTAATTGGGTGTGATTCCCGAATAACCGCCTTGCATGAATGCCCTCTAGGAACAGGCTGGTAAACAGTATCTAAATCGCTAGGAAAGGGCGGACGGCAATGGCGGGACAGAAAATCCGCATCAGGCTTAAGTCCTATGACCATGAGGTCATCGACCAGTCGGCGAAGAAAATCGTCGAGACGGTGACGAACGCGGGAGCAACTGTTGTTGGCCCGGTTCCTCTGCCGACGGAGAAGAACGTGTTCTGTGTTATCCGTTCTCCCCATAAATACAAGGATTCCCGCGAGCATTTCGAGATGCGTACACATAAGCGTCTCATTGATATCGTCGATCCCACACCTAAGGCTGTGGATTCTTTGATGCATATCGACTTGCCTGCGGATGTCAACATCGAAATCAAGCTCTAGAGGGGAGGGAACCATCATGACTTCACAGAAGACAGAACGCACCGCGCTGCTCGGCAAGAAGCTGGGCATGTCGCAGGTCTGGGATGAGAATGGTTTCTTCGTCCCTGTGACGTTGGTGGATGTGTCCACCAACGTTGTCACCGCGGTGAAGACCGAAGAGACTGACGGTTACCAGGCGGTACAGATCGGCTACGGCCAGATCGACCCCACCAAGGTCACCAAGCCTCTTGCAGGTCATTTCGCCAAGGCCGGTGTCACTCCTCGTCGTCATCTCGTCGAGGTTCGCACCGACACCACCGGTTCATTCGAGCCCGGCCAGGAACTGACCGTCGAGCTGCTCCCTGAGGGAACAGAAGTCGACGTAACCGGAACCACCAAGGGCAAGGGCTTCGCCGGCACCATCAAGCGTTGGGGCTTCAAGTCCTACCGTCGTACACACGGTTCGCACAAAAACGAGCGTCGTCCCGGTTCAGTCGGGGCATGCGCCACGCCAGGCCGCATTCTCAAGGGGAAGCGCATGGCCGGTCGTATGGGTAACGACACCGCCACCGTGCAGAACCTGGTCATTGTTTCGGCTGACGCCGAGAGCGGCATACTCGCTATCAAGGGCGCTGTACCAGGGCCTGCAGGTAGCATCGTGGTCGTCCGTTCAGCAGTGAAGGGAGCCTGATTTTCATGGCAAGCAAAACTGAGAACGTCACAGTTCTGAACGTCACTGACGCCAAGGGTGCCTCCGCAGGTTCTGTGGATGTTCCCGAAGATATCTTCGGCATCGCTTCCGAAGACATTCAGGCTCATATTCCGCTGGTGCACCAGGTTGTTGTGGCTCAGTTGGCCGCTGCACGCCAGGGCACTCACTCGGTACGCACCCGCTCCACCATCTCCGGTGGCGGCAGGAAGCCATGGAAGCAGAAGGGCACGGGTCGTGCTCGTCAGGGCTCCATTCGCTCTCCTCAGTGGGCCGGCGGCGCTGTCGTTCACGGGCCTCAGCCTCGTGACTACAGCCAGCGCACCCCGAAGAAGATGAAGGCAGCAGCACTGCGTTACGTGATCTCTGATCGCGCCAATGCGGGTCGTGTGCACGTCGTCGACTTCGGCATTGCTGACAAGCCCTCGACCAAGACGGCCAATGCCGTGTTGCTCCAGGTTGCCGAGAACCGTTTCTCAACCGTTGTCCTTTCACGCGAGAACGTGAACGAGTGGCTTTCCGTAAGGAACATCCCCACCGTGCATGTAATCTTCGCCGATCAGCTCAACACGTATGACGTGGTGACAGCCGAGGATCTCGTTTTCTCCAAGGAAGGCCTTGCTGCTTTCGTTGAGGCGAAGACCGGTTCCAAGACCGAATCCGCTAAGGAGGCCTGATTTCCATGTCAGCTATCCACAAGCCATTGCACGATGTCATCATCAAGCCAGTTGTTTCTGAGAAGAGCTATGCGGGATCTGACCGCGGCCAGTACACCTTCGTGGTGGCTCCGACCGCAAACAAGGTTCAGATCAAGCAGGCGATTGAGCAGATCTTCAACGTCAAGGTGACGAACGTCAACACCCTTAACCGCGCCGGCAAGCGTCAGCGCACTCGTACCGGTTTCGGCCAGCGTGTTTCTCAGAAGCGCGCAATCGTGACCGTTGCCGAGGGTCAGACCATCGACATCTTCGGCAACTGAAGGCTAGCCGAGAAAGTTAGGAAGAACTAGATTATGGCTATCCGCACATACAAGCCGACGACCGCTGGTCGTCGCAACGCCTCGGTCTCGGATTTCGCTGAGATCACGCGTTCAACGCCTGAGAAGTCACTGCTGAGGAAGCTCAGCAAGACCGGCGGGCGCAATTCATACGGGCGTATCACCAGCCGCCATCGCGGTGGCGGTCACAAGCGTCAGTACCGCTTGATTGATTTCAAGCGTTGGGACAAGGACGGCGTGCCAGCAAAGGTTGCTCATATCGAATATGACCCCAACCGTTCTGCTCGTATCGCACTGCTGCACTTCGCAGATGGTGAGAAGCGTTACATCGTCGCTCCTGAAGGCATTCATCAGGGTGATGTCATCGAGACCGGTGCCCAGGCTGATATCAAGCCCGGCAACAACCTGCCTCTGCGCAACATCCCGACTGGTACCGTCGTTCACGCCATTGAGCTTCGTCCTTTGGGCGGCGCGAAGATCGCTCGTTCAGCAGGCGCAGCAGTTCAGCTGGTCGCCAAGGATGGTGCTTTCGCTCAGCTGCGTATGCCCTCCGGTGAAATCAGGAACGTCGACGCCCGTTGCCGTGCAACGGTTGGCGAGGTCGGCAACTCCGATCACGCGAATCTTCAGCTCGGTAAGGCCGGACGTGCTCGCTGGGTAGGCAAGCGCCCGATCACCCGTGGTGAGTCCATGAACCCTGTCGACCATCCACATGGTGGCCGTACACGCGGTGGCAAGCCACCTGTGTCTCCTTGGGGTAAGGGTGAGGTTCGTACTCGTCATCCAAAGAAGGCTTCGAACAAGATGATTGTTCGTCGTCGTCCCAATGGCAAGAACCGCAAGTAAGGGAGTTTCGGAAAGATGACTCGTAGCATCAAGAAGGGCCCATTCGTTGACGCCCACTTGCAGAAGAAAGTCGACGATCAGAACGAGAAGGGCACGAAGAATGTCATCAAGACATGGTCGCGTCGTTCGATGATCACACCTGACTTCATTGGGCACACCTTCGCTGTCCATGATGGTCGCAAGCATGTGCCGGTGTTCGTCACCGAGTCCATGGTTGGCCACAAGCTCGGGGAGTTCGCCCCTACACGTACCTTCAAGGGTCACGTGAAGGATGACAAGAAAGCACGCCGCTGAGGCGAGGAAGAGTAGAGACACATGGAAGCTAAAGCTATCGCTCGTCACGTACGCGTGACGCCGCGCAAGGCTCGCCGCGTCGTCAACCTCATCCGAGGCAAGCAGGCGACCGAGGCGGTTACCGTTCTCAAGTTCGCTCCTCAGGATGCGGCTGTTCCCGTTCGCAAGGTTCTCGAAAGCGCCATTGCCAATGCCCGCGTCAAGGCGGACAAAGCCAATGAGCCTTTCCGCGAGAATGACCTTGTGGTCAGGGAGACATTCGTGGACGAGGGAGTAACCCTCAAGCGTTTCAGGGCTCGTGCCCAGGGACGTGCGGCGCGCATCAACAAGCGCACCAGCCACATCACAGTCATTGTCGCCGATAAGGAAGGAGCCCGATAATGGGACAGAAGATTAACCCCTTCGGGTACCGCCTCGGCATCACCGAGGATCACCGCAGCAAGTGGTTCTCCGATTCCAACAAGTCCGGTGAGCGTTACCGTGACTTCGTGCTGGAGGATGACAAGATCCGCAAGGCTATGAACAAGGATCTTGAGCGTGCAGGCGTGTCCCGCATCATCATCGAGCGTACGAGGGATCGTGTGCGCGTGGACATCCACACCGCACGTCCGGGCATCGTCATTGGTCGCCGTGGTGCAGAAGCGGAGCGCGTTCGCGCGAAGCTCGAGAAGATGACGGGCAAGCAGGTCCAGCTCAACATCTTCGAAGTGAAGAACGCCACGATTGACGCTCAGTTGGTTGCTCAGGGAATTGCCGAGCAGTTGACCAACCGAGTGACTTTCCGCCGTGCAATGCGCAAGGCTCAGCAGGATGCCATGCGTGCAGGCGCCAAGGGTATCCGTATCAAGCTCGCCGGTCGTCTCGGCGGAGCCGAAATGAGCCGTTCGGAGTTTTACCGCGAGGGACGCGTTCCTCTGCAGACTCTCCGTGCACTCATTGATTACGGTTTCTTTGAAGCTCGTACCACGTACGGCCGCATCGGCGTCAAGGTATGGATTTACAAGGGTGACATGACCGAGCGCGAGTTCGAAGAGCAGCAGGCGCAACAGGGTGGCCGTCAGGGCCGTCGTGGTTCAGATCGCAGGCCGCGCAGAGGCTCACGTCCAGCAGAAGCTCAGTCTCAGCAGAGCGCGCCCAAGGGTGCAGCCACTGCAACCGAGTCGGCTCCTGCTGCAACGGAAGCAAAGGAGTGAGCGGATGCTTATCCCAAAGAGGACTAAATACCGCAAGCAGCATCGTCCTACACGTAGAGGCATGTCCAAGGGTGGCACCGAAATCGCTTTCGGCGATTACGGCATCCAGGCTCTGGCTCCCGCGTATGTGACCAACCGTCAGATCGAGGCCGCTCGTATCGCCATGACCCGCTACATCAAGCGTGGCGGTCGTGTGTGGATCACGATCTTCCCTGATCGTCCGTTGACCAAGCACGCTCTCGGCGCCCGAATGGGTTCCGGTAAGGGTGCTCCAGAGTTCTGGGTGGCGAATATCCATCCAGGCCGCGTAATGTTCGAGATCGGTGGCGTCACCGATGATATCGCTCGTGAGGCGCTGCGTCGTGCAATCGACAAGCTCCCCATGAAGTGCAGGATTATCGCACGTGAAGGCGGTGACATCTGATGTCAGTCGGAACAGCAGAATACACAATCAAGAATCTTGGCGAGAAGACCAACGTGGAGATTGAGGACTTCCTGAAGAAGTCCAAGGAGGAGCTGTTCAACCTCCGTTTCCAGTCGGCCACCAGTCAGCTCGACAACTCTGCACGTTTGAAGGCAGTGAAGCGTGACATCGCCAGGATGTACACCATTCTGCGCGAACGCGAACTGGGCATCAGCCCGGAGCCGGAAGCTGCAGAGTCCAAAACCAGCGAAGCTGAGGAGAAGTAAGCATGGCTGAGAAGCAAGAGCGCAACTTCCGCAAGGTTCGTCGTGGATACGTGGTGTCCGAAAAAGCGGACAAGACGGTCACGGTAGAACTCGAGCAGCGTTCGACCCACCCTCTGTATGGCAAGGTCGTCCGTTCAAATCGCACGGTCAAGGTTCATGACGAGCAAAACGCGGCGCATGTTGGCGACCTCGTGAGTATCATGGAAACTCGGCCCCTGAGCAAGACCAAGCGTTGGCGCCTCGAATCCATTGTGGAGCGCGCTAAGTAAACAAGTTCGGCAAGGCTCCGCATACACCCGGATGGTGCGTAGTAATCCCTTTGGGGGAGGATGGCGCACCATCCGAGTGTGTGGGGAGAACCAGCTCGGCTAAGGAGAATCAATGATTCAGCAGGAATCGCGGCTTCATGTCGCCGACAACACGGGTGCCAAGGAGATCTTGGCCATCCGAGTGCTCGGCGGATCGAAGCGACGCTATGCCGGCATTGGCGATGTGATCGTCGCCTCCGTCAAGGATGCAATCCCCGGCGGGTCGGTCAAGAAGGGCGAGGTGGTCAAGGCCGTCGTCGTCCGTACAGTAAAGGAACACCGTCGTAACGATGGTTCCTACATCAAGTTTGATGAGAATGCGGCCGTCATTCTCGGCTCCGGTCGTGAGCCGAAGGGCACTCGTATTTTCGGACCGGTCGGTCGTGAACTGCGTGACAAGCGCTTCATGAAGATCGTGTCTCTCGCACCGGAGGTGATCTGAGATGGTAGCCAAGATCAGAAAAGGCGATCAGGTCAAGGTCATCCGTGGCAAGGATCGCGGCAAGGAAGGCACTGTGTCCAGCGTGCTCTCCAACGACCGTCTGATTGTCGAGGGTGTGCAGATCGTTAAGAAGCATGTGCGTGCTACCCAGCAGGGTCAGCAGTCGGGAATCGTCTCCGTCGAGGCTCCGATTCACCGTTCGAACGTGATGCTTGTCGATCCCGAGACGAAAGCGCCTACCCGCGTGGGCGTGACCGTGAAGGAAGAGGCTCGCGATGGCAAGGTCAAGACCGTGCGTGTTCGCGTAGCCAAGAAATCAGGCAAGGAGCTGGCATGAGTGACACTACAGTTGAAGCACCTGCTCTCCCACGTTTGAAGCAGCAATACAACGATCAGATCGTAGCCGAGCTGGAGAAGGAATTCTCCTACTCCAACCCGATGCAGGTCGCTCGTATCGAGAAGGTCGTGGTCTCCATGGGTGTTGGCGCCGCGGCTCGCGACTCCAAGCTTATCGAGGGCGCAATCACGGATCTCACCAAGATCACCGGTCAGAAGCCGAAGGTCACCAAGGCCAAGAAGTCGGTCGCACAGTTCCATCTGCGTGAAGGTCAGGCCATTGGCGCGTACGTCACACTTCGTGGCGACCGCATGTGGGAGTTCCTGGATCGTCTGCTAAACCTGGCTCTGCCCCGTATCCGCGATTTCCGCGGCATCGACGGCAAGCAGTTCGACGGCAACGGCAACTACAACTTCGGTCTTACGGAACAGTCGATGTTCCATGAGATCGACCCTGATGAGATTGATCACCAGCGCGGTATGGATATCACCGTGGTGACCAGCACCAAGGATGACCAGGAAGCTCGCGTGCTGTTGAAGCACCTCGGCTTCCCTTTCAAGGAGAACTGATATGGCGAAAACCGCTCTGAAGAACAAAGCGGCCGCAAAGCCGAAGTTCAAGGTACGTGGCTACACGCGCTGCGAGGTCTGCGGTCGTCCTCATTCCGTATACCGCAAGTTCGGCTTGTGCCGCGTTTGCCTTCGCGAGAAGGCCCACCGTGGCGAACTGCCCGGCGTTACGAAGTCCAGTTGGTAAAGATCGACGCTGAAGGTCCGCGGTTCGAGCACTGAGTGCAGTGTGAGAGCGGCGGAAACCACCGCGAGGAAGGGCACAAGCCCACATGACAATGACAGATCCTATTGCAGACATGCTGACGCGTCTGCGTAATGCGAGTGCGGCAAAACACGAGACCGTGGATATGCCGTATTCCAAATTCAAAGCGAATATCGCACAGATTCTCAAGCGCGAAGGCTTCATCACTGACTTCTCCTCAAAAGAGGCGAAGGTCGGTCAGACTCTTGAACTGACCTTGAAGTATGGAGCACACGGAGAGCAGAGCATTCAGGGCATCAAGCGTGTCTCGAAGCCTGGTCTGCGTCGCTACGCGAAGTCTGATTCGCTGCCAATGCCTCTTGGAGGCCTTGGTATCGCTATTATCTCGACCAGTGCGGGATTGTTGACCCAAAAAGAGTGCCTCGACCGAGGCATCGGCGGCGAAATCGTCGCCTACGTGTGGTGAGAAAGGAGAGCTGAACATGGCATCGCATATTGGTAAGCTCCCTGTCGCCATTCCGGCAGGTGTGGACGTCGCAATCGACAACGGCACCTTCTCGGCCAAGGGACCTAAGGGTACAGATTCGTACGTTCTCCCTGAGGGCATCACCGGCAAGATTGAGGATGGTCATATCATCCTTACTCCTGAAGATGATCTCAGGCCTACCCGTGCACGTCACGGTCTGAGCCGTTCGATTATCGCATCGATGGTTCAGGGTGTGCATGAGGGTTTCTCGAAGCACCTGATGATCGTCGGAACCGGTTACCGTGTGGTAGCCAAGGGACAGGGCCTCGAGTTCTTCCTTGGATACTCCCACACGATCACCGTGAATCCTCCCGAGGGCATCTCCTTCGAGCTCCCGAACGCGAACGAGGTTATCGTCCGCGGAACGGACAAGCAGGTCGTGGGCCAGGTCGCCGCGAACATCCGCAAGCTTCGCGCTCCCGAACCCTATAAGGGCAAGGGCATCAAGTACGCGGACGAGCACATCGTGCGCAAGGCCGGAAAGGCTGGTAAGTAAGCATGACAGTCCGAATTTTGGGCAAGGGAAAGAACGTGGCTCGTCTGCGTCGTCACGCCCGTCTGCGCAAGCACGTCATCGGCACTGCCGAGCGTCCACGTCTGGTCGTCACTCGTACGAACCGCAATGTCATCGCGCAGATTGTCGATGACAGCAAGGGCGTCACTCTGGTAAGCGAATCGACATTGACTGCATCGTTCTCTGATTTCAAGGGGACCAAGGCAGAAGCAGCCAAGAAGGTTGGCGAGCTGGTTGCCAAGAAGGCTCAGGATGCAGGCATCTCTGCCGTCGTGTTTGACCGCGGTGGCAACAAGTATCACGGTCGCGTTGCAGCGGTAGCTGAGGGCGCACGTGAGGGAGGTTTGGCACTGTGAGCGAGAATCAGAATACTAAGGAAACTCAGGTGGCTGGAGAAGCACAGAACACCCAGAGCGCTTCTGACAACCGCAACGACAACCGCAATGATGACCGCAAGGGCGGCCGTCGCGGTGGTCGCGGAGAGGGCCGTCGTGGCGAGGGTCGCCGTGGTCGTCATGACCGCGATGACAATCGCGACGAGCTGCTCGACCGCGTAGTCACCATCAACCGTGTGGCCAAGGTCCACAAGGGTGGTCGTACCTTCAGCTTCGCAGCTCTCGTGGTTGTGGGCGACGGCAACGGCACCGTTGGTGTTGGCTACGGCAAGTCCCGCGAGGTTCCTGCGGCTATCGCCAAGGGTCAGCTGGATGCCAAGAAGCACATGTTCACTGTCCCGCGCGTTCGTGGCACCGTCACCCATCCGGTGATCGGTCACGAAGCAGCCGGTACCGTGCTGCTGCGTCCTGCCGCTCCGGGAACCGGCGTTATCGCCGGAGGTCCGGTGCGTGCAGTACTCGAGTGCGCTGGCATCAGCGACATCCTCAGCAAGTCCATGGGGTCGGCAACGGCCATCAACATGGTTCGTGCGACGGTTGCGGCGCTGAAGCAGCTCGAAGAGCCGGAAGAGATCGCGGCTCGCCGTGGTCTGACTCTCGAAGAGGTTGCTCCCGACGCGATGCTTCGTGCTCGTGCAGAGGGCATCGCCGAGGCTCGCAAGGCTCGTGAAGAAGCCAAGGCCAAGGCAGCCACCGACCAGAAGGAAGGTGAGTGATGGCGAAGCAGATCAAGATCACACTGACCAAGGGATTGGTGAATTCCAACATCAAGCAGAAGGAGAATGTTCATTCTCTCGGACTGCGTAAGATTGGCCAGAGCGTGACTCGTGAGGACACTCCTGTTTACCGCGGTATGGTGAACAAGGTTCGTCATCTGGTCACCGTCGAGGAGGTTGACTGACCATGGCTACCAACACTGAAGAACAACAGGTCGAAATCCTGCAGATGCACGATCTTCGTCCGGCTCCGGGTGCCAAGAAGGATCGTACCCGCGTCGGCCGTGGTGAAGGCTCGAAGGGTAAGACCTCAGGTCGCGGAACCAAGGGCACGAAGGCTCGTTACCAGGTTCGTCCAGGCTTTGAGGGTGGACAGCTTCCGCTGTACATGCGCTTGCCGAAGCTGCGTGGTTTCAAGAACCCGTTCAAGAAGCAATTCCAGGTGGTAAACCTGTCGGCACTGTCCGTACTGTTCCCGAAGGGTGGCGATGTCGATGTTGAGGCATTGGTCGCCAAGGGTGCGGTTCGTAGCGGATATGCCGTCAAGGTGCTCGGTGAGGGCGAAGTGTCCGCACCGTTCACACTGAAGGGTGTGAAGGCTTCGGCTTCGGCCAAGGCCAAGATCGAGGCAGCTGGCGGCTCGATCTCCGAGGACTGATTTTCGGTCCCAAGGGGATGAGTACCATACTGCAGACAATGACCTTCCCTGTTATCGGGGGAGGTCATTGTTGTATGTACGGGATTGCCCGCATGTGCGTGTGTATGTGTATGCGTATGTGTATGTAATCTCGGCTCCATATGTTGTTCTGTTTCGGGCAGGGTTCTCTCGGAATTGCCTTCCGGTGGCACGTCCCAGCGCACTTCCCAGGCAGGAAGCAGTGGAGAGAACACTGTAATACAGCGGATACGAGCGTCCTGGACAACATGGCGTACCGCAATTGCGCGAAGAGCGGCTAGACTCGTATACTAGTGTGTCGGCATACGTATTGATTCGGTGATTGTTGCCAAGGGGCAGCGGGAATCAAGTCAATGCTTGCTTTGGATGCTTACAGGGAGGAAACCCAGGTGCGGACCTTAATCCAGGCCTTCAAGACCAAAGAGCTCAGAAACAAGATTCTGTTTGCCTTTGGCATCATCATCATCTATCGCATAGGCTCGTTCATTCCTACTCCGGGAGTGGACTACAAGGTCGTGCAGGAGTGCATCACCTCCGCGAGCAGCGAGGACTTCATCGGGCTGGTGAATCTCTTCTCGGGTGGCGCGTTGCTGCAGCTGTCGATTTTTGCCTTGGGCATCATGCCATATATCACGGCGTCGATCGTTGTCCAGTTGCTGAGAGTGGTGATTCCTCGCTTTGAGGCCCTGCACAAGGAAGGGCAGTCCGGCGAAGCCAAGCTGACGCAGTACACGCGTTATCTGACCATCGGACTTGCCGTGCTGCAGTCCACGACGATTTTGGTCACCGCCCGTTCTGGCGCGCTCTTCAATTACGCGTGCAGCGGTCAGGTGATTCCGGACAGCTCTCCCTGGAACCTTCTCGTCATGGTGCTGATTATGACCGGTGGTACCGGCCTGATTATGTGGATGGCTGAGCTGGTCACCGACAAGGGCATCGGCAACGGCATGTCCGTCTTGATTTTCATGTCCATCTGCTCTGGCTTCCTGCCGCAGCTCTGGGAGATTGGTTGGGGCACCAACGGTACGAACGGTGATTGGAAGAAGTTCGGTATCGTAACGGCCGTGCTCCTGGTCATTCTGGTGTTCGTGGTATTTGTCGAGCTTTCTCAGCGTCGTATCCCCGTGCAGTACACGCGTCGTATGATCGGACGCAAGATGTACGGCGGTTCTTCCACCTATCTGCCGTTGAAAATCAACATGTCAGGTGTTATCCCGCCAATCTTCGCTTCTTCGATCCTTGCCATCCCAACGTTGATAGCGCAGTTTGGCAACACTGAACAAAGCTGGGTTTCGTGGATCAACAAGAATCTGGCAAGCACCACCTCAGTATGGTACATATCCTTGTATGCTCTCATGATTGTGTTCTTCTGCTTCTTCTACACGTCGATTACCTTCAACCCTGACGAGACCGCAGACAACATGAAGCAGTATGGTGGCTTCATCCCGGGCATCAGGGCGGGTCGCGCGACAAGCCAGTATCTGACCTATGTGATGAACCGTCTGAACACGGTCGGTGCGGTGTACCTGCTCTTCGTGGCGCTGATTCCTACCGTGCTGATCATGGTGCTGAGCATCAGCAGCAAGCTGCCATTCGGCGGCACGACGATTCTGATTATCGCCGGCGTCGGTCTGGATACCTTGCGTCAGGCCCGCGCGCAGACCGAGCAGTTCCAGTACGCAGGATTCCTCTTCGAGGACAAAGAGCACAAGGACTGAGCACCCACATCACTGTTCAGTTCAGCGAAACTGTGCAATACAGCACGCAACACACCGCGTATGGTGGTGCCTAACGTGTCTCCTTGCACAGTTTCGCTGTATGTGGCTCGAAACTGTGCAAGTCAGCATCTGAAGGTCGAGATTTCCGCAACCTGACGTGCTTTTCTACACAGTTCGTGGTGGATGAGTAATGCTTCACCGTATCAATAGACAGCAAAGGATTAGCAATTATGAGATTACTGATTATGGGACCACAGGGAGTCGGCAAAGGCACGCAGGCAGAGCTCCTGGCCAAGCATTATGACATTCCCGCCATCTCGACAGGAGATATCTTCCGCTACAACCTGAAGAACAACACTCCGCTGGGGCAGGAAGCCAAGACGTTCATGAACAAGGGCTTGCTCGTTCCCGATGAGCTGACCAATAAGATCGTCAAGGACAGGCTGGCCATGGAGGATGCGGCCAAGGGGTGGATTCTCGACGGTTATCCGCGCAACGCCGCTCAGGTCGAAGCTCTCGACACGATGCTCGAAGAGCTGGGCACCCCGCTCGACAACGCCATCGCGCTGACTGCAGCCCGCAGCGTACTGATGGAGCGCATGACCAAGCGCGCCGAAATCGAAGGCCGTGAGGACGATACCCCGGAGGCCATCGCCAAGCGTCTCGATGTCTACGAGCACGAGACCGCGCCAATCCTGGACATCTATCGCACCCGTGGCAACCTCGTGGAGGTCGACGGCGTAGGCGAAATCGCGGACATCTCCGCCTCCATCATCGCCAAACTCTGATTTTTCGGGTCAACAGCAGATAACTGCACTAAAAGGACAGCTTTTCGGCCGATTTCTCACCGAAAAGCTATCCTTTTAGTGCAGTTATCTTTTTAGCGTGCTCATGGCGATGACCCGGTTGCTCACCCCTTGAGCTCCGTGCTGCCATCCTCGAGCTTCTCGTCGAGTGCTTTCTGGATGGACGTGTTCAGGCCCGGAACGGAGGAGAGGTACAGGGTCTCCTGCGTGGAGCGCCAGTCGTCTTCGCCGATGAGAACGGCGTTGCCTCGTTTGCCGACGATAGTGTACGGCTGTGATTCCTCGTTGACCTGGTCAATCAGACCGAACAGTGTTTTCCTTGCATTCGTTGCATTGATGGTTTCCATGAACACGCCTCCTATGACGTGCATTAACGCGTACGTGATGGGTTTGCAAGTACGAGGGTTGCACTGTCCGGCGCAGTATCTGTTTGACGATGTTGTCTCAATATGACATAACTGCATCAAAAGGACAGCTTTTCGGTAAAAAATCGGCAGGATTTCTGTCCTTTTAGTGCAGTTATCTGCTTGTCACGGAATCGTGCTCACCGTGCCCTGAGCTCAAGCGGAGCTCTGAGTCCGAGTTTGACGTTGAGCTCTACACAGTCCTTTTGAGAACTATCGATGATATGGGGCCACAGCTCCTCGGATATATCCGGTGTCTGTCCGGTCAGATGATAATAGAGGTCCTCCCCATCGAAGTTTTTCAGGGGGAGCCTCAAGGAATGTTCGTGATCACCGTTAGCTGTGGCGACATGGATGTCGATTCTCCTCAGATATGGCCTGGTGCCTTCGGAGTAGTTATTTATGGTGAATTTGAACCAGGAGCAGGAGCTCACC
>OMJG01001441.1_pt1 | contig 13753 bp, 13 predicted proteins | sample 1646431 | NCBI WGS metagenome assembly OMJG01 (sample SAMN03771674, study PRJEB25209) | food metagenome | isolation source: Cotija cheese | place: Mexico:Jalisco,Michoacan | collected 2011-12-12
TTAATTATGGCACAACTGTTCAGAAATTTATGTACCAAATACTAGGATAGGAGCATTCTCAGTATAGTAAGCTTTTTTGGAACAATTAACGTGATTACCTATTTCACCTTGCGTCAAAGAACCGTTCCCAAAAGAATCTTTGGCCGAGTCATTTCAGTTACTAGAATGGTTTCCTATGCTTCTATTCCCCTCGGTTCTTGGTTTGGCGGCCTACTGTTAGCAAATGGACAACCGATGGTTGTCATTATTTTATTAGCTGGTACAATCAGAACATTAGCTGGAATAGTCGCAAAGTTTTCCCCTCTAGGCAAAGAACAATAGCAACTATTCGCTATTTCTGATTTTAATAAAATATACCCTTTTGCGGTTTAAATTTAACCGTTTACCAATTAAATCACTGGGCATTCCTTTTAAACGAAACCGGATTCGTTGATGCTGGGGTTGTTTAGGTGTTGAAGCTTCAATAACTTGTGGCATTCCCTGTATCTGATAAACACCTGCAATTAACCCATTCGTATTTTTTGTGAGGGCAATCACTGTTTGGACCTGTTGAATCTTATATAATGACATACACCAATCACCGCATACGCGTTGTTTAATCAAGGCCTGATGTTTCTTAAACGAAGCGGCTGAAAGCATCAGGTGAGGTTGATCAATCATAATAGCCACAGCATGCGGCAAAGAAATGGCTGCACAAGTAATCGTGGGCGCTGCAAAACATAATTCCAATTCCCCAGGAGTACCAGTTTGATCATGGCCCGCTACTTTATTAGTCAAATCAATATCCGAATTAAAATAGCTATGTAGATGACAATAGAGAAATGTCCGGATTAACCCCGCTTCTAAAACAAAGGCTTCGGTTTCGCTAAGCCCATAACGAATAATGTGTAGCTATGGTTGCTGACCGTGTTGAGTTAATTGGTTAATGCGTTCAATTTTATTACTTTCATAACGATCCTGGGCAGCATCTTTTCGTGGGCAAAGATTCGATTACCGGTTCCTTTCCCTATATAAAAGATTTCATGATTTGTTGGATCAGCATATGTATAAACATAATATTTTAGATGATCAATCGTTTCTGGAGAAAAACATTCCATCATAACTACAAACAACCTCTTTCTGGTTAAATTAGCCCTATCACTTATGACGAATTCTATTTTGATCTATTACGGCACCACCATCTTTAAATAATAACCCCGTTGCTTAATTCATAATCCAGTAGTCAAAAGCCTTGAATTGGCTTTAGGTAAAGGATCCCTCACATACGTGGGGAATACCGAACTGGGTGATACGATCATCAGTTCCGGTAAGGATCACCCCCACATGCGTGGGGAATACTAGTTTGTATTGAACGGGGTTATTATCCCTATAGGATCACCCCCACATGCGTGGGGAATACAAGAACAAAGCTGATTCTAGTGCGGTTACACAGGGATCACCCCCACATGCGTGGGGAATACCCCTTGGTAGCTCGAACCCCTATCCACGTATTGGGATCACCCCCACATGCGTGGGGAATACATAAGCATGATGAAGATGAGGGTGGCGTTGATAGGATCACCCCCACATGCGTGGGGAATACTCTAAGGAGTTCAACCATAAAATATCTGTTTCAGGATCACCCCCACATGCGTGGGGAATACTCAAACTATCCAATAAATACGACATTGGCTATAGGATCACCCCCACATGCGTGGGGAATACTTGGACTTAATACTATTGGCGTTTTGCGTGATAGGATCACCCCCACATGCGTGGGGAATACCACTCCAAACGGAGTGAGCTTTTTGAGTTAATAGGATCACCCCCACATGCGTGGGGAATACTATGAGGTTGAATCGCCAACTGGTGCTCTAGTAGGATCACCCCCACATGCGTGGGGAATACGAAGTTGTTGGCTATATTGGGTACTTTCGTTTAGGATCACCCCCACATGCGTGGGGAATACACAGTAGTGTAATCACCGTTCATATCTGTTTTAGGATCACCCCCACATGCGTGGGGAATACAGCACGAAGGACTATAATTCAGAGATTACACAAGGATCACCCCCACATGCGTGGGGAATACTGGTAGAAATTACAACAGATGACACTTTTAATAGGATCACCCCCACATGCGTGGGGAATACACTAAACGATTCCCGCCATAACAGCATTTTTAAATTAGTAAATGTCCATTTTCTATGAGTTTGGTCTCCAATTCAAGGGTTGCTTGAGCATCAGATAATGCATGATGTGGTTTTGAATTTCTGACTGAGTATTCTTTAAGTACCGTACTTAAGCGATAATTATCAAGAAATTTATTTGTTTTTTTTATAACTGGCATTAGATCTACCATTTGATTGGATAGATCTGGTTGACCAATTTTCTTGAAACCATAGGACAGAAATTCTTGATCAAATCGCAAATTATACCCCACAACGACTGATTGGCCAATAAACTTTTTTAATTGTTGCAATGCTGAATCCAAATCAATTCCCCTTGTCCTTAGCAAGTCAGAAGAAATCCCAGTTAAGTTCGTTATTTTCGTTTGAATGTTATCGTTAACCTGAATAAGTTTATAAAATTGATCAATTTCACCATTTTTAATTTTTTTGACTGCGCCAATAGAAATAATTTTATCAGTTGCTGCCTTTAGCCCGGTTGTTTCAAGGTCAATTGCCGTTACTTGTCTTTGAAGTTTGTGCGCCTTCTTTCTATCAGTTCTATGTGTCATAACTTTGGCTCGATGAAATTTGGCTGCGTTACTGAATCCATGTTTAAAAGGGCTAGGGGTTGTGTTAAGGCGCATCATTAATGGAATTCCATCATAGTCAATAACTTGGTAGTCCTTTCGGGTCGTTTCCATTTGATAGCCCAATTCACTGTTGGTATTGTAAACCATTGTTGCTTCACCATTGCCAATATTTTTCATGATTCGATCCCAAAGTAAGTCTCTGATTCTAGCACTAACATTGCCGACATAGACACCTGCTTGAACTTCCTGATACCACTTAGTCAAATCTCCCCGTAAGGATTGAGGAACTTTTGTCAGTGTGATGACAATCATTCACCATCATCTTCTTCAAATTCGTGATATTGAACACCAAATTTTTGCAAGCCCATTTTATCATCCCAGAGATTAATAACATCGACGCTAATATCCGTTTCAGTCACACCCAGAATTGATTTTAAATCTTTGACCATTCGCACTAATAACTTACCATTAGCAAAAGCATCTCGCATTGCTAATCGGGTCTTAGAACCAATGTCCTTATCATGACCGTATTTTGCGGCAATTTGAAAAGCAATTGGAATTGAAAATTCTGCTTTATACAAATCGGCAAAATCGTAAACAAATGATAAATCATGACCGGTATGGACAAATCCCAAACCAGCAGAGGCTCCCAGTGCTACAATCACACTATAACTCAAGCCATACAAAGCCTGGTGGGCAGCTGTAAGAGCCTTATTAATTGGTGTTCCTGCTTCGAAATTATCTGGATTATATTCCCGACGTGACCACCGGACCCTTGTTTTTTGAGATTGCATACGATACACGCCTCGCACCCGACTACCTTCCTTCCCGCGAAGCTCTTGCATTGATAACTCCGATACATCATCATCCGGGAAGCGCATTTGGTACATTTTTCGTGCAACTGCAACACGTGTCCGTTTATTCGAAACTAACCTTGCCTGAGCTTGAAGTAGTCGCGAAGAATGATTTAAAGATCGCCCATGCGCATATTGTCGGACGCCTTGTTCGCCAACCCAGACAGCCCCCATCCCAGCATCACCAATTAGTTCCATTGCTCGATGAGTAATGTCGACACCAGGGCCAAGCAGTAGTACGCTAACAATTGCAACTGGCACAAAAACAGTGCCCCGATTATCCGAAACCATAATGGCACTGTCTTGGCGATTCAATTTGGCGTGTTCAAGATAAAGAAACGTAATTCGGTCCCGCACCCGACTTAGTTCCGACAATTCAGGTTTTTTGGCACCCATATTTTTATTCATGATTTAACCTCTTGGAATAACTGTCATTAGGCCCATTCCAAAGGCCCTTTCGCGTCCAACTCCGTTTTCCAATGTTTGTTTAAACTCTTCCAAATTTTTGACTCTTAAAAGTCCTTCAAAAGTAACCCGACTCAAACGAATTCTTCGACCACCATGTCGCAAAATTGGCCAATCCCGGTTAACAATGTCAAATGCTGCTAGCTCTGGAACGTTCGAAAACCTATCTTGATTTTGCTCAACTAATTGAAATCCCAGCTTGTCAGCCCGATCAGCTAACCACTTTCCCTGTTGCTGGATTGTAATGTGAGGAACAATCCGTGGCTGCTTACTGTCTGGGCGTTTGATAGCATGGGTTGGATTGGCTGTTAATCGAAACTGCATAATTTGTCCCTCTTGAATTTGCATTAAAAATGGATCATAAGCCCGTGACATTGCTGTTTGGGGAATCCCATATTTTACAAGTTCAGTTAAATCCGGCCTTTCTTTGCTTAATAACAACAGATACTTTTTACCGGCTAATTGATCAATTCGCCATAAATGGCGATAACGATTATGAGCCCTTATTTCATCTGGAAAGCAGTGTTCAATCCAGTTATGAAAAGCTCCAAGATGGGTTAGGCTCTTAGTTTTTTGACGATTATTAACGTCAATTTGAACTCTTGATAGATACATATAGCACTCCTTTCTAGAGAAATTGCATTGGATCATGATGGGTATTGGGTTCTTGGGGATTAATTGCGTCTTGTGTTCGTTCAACATAGGGGTTCTTTAGCCTAACTTCTTCAATAGCGATTGGCCTGAATCCGTGTCTTCGATTTCGCTGATCAAAAGATTCTACTTGGTCTTTTGCTAGTGTGCTTCTTTTTTGGGGTAATAAATTGGCATCGGCAATAATTTCAATGTGTTCCACAAATTCTTGCTTGGTTTGCCACCACTTTTTTTCTTGATACCATGGTGAGGCCTGCCACTTCAGCCCTTCTAAAGCCATAATCGGATTGGTATTAGAAAATGATTTTAAATCTAGGATCCCAGCCGGTACATTCGATCGTCGTCCCAGAAATAATTGAAACTTTGGGTTCTTTAAGGCCTGTTTAATTTTATCAATCATTGCGTCATTCTCATGACCAATTCCAACCATAAATACTGCATCCTGCAAATAATTACGATATGTAATCTTTCGGGTATTTTTCTTCCACTCTACGGTTTGAAAATCGGTTAGATTTTTGCCGCGCTGATCGACTCGAACGGCAAAACTTAATTCATTCAATTTAGAAATACGTTGATCGTCCCGTCGGTATCCTAAGGCTGCCGCCACCATGCCAACAACAACACTTTTGGATGGATAGTCTCCACTTGTTCTTCGAGCAAATGACGCTTCATTTCCATATGATTGCAATGGTGAAGTTAATCTAATCGTTAGCGTTTTCATCCTGTACCACCTCTGTTAACGTCTTGGTAACTTTATTAAGGAGTTCATCCAAGTTGGTAACTGGTTCAGCAAGTTGAGAGTCATACTTACTATTTGTTAAAACAACATTTAACGCTGGCTTGTTAACCAGCCCACTTTTCTGAATTGACCGATATTCGTCTTCAAGGCTTTTAACCGATTTTTCAACATATCCATGATTTGATCTAACCGGATCTTCAAAAGCCGAAACTAAGTTAACGGGCGTATCTGTCCGAATAGTTATCATGATGTAGTTTGGTAGAGTTTTATTGGCAAAGGTATTCTGTTTACCGGTTGGCATTGAAAGAATAAATGACTTAATGAATGCAGAAATACCCTGAACAGCATCATTTTTACCCAAATTTCGCACCAGTTCGTTCAAGTTCACGTTAGCATATCGATATAAAGTAGCAGAGTTAAACTCAATTGTTCCCAACATTGCAGCTCCAGCGGAATCTTCTGATTGTAAGTCATCTAGAGCTGTGTAGTAATCAAATTCGGGAACAATTTCATGAGTAGAAATAGCATGGGCCACTTGAGCCGACGCATCAACGTTTAATTCAGGATTGTCCGCTACCATTCGGCCAAAAAGGGCTAAGTCTAAAGAATCGTCACGCTTCAAGACCTCTTTGATCTCTTTTTTGTTAAATTTTTCATGTTCCGTTACATATTGGGTCAGCTTCCCAAGTTGACCAGGGCTAACTAATAAAAGTGCTCCCGTTTCACCATCTTTATTGATCTTAATGCCAACAGTCTTAAATACTCCAGTGGCCTTTTTGATTGCAGATTCCTCATTTAAGGAGGAATCAATCGTTACCATTTTGTCTGCCAATAATTTAACCGCTTTTTTAGTTCTGGTACCAATATTAACGTTTTCTGCTTTAAATGATGTTCGAATGGTGTGTTTCCAACTTTGAGAAGATACCCGAGCCCGTGTCACCCCACCATAAAGTGCCGTTTTAGGGGCTCCTGTATCGTCTCGATTAATGTTGGATGATGGTACGGTTTGTAAAACATTCAGGTCAATATATAAATTTTTGCTCATTAGTTTTTCTCCTCTTTAAATTTAATTGCGGATGTGATTACTCAAAAATACTGCTGCCCCCAAAGTAAACGGACCTCATTAGCATGCTCATAGCTTAATTGGAACCAATAGAGATTCTCAGCTAATTTGGCAAAATCAATTTTTGGCAGGTTAGAATTGGCTTTTAATATCTCAATCAAATGCGTAATCCCGTTAATCACGCTATTAATATTCGTCGTTCCCAAGATTGCTTGCACCCGACGATCCAATGCTACTCTAGTTTCGTCTCTCTTACGCAAATTTGCCAATGCCTGAAAAAGTTGAAGTCCATCTGCGTCTTCAGCTGGTCCAGCGGAACCAGAGACCATTGTTTCTTTTCCCTGTTGATAAATGGCGTAAAAGTGAATTGCTGCATATATCGCACTTTCAGCACATGTTGGCTCACCAGTTTTACTAAGCATATTATCGTCCAGATTGGCCATCATAATTGGCCATACCCTTTGGGCTCTCTGACTATTAATAGTTGCTCCGCTTCTTGCACTTGCCAAAACAGCTTTATCTAAACTGCCATTGCCATAAAGCTTCTGGATAATTCTGGTAGCAGTATTTTGAATTTTATATGGCATAACCTTCAATCACCCTTTCCTCTCTATTTTAAGATCTACTTGTAATTTGTATCGCAAATGATTATTGGCCGTAAAAATATTATTTACGATCCCCTTATCATCTACCAAGCCACGGATATCTCGAGGTGAACTTGCTTGGATAACTTGGCTTGCAGCATCCAAAACAAGTTTACGGAGGGTTTCCTTCCACAATTCAATTTCCCTTTCTCGATCATCATGATTTGTTAAATGCGCCAGCCAAGCTTTGAAGGGTTCATTTAAACTTTCATAGAATTTACTGCTCAACCGATTTGCAAATGGGGCCGCATCAGAATTACGAATTTGGCCGATTTTCATTGCAAATTGCCAAAAGTCTTTCCCAATAATCTGGGTAAGTTCAATCGTATCTTCAATTCGTTTGGGCCAATAATTGGGATTCCTTTTATCAAATAGTACATCCGCATTAATATGCATATCATCGTATACTTCAGCCGCTGGTGCTTGTGATGTTGCATTACCATCACTTACCAACGTAGCCGAGGCAAGGGTTAAGTGAGAATTGTATGGTATGATGCCCTTATTTTTTAATAAGTTCAGCCATTCAACGATTCCGGGTTCATGCATATCATCAGTCCCATTCACGTTGACGTATTGACCAAAGTTGCGCCACATTGCTGTCCCTAATGACCGAAGCCATTTAACGGCTGGTTTATATCGATTAGACTTTTTATCAATCCGCCAAATCGTCATCGGTTCAATGAAAGCATCTTGGCTGTCAAACATTGGTATCCCCGCACTAAAAATGGTTGGCCTTTCACCTTGGTGCCAGTCAATATGAAGTATTCGTGACCAAGATGTGTAGATTTCTGCTATGTTGTCTGGTATTTGTTGTTCTTTTCGCTTGTTTACATAGTCTTCAACACTTTCATATTCCCAAATGGGCTTTTGGGGATAATACATTTTGCCCTTTCGCATTAAAACCAGGTTTAACATCAACGTTTGAAAAATCGTATTACCGGCTGCATATACAGAATTCAGCTGATAGAGCCACCCTCGAGAAACCGAGAACTTTTCGGTAGTTTTAATTTTGGTTTTATCAGTCACACCAGTAAAATTCTGATAGGTAATTAGCCAACGGACGAATTCATCAAGTTTAATATCATTTTTAAATTCACCCGCCTTGGGAGAAAAAACCGCTGGTGTATGGGCACTTTCTGAAATTTGCCGGTTAATTTGTTTAACGGCAACTGTTCCGGGACCTTTACCAACCTTAATTTGCTTCTTGGTTGGCACAAACTGGTTATACTCGCTTTCAGTTACCTGATAAAAAGGGTGCTCCCCAAACAGACAAAAGTGATCTTCATACCGTTTCAAATATTTCGTTACAATTCCTGTAAAATGTCCATTTCCGTTCTGATATAACGTTTTCCAAGTATCAAGAAGATCATTCTCATCTTCTTGATCATAATCATCCTCATCGACGCTTTGACTCACTTGCATTGTATTTTCATCAATTGTTAACCAATCATACGGTTCATTATTGGCATTAAATCGCGAATAAACTGTCGTTAAAATTGCCAGTAGAAACCGCAAAATAGCCAAGTCCTGCGAACGCATCTCGCCAGCCAAATCTCGATAATCATGAGCATTTTGAAATAGTTTTATTAATGAAACTGCTTTTTCTTGATTTGTGCCCTTCTCAATTACTTTAATCCAAGGATCAGTGACCAAATTAAATTTCCTATCGCTCATTTTCATCCTCCCTTTCATAACTTAGCCCAAACTTTGTAGTGTACGTAAGGGACCACTCACCCAACCTTGCTGATAAGTTATCATCTAGTGGCAATGCTAGTGCCCCTCTTAACCATGGACTTTCCTGCCACTGGGGATAATATTTACTCGTCAAATTTTCTAAAGCATCAATTGCTTTATCAATTCTCGGTGTAACTGCTGAGGGAATTCTAATCAGCTGTTCGGCAATCTCTTGTGGCGCAACTTTAGCCAAATGACGACCATCTAACAAAAAATCGCCTTGATTTGTGTGCTTCAATAAAATAACTTCCAAGGTTTCCCTGATATCTCGGACCGCCGCATTGGCTTTTTGTTCATCCTTATCAACATCAACTTGACCGCGATTCAACCAACCATGAATGGTAGTATTTCTTCCATAACTCGGTTTATCAATCTGAAAAGCATTGGCTTTATGCTTTTCTGTCTCAAAATTATTATCAAATTCTGCCTTAGCATCAGCAATGTCACCAACTTGGTCATCTGTATGGGGATCATAGACTTCCTGAACAAGTTTTGAAATATCATCTGGTAAAATAATTTTATTTTTTAAAAAATAATCCGTTTTTATCAGTAAATATTTCGGATAGATCGCTTGGTTAGCATCTCCATAATCACCAAAATCATTGATCCCCATTACATATACCTGCGGTAATTTAAGTGCTTCCGGCCTTTTAATATCGTGCCGATGAAGACGACCGGCTCGTTGTAATATTAAGTCCATTGGTGCAATGTCCGTATACAAAACGTCGAAGTCAATGTCCAAAGACTGCTCCAATACCTGAGTACCAATGACGATCATTTTGGTAGGACGTTGGCCATGTTTGCCAATTGAATTTTGTAAAGCCTCTTCCTGTTTCTCCCGATCTGGTGAAAGAAAAGCAGAGTGAAGAATCATCAGTTGGGTATCTTGGGGGACCAGCCTAGCAAGTGCCTGAGCTCGTCGAACAGTATTAACGATAATTCCGGCAATTCCACCAGCACTAATTTTATGTAAAACGTGCTGTATCAACGTTTTATCGTCAAGATTGAGGCGTTCAACATCCAATTGAGTTCCCGGCTGATCATTCTGTCCTGGAAAGCTTGAAATTTGTGTTAACTTACCGCCATCCAAAATGCTTAATAAAGGATAAGCTTGTGTATCTTGCCAACCTGTAGAAGCCTCAAAAATTTGTTTGTACTTTTTACCATACTTCCCCCTTAAATACGCAATTAAAAGCAAATTTCGTTTTTCTTTGGGCAAAGTTGCAGATAAAATCACGATTGGTACATGGTAGGCCCCAAGCCAATTGATTGCCTTATATAAGTATTGATTCATGTAGCTGTCATAAGCATGAACTTCGTCAATAATGACAACCTTGCCACTAAATCCCAGATGTTTTAAAAATAAATGTTTTTGTTTTAATCCCATCAACAACAGATTATCAATTGTTCCCACCGTGAATTTAGTTAAAATTGATTTTTTGCCAGAAAACCACGAATTAACCACCACGGATCCAGCCTTACCCGAACCGTCAGGATCATCAATATTCGAAGCATAAGGTAAATTTTGATAGTTTTTATTAAATTGAGCTTTACCATGCATTAATTTAATTGAAAATTTTTCATCTTGATTCTCTGCCAGCTTTTCCAGCCAACCATCAACTCGATCAAACATAGCATTAGTTGTGGCTTGAGTTGGCAACCCCATGAATACACCATCTTCACCCTTTTGATATGCTAATTGTTCAGCCGCAACTAAAGCAATCTCCGTTTTCCCCAGGCCCATTGGTGCCTCAACAATCACCATTCCTGGATCAACCGTATCGCCAATTATGCTAGTCATAGCCAGCTGAACCGGTCGAGCATTGAACCCCCAGCGAGATTTGTATGGATCATTATCAGTTGAAACTCTTTGTGGTTCCCATTCACCACTCAAGTCCCAAGTTTCAATTGCGTTTTCAAAGCGACTATTCATATCAATATCAGTAAGCGACTGATTCATCTGAATCAAGGGGAAAAGTGGCTTTGATTCATCGTCGTTTAAATATTCGCTTGACGCCAACCAATCGGCCATGATCAAAAGGCCTTCTAGCAGGACTGCCTGTGGTTGATTAATCGAAGGAATTTGATCAATTCTTTCATATCCAGATAATTTTAAACCATAATCAAAAATATCTGTTTGAACCTGTTTCCAACGTTTTTGAGCCGCTTGGTCAACATCGCTTTGATAATAATTAGCCGTGTAGTCATTCAATTGTGCTCTGGGGGCATCCGGCAATGGCTTTCCGTGGTGCCCACCAATAATAGCGCCCACCGAAACAGGAACACCCAAATTTTCCAAGATTGCTTCACCAGCTTCAGCATGCGGTGACTTCGAAGCACACGTTAAAAGTGAATCATCTAATTTTACAAAACCGCTCCTAACTAACCGCTCAATAACCTCAGCATCAAGTGATCGATCACCACCATATGATGGTTTCGTTTGAAATGCCGGAGTTGCCTTTCCAATGTCATGGGAGAACCCAATAAATTTCACTAATTTTTGAATGTTTTCATCAGAGAAACCATTGGCAATTATTTGGCGTTGCTCATCACTGATCCAGTGGTTAAACAGCCAATTAATTGTTTTTTGTGCATCAATTAAGTGAGTGACTAGTGGCAACCAGTGTTGATTACCATCATCAGACCTTTTTTTAGCCCATAAAGCCCGCTCCCGTTTAGTTAGAGCAATCATTTACTACCTATCCCCTCATATTCTTTTCACAATTTAAATAACACCATTATTATACCTCTAATAACACCATTATTATACCTCTATCGTTGATTAGATTTCGAAAATATTTGAGGACACTTAAAGGCCCTCATTTTCATTTGTTGAAAATAAATTTAACCCTTAGTAAAATAAAGCCTCATTAATCGCTATTAAGAAGAGAATCTTTAATATTGGCCATAGTGAATTGAACTCTTATATAGAAAGAGGCCGTACCATAAAGTAATCATCCACCAGCATAGCTGGTGGCTTTTTTAGCCCTAGAAGGCTTGGCCCGACACAAAAAGCCCCTTAAAGGGCCCAGCAAACCACTACCAACCGTTACAGCATTATTTTTATTTTTGTTTTGACTGTTTAAATGGATCGATATATTCCCGTTTACTGATACTATCACTCAATCGATCCTCAGATTCTTGTTCTCGAATGTATTTTTGAATGGTCTTCTGATTCAAACCAACCGTGCTAACGTAATATCCGCGTGCCCAGAAACTTCGATTGCCATAGTTATATTTCAAATTGGCATGTTTCTCATGGATAATAACGGCACTTCGTCCTTTTAAATAACCCATGAATCTCGAAACACTCATTTTGGGCGGAATTTTAACTAACATATGAATATGATCGGGCATGGCATGTGCCTCGATAATTTCAACCTCTTTCAATTCACACAGACGTCGTAAAATCCTGCCAATATCTTGCTTTAATTCACCATAAATATTCTTACGCCGATACTTGGGGGTAAATATAATGTGGTACTTACCATCTTGTGTGTACTAAGCTATTATCGTCTTTAGACAAGGCAAAAGCTCCCTTTCGAATGCAGTTTTGGTTGGTAGCCGAAACTAACTATATCGAAAGGGAGTTTTTCACGCTAAAGCTTTTTTCACCCCCACAAGTAAAACTTGTGGTTTATTCGCGGGTATTAACCCAAAATCTCGTAAAGCCATATTTTTGTACACGGCTTTACGAGATCCTTGGCATTTAAATTAAGATGCTGTAATTATAATTCTGACTATTATTCTAATTCTTCTCCTGCAAATTTATTGGCGATAGTCTAAACGTTTTGAACGTTAAAAAATTGACGTAACGTGTTTATTAAAAAAATGTGCTTCTTTGCATTCAGTAATTAGTCAATTAGTTTCAATAGCATGAAAGTGACTATTAGTTTAAAAGTAGTTTCATTATGATTTCCTGCACACTTACCATTAACATTTAACCGTTTGCCAAGAAATCACTAGGCTTTTTTAATTAACATCGGACTTGTTAGTGATGAAATCTTTGAAGGGGTACCCCTAACTACTGGCAGTGAACTCCTGGCTTGGTAAATATCGTTAGTTATTTTGTTTGAGCCTAATGTCATTCTACATAAGTACCACAGACACATGTTATTTAAACAAGATCTAAAGCTTTAAATGAAAGTAGCTGGTTCGATATCAACGGAAATCAAAAAATTGTTTTATCTTGCAACCAACATCTCTCTGAAGCAAAATTATCTCTTCCCCTCGGTTATTCGTGGTACAGGTGTGAATGAAACTTTCATATTAAGTGAAACTTACAAATTAATCAGCCCTTTCAGGGATTTGCAGCCCGAGAAGCCGTTTAGCCTTGCTTGATTAACGAAATTACTTTTGGCATGATCCGTTTCCAGCGCCCATTTGATCCCTTGCCTCCACATACGTAGGGAATACACATGATTCTATTGGCGGAGATGTCGATGTTTAGGATCACCCCCACATACGTGGGGAATACAAACGATCCCCGTCATAACAGCATTTATAAATTAGTGAATGCCAGTTTTACATGAGTTTGATTCCTAATTCAAGAGTTATTTGAGCACCAGATAATACATAATATGAGCTGCTTTTAATTTAAAAGTGGTCTTCATAAATAATGGTGCCTACATGCTAATAAAAAATAGCCGCTTTAGCTCCGCAAGCTAGCGGTTGTTTAATATCGTCATATAGCTCGACATAGGAATCCTTGTTCATATGGGCACTCACAGTATAGCATAACAACTGGTTAACGTTGCACGCCTTGATCCACCTGCTTGCTCTTATGTTTTTAAGTTTTGTTGTGCTTATTAGGTAGATTGTAAAATTAATCCGAACGCTGTTCGGACAAAAAAGATCAGCTTCC
>OMJG01001442.1_pt1 | contig 13749 bp, 9 predicted proteins | sample 1646431 | NCBI WGS metagenome assembly OMJG01 (sample SAMN03771674, study PRJEB25209) | food metagenome | isolation source: Cotija cheese | place: Mexico:Jalisco,Michoacan | collected 2011-12-12
TGCGTGCTGGAACTGCCATGAGCGGAAAACCCCTTTTTTAGTAAGATTTCTAAACTACTTTATACGGTCGATGATCAAAATGCAAGTCCAATCATCGTCACGCGTGGACAGAAACATGTTCTGTCACAGCAACGCTAATCATACATGAAAAGCGGCGTCAAGGCAAGGGTCTTTACAGAATAATTCAGCTATTACAGGCTTATGCCTTCGCTGCTACTTGTTTTGCTTTGAATTGCAGCTGATCATCCGCAACGGTTATGACCACTTCCTGACCGGGCTGAATCGTTCCGCGAATGAGCTCTTTGGCTAACGGCGTTTCAACGGCACTGGTGATTAAACGCTGCAACGGGCGCGCACCAAATGCCGGGTCATAGCCCTTATCCGCCAACCAGGTCTGAGCTTCTGGCGTGATGTCCAAACTAATTTGCTGGTCTGCCAAGCGTGTTCCCAGCTCATGCAGATCCTTAACGGCAATCTTCTTAACATCATCTAGTGAAAGTGGATGGAACATGATGATATCGTCAATGCGATTGAGAAATTCCGGTTTAAAAGCTTTACCGATCAACTGATGCACCTGATCCTTAGCTTGCTGACTGACAGTTCCGTCTTTTTGCACGCCATCCAGCAAATATTCAGAGCCGAGGTTGGAGGTCATAATGATGATCGTGTTCTTAAAGTCAACGGTGCGTCCTTGCCCGTCCGTTAACCGCCCATCGTCTAACACTTGCAAAAGAATGTTGAAGACATCCGGATTGGCCTTTTCGATTTCGTCTAATAGGACAATCGTATACGGATTGCGGCGAACTGCTTCGGTTAATTGACCGCCTTGTTCATAACCGACATAACCCGGAGCCGCACCGACCAACCGTGAAACACTCGCCTTCTCCATATATTCGGACATATCAATTCGAACCATGTGTTTTTCAGAATCAAACAGATCCTCGGCCAGCGCCTTTGCGAGTTCGGTCTTCCCCACCCCGGTCGGACCAAGGAAAAGAAAACTCCCTAATGGTCGGCTTGGGTCTTGCAGTCCGGCGCGTGAACGCAAAACCGCATCTGAAACTGCCGTGACGGCTTCATCCTGACCAATGACACGCTGATGCAGATTATCGGCAAGATGCAGCAATTTTTGACGATCGCCTTCAACCAGTTTTGCCACGGGAATACCGGTTTCTCGTGAAATAACAGCAGCAATCTCATTAGCCGTGACACTTTCTTGGACCAGCCAAGACTGCGGCCGATCACTGTGCTCCATTGCCTGCAATTCTTTTTCAAGTTGTGGAATCGTTCCGTGTTGCAGACGAGCAGCCGTTTCCAAATCGTAACGGCTCTGGGCATCTTCCAGTTCGTGTTTGGCTTTGTCGATCGCTGACTTCTTCTCGTTAAGCTGGCGAATGTCCTTCTTTTCAGCTTCCCACTGTGCTTTGAGTTTATTGGTTTTTTCTTTTAAATTTGCCAATTCGGCGTTTGCATTTTCCAGGCGTTTTTTACTTGCGGGATCACTTTCATTCTTTAACGCCTGCTGCTCGATTTCAAGCTGCATCTGCTTACGCTCGGCCACGTCCAGTTCAGTTGGGCGCGAGTTCATTTCAACATTAATCGTGGCACAGGCTTCATCGACTAAATCAATCGCCTTATCCGGTAAAAACCGATCCGTGATGTAGCGATTGGATAATGTCGCGGCAGCCACCAACGCCGAATCATGAATGCGCACTTTGTGAAAAATTTCAAACCGTTCCTTCAAGCCACGTAAAATACTGATCGTATCTTCCACAGTTGGCTCTTGTACCAGCACCCGTTGGAATCGGCGCTCTAATGCTTTATCTTTTTCAATATTTTCGCGATATTCGTCCAGCGTCGTCGCACCGATTAAATGTAACTCGCCACGTGCCAGCATCGGTTTAAGCAAATTGCCGGCATCCATTGATCCCTCAGCTTTGCCAGCACCGACAATGTTATGAATTTCGTCAATGAACAGAATGATTTGACCTTCACTCTTTTTGACTTCTTTCAAAACGGCTTTCAGACGCTCTTCAAATTCACCGCGATACTTGGCACCGGCAACCAAACTGCCCATGTCGAGGGAAATAATCGTTTTATTCTTTAGATTGTCTGGCACGTCATTTTTAACGATACGCTGCGCCAAGCCCTCCACAATCGCTGTTTTACCAACACCCGGTTCTCCGATCAGAACTGGGTTATTCTTGGTTTTGCGACTTAAAATCCGAATCACATCGCGGATTTCTTCATCGCGACCGATAATGGGATCCATCTTGCCGCTGCGTGCTTCTTTAACCAGATCAGTCCCGTATTTTTCAAGACTCTTATAATTAGCCTCAGCGTTTTTACTGGTAACTTTCTCGCCGCCGCGAATCTTGGTAATGACTGCCCGCAGCTTTTTGGCGTCAACTTTGGCATCATCCAATAAATAGCGGGTAATCGTGTTGTAACGCTGCTCATAGAGTGCCAGTAACAGCGCCTCGGTAGAAACATACGTATCACCAAACTCATCTTTGATCGTATCGGCATCACTTAACATCTGCGCCAGATTCTGCGACATGTTTTGGCCGTATGCGCTTGCGCCTTCAATCACCGGCTCTGCGTCAATCGCAGCGTCAATCGCGGCATTTAACCCGTGAATGTTGACGCCGGCTTCACGATAAATCTGCTCAGCTAATTGATTGGGCTGCACCAGACTTTTCATGACGTGGGGAATATCGATTTCTTGATGGTGGCGGACTTGGGCAATTTGTTGGGCAGCACCCAAGGCTTCAGCCACCGCTTGCGTAAAATTATCTGGATTCATCCATCATGCCTCCATAACTGTTCATTGTTTTCAAATTCACTTTACGATATTGGTCAGTTAAGGTCAAACTATTTTAAATAAAAAACGCGAACAAAATATCCGCGTCGTTTCGTTTAGTTTTTGGATGTATCAGAAGGCGTTTCTTTTGGTGCCTGAACCGGTTTCGGCGCCGGTTTTTCGTTTTTGTTTGTCTTGGTCAATTCCGTTACGCGCTGTTGAAGTTCTTTGATCTGCTTCTTAGCGCTCGCAACGGCACTGGTGGAGATTAACCAGGTTACCACCGCACCGATCAGTACGGATACTGCGATAATCACAATCAGCGGCCATTCTAACTGAATGCCGAAGAAGTTAACGGACACCCCTTGGCCGTTCAGTAAAGCAAAAATAATCAAGATTAAGGCAAGAACCAGTCCGATAATAAAACGTTGCTGACTTTTCATGTGAGCCACCCCTTTATTTTTTATTAAGCATACCACCGGCTAGCCAGTCACCGATACCTGGAAATAATGTATATAGTTTGGCCCCAAGATTCATCACGCGCGGTGCATTGATTTCCCGCACCGGATGGTCAAATGTCCCAACGATTCGGCGCGCAAGTTGATCCGGATCCAATGCCAGCCACGAAACGGTTGCAAGATAATCCAAAGCACCGGCTGCCTTGAAAAAATCCGTCGCAATCGGACCGGGATTAACCGTCGTGACATGAACGCCAAATGGTTTAAGTTCAAGTCGCAATCCGTTGCTATAACCGATCACTGCAGATTTTGTTGCTGAATAAATGGCTGATTTTGGGGTAGCCATTTTACCAGCCATTGAGGCAACATTAATAATCTGTCCCTGACCGCGTATTGCCATATCACGACCCAACAGTTTGGTCAGGTACATGACACCTAAAACATTAACCCGAAACATCCGTTCGACTAACCGCATATCCGTGTCAAAAGCATTTTCAAAGTGACCAAAACCGGCTGCATTAACCAAAACATCAACCGGTCCAACCGTTTCGTGAATTTGATCAACCGCCGCTTCAATTGCCACCGGATCACCCACATCTACTGGAAAAGCATAAGCCGGATGTCCGGAAAGCGCCGTTGCTTCAGCCTGAGCCTGACGTAATTTATCCCGGCGTCGCGCCAAGAAAACAACCGTCGCGCCTTTTTTTGCCGCCTCTAGTCCGATCGCCTTTCCCAAGCCAGCCGATCCGCCAGAAATGACAACGGTCAGATGTTTTTTCACCATAAAGTTCCCTCCTGAGCACGTGTGAGTGTGAACTGGTACCGATAATCGTCAAAAAGTAAGGAGTCGTGACGCGTCCCTATACTTCTGCGCCAGTTTTCGCATTTCAACTCGGTGTATTACCTAATTTTCCCGTAATCTTCAACAACGCTTGCCTGATGTCTCATCAAACCGGAATCGTCATTTAGCGGAAACAGTCGGTTGCAGTTGCGGGCTTGCAAATGGAATGTTAATTTCCTCCAAATCTCTGACAACATGCGTTTGCGGGAAAATATGCCGTGCACTTTTTTCTAACATTGCCACACCAGGGCCAAGATAGCGTGCCGAAATATGATTTAACAACAGCCGACCAACGCCAGCTCGTTTCGCCAACTCGGCTGCCTGAAGATTCGTACTGTGATAATACTGCTTGGCCAGTTGACTTTCATCCGGACCAAACGTGCTTTCATGAACCAAGACATCTGCCCCGGCTGCTAATGGTAAGGCCCGACGACACATACGCGTGTCGCCAAAAATGGCCACTGTTCGGCCGGGTTGCGCGGATCCGATGAAGTCATGACCATCAAAAGTCCGGCCATCCGGTAATGTGAGGGTTTTGCCTGCTTTCAACGAAGCATAAACCGGTCCAGCCGGAATCTTGGCGGCGCGGACCTTATCAATCAATAACTCGCCCGGGTGTGGTTTTTCTTCAACTCGAAATCCAAAACTGGTAATCCGATGATCAAGCCGATCAAAACTGACTTTAAAGGTCTGATCATCAAAAATCACGCCTGGATGTCGCAACAATACAAATTTAATTGCATAACTCAAATGACTCTGAGAAACCTTCAAACTCGTCTTAACAAAGTCCTCAATCCCCGGAGGTCCATAAATCGTTAACGGTTCAGTGCCGCCTTGATTTGCCCGACTAGCTAAAAAGCCCGGTAAGCCAAAAATATGATCACCATGCAAATGGGTAATAAATACTTTGGCAATTTTCCTTGGTTTGATCGTGGTCTGTAAGATTTGATGCTGAGTTCCTTCGCCCACATCAAACAACCAAACCTCATTGCGCTCGTCAAGCAACTTGAGCGCCAAACTGCTAACATTGCGGACTTTGGAAGGTGAACCTGCGCCTGTCCCCAAAAATTGAATTTCCATACCATACTTCCTATTCTGTCAAACTTCACTTTGTAGTCTACCACAAGTTCTCTGCGATTATCCCGGAATCATTGCTGTCATAGACTTTCACGCCGTCTATTTTTCTAAACCGAGTCGCCAATATTATAAAAAATCGAGCTTAGAGAATGGCATGACCTCTAGGCTCGATTTAACTGAACAATGACCGTTCACTAAAGAACGTCATAAAAACGGCTATTCATCAATCTTTTCCAAAATAGTTTTGGCAACAAACGCCGCATACTCAGGATTGCCGGTTGGATTCATATGCACCATATCATTGTAGAACCAGTCAGGATGACCATCGGATTTATGGAACCAGTCAATAACCGTCAGATTTTTGTACTGCTTTTGGGCAGCATCTAATTTGCTATTGACATCATTTTGCCATGCGCGGGTCGGTACGCGAACATTAATCCAGAAAACCTGACGATCAGGTCCGATGGCTTGCATCATTTGGGCTAATTGATCGTCCGAAAACGGTCCATTAGTACCAAGACCAATCACAACAATATTCGCCAACACGCCTTTTTCAGCATAACTGCGCACCAAGTCAATGCTATTGATCATTTGTCGGGAAACCGCGGCATCAATCACCGCTTTTGGGAAAAGCTGTTGAAGTCCCGGCTCACCGTCAAGCATAACTGAGTCACCGACTGCCGTGAAGGTAACATCCTGAGCTTGCTGAAGTTGAATTTGGGTTAGCCCATAACGTTCATAGTCCTGATTCACCGGCTTTGTTTTGGCCTGCGAAGCGTATCTGGATTGTTGCGCGCGCGAACTTGACGACTCATCGGCCTTATTTTTATCCGCTTTTTTCTGCTCCGACAGACTGGAGCGCATTGCTTCGAGGCGTTTAGCCTTTTCTTTAGCCGACTCACTGTGTCGCTTCAACTGCTTTGCCAGAGGTGAATTATCACCCACCGCCTTGGCTGAAGGTGCCTTAGCGAGGCCAACGCTCCCAATTGCCAAAATAATAACAGCGGCATAACTGATCCAACGGGCCATACCCATTCGTTTTTTGGGGTCAACCAGTGCCTTAAGAAAGTCCCAGGTTTTATGATAATCAAAATGCGCGGCCGGCTGCTCAATCAAACGATAAGAAATCTCTGTAATCAAAACAATCAAAATCACTTCAATCACAGGATATAAAACCGGATGATCGGCAATGTTGCGGAAACGATTCTCCCAGAAGATCATGACCGGAAATTGATAGAGATAAAGACCATAACTGCGACTGCCGATATAACTAAACAGCGGGTTCGTCAACAAGCGATCAAAATGTGCGGCCGGATGCGCAACCACTGCAACCAAAATCGTTGTCAAAATGGAGAAAAGGACCATGCCCCCTTCATAAAGAAAACTACTCTGGGCATCGACCGTGAAAACCATCGTCAGTAACCCAACAAGGCTCACCGTTCCGATTAAATCGAGGCTGAAAACCCATTTGCGCGGTAAATGCGTCGATAAACGACTGCTGGGCCAAATAAATGCAAGTGCCGCACCGAATAGAATGGAAAACGCACGAGTATCCGTCCCGTAGTAAAGTCGACTTGGGTCAAAGGCCGCTGGCGATGTGTGGGCAACCGTCATCATGTACAAGATCGCCATCCACGCGCCGCTAACAGCTGCCAGAATCAGGACAATATTGGCAATTTGATGCCGATTTTTAACCAACAATAGTAAGCCCAGAACCAAAAACGGCCAAATAAGATAATACTGACCTTCAATTGACAGCGTCCACAAGTGTGTAAACGGCGATTCTCCATTCGCATAGCGGGCGAAATAGGATTGTCCATTTAAAATTTGCCACCAGTTATAAACATATAACAGGTTTGTCAAAACCATCATATGCAGGTTATGCAATAGATTCTGCGAGAAAAGCGTAATATAGGCCGCCGTACCAAACAACACAGTGATAAGATCGGAAGATCGGCGAATAAAAAAACTTTTAAAGTCAATGTGCCGATAGCGGTCAAATTCTATCAGGAGGCCATCCGTAATTAAATAACCGGAAACTACCATGAAAATTGGGACGCCCAGATATCCGCCCCTAAAAAGTTCAGGACGTAAATGATATAAAATAACACCAATAACACCAATTGTCCGTAACCCGTCGAATCCATGGATATACCGACGCTTTCGTTTGCGCGTCTGTTTCACTTGAGGCCCCACCATTCTTTATAAAATTAATTCTTTACAACATGCTGCTCGAAGATTATTCAACAAACTCAAAAGTAAAATCATCAATAGCGACTAAATCGCCGCTTTGTGCACCGGCCTCACGCAAGGCATCGTCAACGCCCATGCTTCGTAATTGGCGTGCAAACCGCATGACGCCGTCTTCATGATCAAGATTGGCCATTTTAAATGCCCGCTCCACCTTCTCGCCGGTTAGAACAAAGGTACCGTCACTATCACGCGTCACTTTCAATGCTGGTTCCGGCGTGTACTTGTACTCGGTCGATTGAACCGGTTCCTGTTTTGGTTCGAATTGCGGTGCCGTCTTCAAGACTGTTGCGGTTTTATGCATCAAAGGCATGACGCCGCGGTGGGTCAAGCTTGAAATTTCAAAGATATTAGCCGGATCAATGCCGCGATCAACTAAAGCTGCCTTAAAGCTGGCAAACCGTTCCGCTGCACCCGGCAAATCCATCTTGGTGGCAACAATCAGTTCTGGACGCTTTAAGATATTTTCGTCATAAGCGCCTAATTCTTTACGGATTTGATCATAATCTTCCAGCGGCTCACGGCCATTTTCCGGATCCATCTCAACTAGGTGCAACAAGACCCGAGTCCGTTCAACATGGCGCAAAAATTGGATGCCTAAGCCAACACCCTGTGAAGCGCCCTCAATCAAACCCGGCAAATCAGCCATTACAAAATCGGTGCCATCATCCAACTGCACCATTCCCAAATTGGGAACGAGCGTCGTAAACTGATAGGCAGCAATTTTAGGCTTAGCCTGGGTCACCACTGACAACAAGGTGGACTTCCCGACAGACGGAAAGCCAACCAAACCGACGTCAGCCAACACTTTCAATTCCAGCTTAATAAACCGATGCTGGCCGGGCTCACCGTTTTCCGCAATTTCCGGAGCGGTATTTTTAGGCGAGACAAAGTGAATGTTGCCGCGTCCACCCCGACCGCCTTTTGCCACGACCAACTCTTGCCCCGGTGCAGTAAGATCGCCGAGGACTTCACCAGTATCAGCGTCCGTGACCGTTGTCCCAGCTGGTACGGCAATTCGGCGATCTTCGGCGGCGCGACCATACATCGACTTGCCTTGGCCGTTACCCCCGGCTGGCGCTTTAAAGTGCCGTTGATAGCGAAAATCCATTAAGGTTCGTAAGCCTTCATCAACATATAAAATAATGCTGCCACCGCGGCCGCCGTCACCACCAGCTGGTCCGCCAAACGGCACGAACTTCTCGCGCCGAAACGCGACCATGCCGTCACCGCCTTTGCCCGCCTGAACTTCTACTTGTACCTGATCGACAAACATTGGCGATCCCCTTTCTGAAAAAACATAATTTTTAATTATACGCGTTATCGCGCTGTTCGCATAGTAAATCAGATGCCTTTTTCATTTTAACACGTCCAAGACAAGGACTCACACTTCAAGCGCAACAATATCGTAAAAATGTAAAGCAAAATGAAAAGGTTCGAATTGTGACAGCAGTGAATGTTTTTAACGGTTTTAGGTTGATTTTGAACGTTTCATCAGTATAATGAAGGACGAGGTGAAACGAAAGTGCTTACAGAAGAACGGCGACAATACATCCTTGCTCAATTGCAACAACATACCGTCATTAAATCTAAAGCGTTAATGGCCGCGTTGGATGCATCGGAATCAACCATTCGTCGCGATCTGGATGAACTTGAAGCAGCCGGCGAACTTAAACGGATCCATGGCGGGGCCAAACGTGTCAACGGTCTTGGCGATGAACCGGACGTGGCAAGTAAGTCAACGCAAAACTTACGGGCAAAACAAACCATTGCTCATGCCGCTGCTCGCCAAGTTGAACAAGACGATCTGGTCTTTTTGGATGCCGGGACGACCACTGCCCAGTTGATTCCTTTTTTGGCCGATCTTGGGGTCACGGTTATTACGACCGGGGTTGATAATGCCTCATTGTTAGCCGATTATCAAATTCCGACCTTAATGCTTGGCGGTATGGTCAAGTCAGCAACCAAGGCGCTGATTGGCGCAACGACTGCGGAAGCACTTCATCATTATCGTTTCGATATCGCCTTTATCGGTACAAATGGTATTCACCCTGAATTTGGGAACACCACACCAGATCCGGAAGAAGCCGTGATCAAGCGCTTGGCCATTCACCAAGCGCGTCAACCGATCATTCTCGCAGATCCAAGTAAGTTCGAACAGGTCAGTTTCGTCAAATTCGCCGATATTGGCGATGCAACCATCCTGACCAGTTCACTACAAGGGCTTCCAGCGAGCTATCAAAGGTATCAAAATATTAAGGAGGTTCATTCTTGATCTACTCAGTTACGCTCAACCCTTCGATTGATTATGTCATTGAGTTGCCTCGGCTTAACCTTGGCGCTGTCAATCGTTTGGCCCACGACGTTAAATTGCCAGGTGGAAAAGGCATCAATGTGAGTCGTATATTACAAACACTCGGCTTGCCCACAACTGCCTGGGGATTCCTTGGCGGATTCACCGGGACGTTTATTCAAGATAAGTTAGACGCGATTGCCATGCCTTGCGATTTTACAAAAGTCAAAGGTGATACCCGGATTAACGTCAAGCTCAAAGCAGAATCGGAAACCGAACTCAACGCCAGCGGCCCTGCTATCAGCGAGACCGAAATTGCCGACTTTAAAGCTAAGCTGGCCAACCTAAAATCAGGTGATGTCGTTATTATGTCCGGAAGTTTGCCTAAAGGATTACCAAGCACATTTTATCGGGACCTTATCCCCTTAATTCATGCGCATGACGCAGACTTCGTGATTGACACCACCGGTCAGGCACTACTGGATACCCTTCCCGATCATCCCCTTGTTGTGAAACCAAATCACCATGAATTAGCTGCTCTGTTCAATGACGCACCATATACCAGTCATGAGGCAATTATCAAAGCCGGTCGCCGCTTACTTGATTTAGGCGCACAACATGTTTTGATCTCGATGGCAGGCGGTGGTGCCCTCATGATTGAGCAAGATCATGCCTGGTTCGGTAACGTACCAAAGCAACCTGCTGTGAACTCGGTCGGTGCAGGCGACAGTATGTTAGCGGGTTTCACCGGAACTTTTGCGCAAACACATGATGTTCTGGAAAGCTTTAAGGTTGGAATCGCATGCGGTTCTGCAACCGCTTTTTCTGAGGATCTTGCCACTGCCGATAAGATCGCTGCCGTCAAGCAGACGATTAACATTAAAGAAGTTTAGGAGGACAAAATGGACATTCGTGACTTACTACTAAAAAATGTCATGATCATGGACCTCAAAGGCACCACAAAAGAGGCCGTGATTGATGAAATGGTTGCTAAATACCACGCGGAAGGCATTGTGACTGACGCTGACGAATATCGCAATGACATTTTAAAGCGTGAATCAGAATCAACTACCGGAATCGGTGAAGGCATTGCGATGCCGCATGCCAAAGACAGCGCGGTTACCCGGGCAACGGTTCTGTTTGCCAAAAGTACCAAAGGCGTTGACTTTAACGCATTAGACGGCCAGCCCGTGCACTTGTTCTTCATGATTGCTGCTCCCGAAGGCGCCAACAACGAACACTTAGCTGCTCTAGCTGCCTTGTCTTCACTTTTGATCAATCCAAAACTGGTCGCTGACTTAAAGCAGGCTAAAACCCCTGATGAAGTCATCGATCTTTTTGGAAAAGCACAAGCGGAAAAAGCAGCCAAGGACAAAGCTGAAGAAGAAGCGGAAAAAGCCCAAGAAGCCAAGGACAAAGCCGCTAAGCAAGCTGAGTTTAAAGACGAAAAGCGCAAAGAACGGCCATTTATCGTTGCCGTTACTGCTTGCCCAACCGGGATTGCCCATACGTACATGGCCGAAGCAGCCTTGAAAGAAACTGCCGAGAAAATGGGCGTTGATATTAAGGTCGAAACCAACGGCTCTGAAGGCATCAAGCACAAGCTAACCGATGCTGACATCAACCGTGCGGCCGGTGTCATCGTTGCCGCAGACAAAAAAGTTGCGATGGATCGGTTTAATGGCAAGAAATTGCTGAATCGCCCTGTCATTGATGGCATTAAGAAACCGCAAGAACTGATCGAAGAAACCCTTAAAGGTCAAGGCCAAGTCTTTCACGCTGCTGGTGAAGCCAACACCGAAACCAGTGAAAGTGAAGAGACTTCCGGCGGCACCCTCTGGAATCGCATTTATAAAGACCTCATGAATGGTGTCTCCAACATGTTACCATTCGTTGTTGGCGGCGGGATTATCATGGCGATCTCATTCATCCTGGAACAATGGCTGGGTAAGACCTCTATGTGGTTCACGTTCACGAATAATCTGGGTTCTTTTGCTTTTAGTTTCTTGGTCCCGGTATTAGCTGCTTATATTGCCGAATCTATCGGTGACCGCCCTGCTTTGATGCCTGGGTTTGTCGGTGGTTATATGGCAACCGTTGCTTCGGCATCGGTTGTGAAAGCGCAAAACCCGGCCGGCTTCCTTGGCGGTCTGGTTGCTGGGTTTGCTGCCGGCTGGATGATCGTGGGTCTTAAGAAAGCATTGGCCAAGATGCCGCGCTCATTAGACGGTATGCGGACCATTCTCCTTTATCCGGTCATCGGTCTTGCGATTATGGGGCTGTTAATGTTCTTCATCATCAACCCGATTTTTGCAGCGATTAACGGTGCACTCATTAACTTCCTTGAAGGTTTAGGTACTGGTAATGCCATCATCATTGGGGTCATCCTAGCCGCCATGATGAGTATCGATATGGGTGGTCCTTTCAACAAAGCGGCCTATACGTTTGCAATTGGCGTTTATCAAGCATCTGGCTTTAAAGATGGTCGCTGGATGGCTGCCGTTATGATCGGCGGTATGATTCCACCATTGGCTATCGCGGTTGCTTCCACTTTCTTCCCGAAGAAATTCACCCTACAGGAACGCAATGCCGGCTTATCTAACTATGCGCTTGGTTTAACGTTCATTACTGAAGGTGCGATTCCGTTTGCAGCCACCGATCCATTGCACATCATCGGTAGCTCCGTAATCGGTTCTGCGATTGCCGGTGGTTTAACTCAGCTCTGGCACGTTAACGTTCCGGCTCCTCATGGCGGTGTCGTTGCACTCTTACTAACCGATCAGAAATTTGGCTTTATCATGTCATTGATTATCGGGACCATCATTGCCGCACTGATTCTTGGCTTCTGGCGTCCAGTTGCTAAAGAGAATCGCTAAGTCAAGATAAGCTTGTAAGCGTCACTTGATAGTGGTCATGGCTTAAATTAAAAACTCGCAGCTTTGAAATGAAGTGCCCCATAATTGTTAGACAGATACTCTAACGATTGTGGGGCATTTTTATGACCAAATATTCTAGCGAACTAAAATTACAGATTGTTCAGGATTATCTTTCTGGACACGTATCTTATAGAACCCTTTGCACTAAATACGGTATCTCGTCAATGGCACCGGTCTGGGGGTGGGTTAAGCAAGCCCGAGTCCATGGGCTTGAATCTCTTCAGCGAAAGCGTACGAAGACCGTTTATTCTCTGAAACAGAAGCTGGCTGTGGTAGACTATTACCAAACTAGTGGTGTGGGTGTGGCATCCGTGGCTGCTCATTTCGGGATCAGTGCCTCGCAGGTAACTGTTTGGGTGAAGATTTTTAAGACTGCAGGAGTGGTTGGATTGCGTCCCAAACCGCGAGGAGGGCGGTCTACAGTGAAACATAAGCAACCCAAACAAATTAAGAAGAAGCTTGAGCCTAGTGAAAAAGAAGCCTACCAGCAAGAGATCCTAAAATTACGCGGTGAATTATACCATACCAGAATGGAGCGCGATTTCTTAAAAAAATTAGGGGCCGTATCGAAGAACAATCTGCCGCCCAAAAAGCAGTAGTAGTTGATGCGTTACGGCACGACTATCCACTTAAAGAATTATTGGTGTTGGCGCAGTTGCCGCGTGCTACCTTCTATGATCGCTTGAAGCGGAAGGATAAACCCGATAAATACGTGGCCTTGAAAACGTTCATTAAGAAGACATTCCATGACTCGTATGAAACTTACGGCTATCGCCGTATTCACACAGCGGCGCGAAAAGCCGGATTTAAATGTTCGCCCAATACAATTTTACGGTTAATGGGGCAATTGAATCTCAGTGTCACCCTGTATTCTCGCCATACTAGCGGCTATCATTCCTACAAGGGGAAAGTAGGCACTGTGAACGACAATCTGTTACACCAACAATTCGATGCTAAAAAACCATTCACAGTCCTGCACACCGACGTAACGCAAGTTAGACTGATTGACCACAGCTGGGGCTATATCTCGGCAATTATTGACGAGGCCAGTCGAGAGGTTATTACAGTCATTGTGCGCAACTCTGCGAACA